>Ga0180009_10008402_pt1 | contig 10238 bp, 7 predicted proteins | sample OS_PC_MetaG_FD_123537 | JGI IMG/M metagenome (GOLD analysis project Ga0180009, IMG submission 123537) | Groundwater microbial communities from the Aspo Hard Rock Laboratory (HRL) deep subsurface site, Sweden - OS_PC_MetaG | ecosystem: Environmental > Aquatic > Deep subsurface > Groundwater... | reverse complement strand
GCGTTTCTGATTCTTCGTGCTCAGAACGTCGGACTTGCCATCGCTTATGTGCCTGCCATTATGATTGTGATGAATATTGTCTACTCATTGTTTGCCTATCCTGCGGGCGTAGCGGCTGATCGACTTTCGGCGCGAAAGATATTAGCGTTCGGGCTTGGAATACTCATTGTCGCTAATGTCATATTAGCGATGGCCGCTTCACCTTCGCTCGTTTTCCTTGGTGTGGCGTTCTGGGGGCTGCATATGGCATTCACCCAAGGCTTGTTGTCGAAACTTATTGCCGATACCGCACCCTCTGGACTACGTGGGACGGCCTTCGGGGTGTTTAATCTGGTAAGTGGTGGGGCGCTGTTGCTGGCAAGCGTTATCGCAGGGTCACTCTGGAGTATTTACGGCGCCTCGGCCACATTTATTGCAGGAGCATCGTTCGCGGCCATCGCGGCAATGGGATTGCTCTTTTACCGCCCCAATGCTCGAGCTACAGGACATAAGGCAGGCACATGTAGAGAGGTGGAATAATTATCAAAAATTTGCTAAAATCTGTTTATACTGTGATTTAAGCGGTACAACAAAATCGGCAAGAGGAATTAATTTGCAGCAAATCCACATATTGCATTAGACAGCAACAAGCGCTTTGTTTGTGAATGAGGGTCAGCTGTATAATATAATATGTTAGACGCCTATAAAGGGAGCCAGTCAGGTCAGGAAGCGAGCACAACATGACAAAATGGACAACCCGAGATTGTGATGATTGTGGCTCAGAGATGCACGTTCATGAAGATTGGGACAATCCTCCTAAAATTTGTAAGTCGTGCAAGGAAAGCCGAGCAGCCCAATGGTGCGAGCGTTCTTGTACCGATTGCGGAACGACCATTAATATTCACACAGATTGGGAAAATCCAACAATACTATGTAAGAGTTGCAAACAAAAACGTGCTGATCAATGGTATGAGAAATACTGCGGGGAGTGCGGCACCAACATTAAAGTCCATCGGGATTGGGACAAGCCTCCAAAGTATTGCATAGCATGTAAAGAAAAACGATCTGACAAATGGTATGACGTTAAATGCCAAGGATGTGGTAGCACAATAAAAGCGAATCGCGATTGGGACAATCCACCAACGTATTGCAAGGATTGTAAAGATTCCAATCCGACCAAAAATGTTAGTTGCTCGCACTGTGGAAAGGATTTTATTATAAAATCTGGTACTCAAATCAAGTGCAAGAAAAGCGGATGGGAACTACCCAAGAGATGCACCGAATGCCGCGAGCTCTTCAAGCACAAGCCGTTCAAGACAGTGAAGGAGACAACCATCTTAGGGAACACCGTTTTTCGCACGTACAACAGCGTTGGTCAGCTGATATCAGAATCGCGCGACGAGAAGACGATCTTTGGAAACAAACGGCGGCGGCACACGAGCCCGACCGGCAAGACAACTGGATTCACTCGAGAAAAAGAGACTGTCTTCGGCACTCCCTATCGAGAGACCAGTCGTCCGGACGGGTCAGTAAAGTCGCGCTCAACCGAGAAGACGTCGGTCTTCGGGTCGAAGTACACGGAAAGCACTGGTGGATCGTCGGAGACGAAACACAAGACCACTAGTGAGAGAACGTGGTGGGGAAAGAAGTACCGCAAGACCGAGTAGATCGGCTGGCGGCGTCTAACAAGCGGTTGCAGCCGACCGCTTTCAGCGGCGGCTGAACCGCAGGTCGTTCGGCAGAAGGAGAGGTATCAAGATGGATGAAACTAGATGGGCCACCGCGCTGGAATTAGTACAAAAGTACGCGTTCAAAATCTCCACGCCTGGTGGATCTGGTACGGGTTTCATGATCACCGCCCCCAATTCTCAGGGGCTATGTGGAGTCGCAACGGCCCATCATGTGGTGGGCCATGCCCATCAGTGGGAGGAGCCTATCAGGCTGACTCATGCTGAGACCGGAACGAGCACTATCCAGCACAGCGCAGAACGCTATGTCTTTGTAAACCCCAAGGCAGACTTGGCAGTCATTGTGTTCAAGAACGAGGAGTTCGAGCTGCCTGGCGTCGACCCGACGCTTTTCCCCGGAGACAAACACATCAAACCCGGCATTCAGATTGGGTGGGCTGGATATCCTGCGGTCGCGCCCAGCTGCTTCAGTTTTTTCAGCGGTAACGTCAGCTGTTTCCTGCAAGGAGACCTTGCCTATCTGGTGGATGGCGTTGTCATTAACGGGGTCAGTGGGGGGCCAGCATTCTGCATTCTACCCGATGATGAACTCCATGTCGTGGGCGTTGTCACTGCCTACATTCCCAACCGGGCCACGGGCGAGAGTCTTCCCGGCGTGTGTTTTGTTGCAGGAATTTCTCCATTGTACCACGTCGTAAAGGAAATCAAATCCCTTGATGACGCCGAAGTCATGGTTAAGCAGATCGAAGCCGAACAATCTCTTGCAGGGAACGTCCTAAAGGCCGCGCCTGAGGAGTAACGTTAGCCCAATATAATAATATCATGAATAAAGAGGAAGAAATAAAAAAATATCCTTTATCCATCCGTAATTGGCCCGAAGATGATAGACCGAGAGAAAAATTATTAAAATACGGTGAGCATGTTTTAAGCAACGCTGAACTACTGGCAATATTAATCCGAACTGGCGTTGCAGGTAAAAGTGCTATTGATTTAGGAAGGGAGTTACTGAATAAATTCAAATCATTCCGTTCAATGAGCGGGATTGACATATCGGAATTTAAGGAAATTGCAGGATTGAAGGATGCCAAAATTGCCCAGATAAAAGCAGCTATTGAATTGGGACGGCGGATGATGAGCGAAGAAAAAGCGTTTCATGGTGTTGTGAAATCATCTGCTGACGTAGTGGACTTTTTGATGCCTTTAATGCGGGATTTAAAGCGGGAGCATTTTAAGATACTGTTGTTGGATAAAGGGAATTATATTTCTGAATTAATTGATATTGATATAGGAACCGTAGATCGGGTGAATCCGTCTGTTCGGGATATTTTAATGACTGCTTTAAAATATCAATCACCTTCCATGATTTTAGTGCATAATCATCCTTCTGGAAATATAAAGCCCAGCGTTGCAGATAAACGATTAACCAAAGATTTGGTGAAAGCAGCCCTTGCGATGGAATTACGCATTTTTGATCACGTAATTATCGGAGAAAATTCTTATTTTAGTTTTACAGATGAAGGCTTGATTGAAGAATATGAGATTGAAGCAACAAAATAATTTTAAGGAGTTAGTCTGTGGCGACTTTAAGCGAACGAGACAAAAAGCGAATCTTTGAATTAATTGAAAAAGGCGAAGACCTGCCTTTGGATTATAAACATATCCTGTTTCCGCCTGAGAAAAATGAATATGAACTGGTATATGCAGGCAAGGAACGGGAAGAAGATATTTTAGCCGATACGATGGCTGTGCCCTTGCAACCAATTAAAACCTTTGGCGCTAACGGAAGGGATTGGACAAACAAACTGATTTTTGGTGACAATTTGCAGATAATGAAATCACTGCTGGATGATCCAGTAGTGAAAGGACAGGTGAAACTCATCTATATTGATCCGCCATTCGCTACGAAACAGGAATTTAGGGGAAGCAAAGATCAAAAAGCTTATCAGGACAAGATCGCAGGCGCACACTTTGTTGAATTTTTAAGAAAGAGATTAATTTTCTTGCAACAATTGTTGTCAAAAGACGGAGTAATACTTGTTCATCTCGATTATAGAAAAAGACACTATATAAAAATTGTATTGGATGAGCTATTTGGTGAAAATAACTTTAGAAATGAGATTGCTATAGCAAGGATTAAGAAAAGCATACAAGAACGGGAATATGTAAAAAAGCTTAACGAAGAATTCGACGGAATCCTTTTTTACGCCGCCTCTGACTCTTCTCTAATAAAACCGCCCAGAAAGAAAAGCATAAAAAAAGAGCGGTGGCACGCCTTTGATGCAGCAGGAATAAGAAAAGGTATGGATTACGATCTTTTCGGACATAAACCCCCACCAGGTCGTCATTGGATGAATTCTCCAAACATAGCGGAGCAGTTGATTCAATCAGGCGATTTAAAACCAAACCCACGCACGGGGAAGCCTCAATACAAAATCCCAGCAGGCAAGGAAGAATTATGCAACAATCTTTGGATGGATATTTCAGGATATTCTTTTTTCACAAATTATCCTACAGAAAAAAGTGAGAATTTATTACATCGATGTATTTCAATAGTGAAAATAAATAAAGGTGAAATAATACTTGACGCATTTGCTGGCTCTGGATCTACTCTTGCTGTTGCCGAGAAATTAGGCTATCGCTGGATCGGTATTGATTGCGGCAAACTGGCGATTTACACCATGCAGAAACGTATGCTCAATCTGAAAAGCAAAATCGGCAACAAAGGTAAAGTGTTAAAGCCAAAACCATTCACACTTTACCATGCCGGTCTGTATGATTTTTCCAAACTCAAACAATTACCCTGGGAAGAATGGCGCCGATTTGCCCTGCTACTTTTTAATTGCAGGGATGAAACGCATACGCTATCCGGCATTGAACTTGATGGATATAAAGGACGTTCCGATGTGCTGGTGTTTGACTATCAAAAAGAGGGTGGCGTGGTGCTGGATTATGGCTTTATTGATGACCTGCATTCTATGATCGGTTCCAAAGTCGGCAGCCAGTTTTTCATTATTGCTCCAGCCGCCAGCGTGACCTTTCTGGAAGATTACGTCGACAAAAGTTCGGTGCGCTATTACATCCTGCGTATTCCCTATTCCATCATTAATGAACTGCACAGTAAGGATTTCGAAGCCATCAAACAACCCATTGATGAAAGTCAGGTCAATAATACGGTCGATGCCGTCGGTTTTGATTTTATTCGGCAACCCAAGGTTGAATGCGCCTATTCCATTGAAAAGCCTAAAGATCAGATACTTGAATATGCGGTCATTAAAATCAAAACATTTAGAAGCGAAGCCATGTTGAAAGGAGCAAGCCAGTTAGGCAACAGGGAATCCCTTTCCATGATTATGATAGATTTTGATTATGATGCTGATGTTTTCAATCTGGATAAAGTCTTTTACGCAAGCGATATTGGGAAAAACGGATGGAAAGTGTTTTTGCCCCAAGAAAAAATCAAAAAACAAATCATGATTATCTACTTGGATATTTACGGCAACGAATATCGGGAAATAAAGACGCTGCAGGATTTTCATGATTCAAAGCAAGTTAAGCGGGGAGGCATTTGATATGCTGGAACATCAACGCTTTCTCAACCAGGATCTTGTTTTAAAAGTCAGTAAAAGCGTAAATCCCGCTGTTTTTAATATCAACAAATATGAAGGCTTTTTAGATGCCCTTTGTGGTGAGAGAGAATATCAAAAAGCGGCTATTCGGAATACACTTTTCTATTTATTAGGGGGTAATTACAAGAGTATCACCGACCTTGCCGAAGAAAATTACCATAACAACGAGACGCTTCAAACTTTTTATGGCACATTCGATCAATTCAGGAAACATCTGCAATTCCCCAGCAAATTATCCTGTTCTCTGGATTTGGCAACGGGAACAGGCAAGAGTTATGTCATTTATGGCATCGCACGTATTCTGCTGGCTGAAGGCGTAGTGGATTATGTATTGGTAATCTGTCCGTCAACAACCATTGAAGACGGACTCATGGAAAAATTTAAACTTCTTTCGGGTGATGATACATTGCGAAATCTTTTGCCAGATGATGCGGTCATTAAAAATCCCCACATAATAAACGCGACCGAAAGTATTACTACAGGAACCATCTGTGTGGAAAATTGTCATGCGCTTTATGAACATGTCAAATCTTCGATTCGAGAGAGCTTGGCAGGAAAAGGCGACAGAACTCTGATCGTAAATGATGAAACCCATCATGTTTACAACCAGACAGGAAAATCGTTTAAAAAGTGGAAAGAGTTTTTGGTTGATAAAGATTTTGGGTTGAAATACATCGTTGGTTTATCTGGGACATGTTATATTTGCGATGAATATTTTACTGATGTAATCTGCCGCTATTCCCTGCGGGAAGCCATTGAACAGGGCTTTGTAAAAATCATAGAATATGTTGCTGAAGACTCGTCCAATACACAGAATGAAAAACTTCAAAAAATCTATGATAACCACATTGAAAATAAAAATACAAAATATCGTTTAGTCAGACCATTAACTATTTTAATAACCAAAGACATTAGAGCCTGTAATAAACTGACTGATGATCTCATTCGATTTTTAGCAGAAACAGAGGGAATTTTAGAAGAAGATGCAGCCAAAAAAGCTTTAGAAGTAACGTCTTCATCAAAACATAAAGAGAACGTCAGAAAACTTAAAGACGTGGATCGGAAGGATAGTCCTGTTGAATGGATCACATCCGTGAGCATGTTGACAGAAGGATGGGACGTCAAAAACGTATTTCAAATCGTGCCACATGAAGAAAGAGCGTTCAACAGCAAATTGTTAATCGCCCAGGTTCTAGGGAGAGGATTGCGTATTCCCGAATTTTATTTAGGTCAAAAGCCAGTAGTTACGGTTTTTAACCATGACCGCTGGTCAGGTAGAATCAAGCATCTTGTTGACGAAGTATTGGAAATCGAAAAACGTGTTTATTCATATCCTGTTGAGAAAGATAACTATCATTTTACTATTCACAATATTGATTATGCCAGATTCACCGAAACCGAAGAATACAAACAAAAAAAGGAATATGAATTTACAAAAGGATTCATCACGCTTATCCGTCAGTCACCAGCATTAGAGCGGGAAACAGAATATGTGCGGGCAACAACAGAAGAAAGCCGCAGGAAAAAGACTTTAGTTAAATACAAAATGTTTTCAATTGATGAAATTGTTGAACAACTTCATAATCGTTTTAATTCCATTGACATGGAAACAGCAGAGACAGAAAATCCAACCAACTATGCTGAAAAATACAATCTCGGTTGGTTAAAAAAACTAATTCGAAATTCGTTGGATCGTATTGGTGAAAGCGGTGATCAAGTTAGTGACGACAACCGCCAGAAAATATATCAAGCGTTTGGTGTAATTCATCGTGCCGCTGCCAAAGCGGTGCGTTATAGAATGTCTCCAAAGGCATTGGTTGAAGTAAATACAAAAGACCGAAATAGAAATAGTGTTGGGTATGCCGCAATAAAGCGTGGGAACGCAACTATTTTTTTTGACGAATTAACCTTTAAGGTCAGCGATGAAGAGAGCCTAAATTTTATCAAAGACCTTGAAGCAGATGAAACCAGGCCTGTTTCAGCAATGGAAAAGATCGAAAATATTTATAATTTTAAAACGCCATTGAATTTGGCCCTTTCTGATCACAAACCAGAAAGACTGTTTATTAGAAGGCTCATTACTAATGAAAATTCAAGAGCCGTTGATTCGTGGCTGAAATCCACTGACCAGGATTTTTATCCAATTGAATATTCTTGGAAAAAAGGTGAACATCCCAAGCGTGGAAGATTTAATCCTGATTTCTTTATCAAAATAAATGATAGTATTTTAGTGATAGAAATAAAAGGAGATGAAGAAATAAGAGAACCTTCAGATGAAAATAAGGCAAAATATAAGGCTGCTAAAAATCATTTTAAAACTCTAAACGAGCAACAAGAAAAATTGAAATATTATTTTAGTTTTCTAACACCAGAAGATTATGATTATTATTTTAATCATTTGAGAAATGGTAATTTTAGTTTCAGTTCAAAGTTAGATGCAGAGTTGGAGAAAAATGGATCGTAAAAAATGGGCTAACAAATAGCTCAACCTGACCGCAGGGGCTGTGCGGTAATTTTAGTTTTTGGTGCACTGCATCAAGTTTTTTGGTTTAAGAAAGTCTGTGCTCCGCAATCCTGCGGCAGGTTAGCTAAAAACGTTAGATTTGAAATGAAATCCAAGAACAAGAAAAGGAATTGACTATTACAAGCGAGAAGACTCCTCGAGAGAATAAGCAGCGACCGGTCAGTCGGACGTGCCGTCATAATCATTGGAACACGCCTTATAGCCTGAAGAGTGTCTTTGTATAGAGTCCCTACCGACCATGTAACATCGCTAATCAGCCGCGCGGCTTTTTGCGCCGGCTGAATTAGCCTTGTTAAATGCCATACTCAATTTCAGCTTGCTCGTAAGTGTCGTACAATTTTAAAACTCTTCCTGATAGTTTCATTCCGCCCTTTGTGCCCCTATCAGTCCAATAGTGGCCTTGTAGTTCGTAAACTGGACTACCGTGTATTTCTAAAGCGAATGAGCCATGGTGAATTTCACTTCGAATGCCTTGAAGTTCAATTTTTGGCTCATTTCTATACACGCCAACAAGTTTGAAGAGATCCTCATCTTCCTGCTGATCAATACTATGTGCAATAAGTACAGACTTTGATTCTTTGGTAATGAGCCTAAAACTGATGGAAGTTAAAGACTGCCTTATCACTGCATAACCATATATTGGATCAATTATTTTTCCAGTTTCTGGATTAATCCAACTACTCTTTAATTCTACTTTCCATGTTCCTCTCAAATCAGGCCTCTTTACGTACCAACCTCGAAAAATTCTGAGTGACCATAAATACTTATTGAAAACAGTCACCACCAAAACTATAGCGCCAACCACGATGCCGAAAGGCTTTAGAAAGTCAGCACTTAAAACTGGCATGCCCTGAACCCACAAAGCAAGCAGCCACACTGCAATAGTGAGTCCTATGAATGATGAAATATGAAGCCTGCTTAACATTTATTCGTATCCTATGTAATCCCAGGCATCACTTAAAAATTGATGTGCACCCGGCCGTGTCCATGGTTGTGATATTCTAAACAAATACTTTAGTTCATTTACTTCACCCCACTCGGAGCATTTTTCATCAGTTATTGTGTCATTGAACAGTGATGCCAAAACGGATCTAACCATTGGCTTAAACGAGGAATAGTTAAAGCAGTCATTTGGGGCATTAAAAACTAAACACTCAATCAAGAAGCTATGCGTATTCTCGGCTGATTTAATTTCGTTGCTCGCCATCTCATAAGAAAGGGTTTTCAGTATCCTAGTGATACGCTTGAATCTTCGGCTTGTTTTTTCATTTTTAGCGACGCCATTTTGATAGTGTTGCTCTGGCCAATTCTTTATACTTGGTGGGGAGAAGTTGTCAGGAATCATCTCAACACCTGAATGATAATGATTTACAGAGGTGTATCTTCGATGCTCGAAAAAAGCAGCGACATCTGATTCAACCCGATAGGTATTTGCTTTAATATCGAAAGCCTTGTTGCCTCTAGTTACAGCAGATCTTCCAAATCTGGCTACAAGTGCCTCTTCAAGTTCATTCTTGAAAGTGGCATATTCGTATGTGGCTGGAATAGAACTTTCTGCAAGTTGCGCTTTCACATTATCATCAGGGTACTCAGGGAAATATGTGTCAAAGCACAACACCCCAATATCTACATCACTGTCGCGTCTTACATTCACACGATTTCTATAAGATCCCTGTGTAAAAATACGAATATCCCGATTCTTAAGCTTGTCACTATCCTGTATCGCTTGGCGGATTTGTCGCTCAGCATTTTCAGATTTTTCTTGTTCAGTTGCGCTTGGCCCTTGTGACCAAGTAGTAAAAACAGATTCCCAGTCTCGACTCATTTCAATTTTCCTTGTGAGTTTATCGGATATAAGAAGCACCTAACATATATTATACAGCCGATCCTCATGCACAAACACAGCGCTTGTTGCTGTTTATCGCAATATACGGATTCGGTGCAAATTAATTCCTTTTGCCGATTTTGTTGTACTGCTTAAATCGCAGTATAAAATAATTATAACAAACGGGAATAAAAATTCCAATACCGTGTCAAGTAGGGGGGCTTTGCGTTATAATGGCCAAAAAATGAGACAATACACCGTGACGTCCAAGTCGGAGGCGGAAACCGTGGACATCGCCGCCGATCTGGCGGGCCGTCTGCGCGGGGATGAGGTCATTCTGCTCTCAGGGGAATTGGGGGCCGGAAAAACGGTTTTCACCAAGGGGATCTGCCGGGGCCTGGGGCTGGAGGACATCCATTCGGTCGGCAGCCCATCCTACACCCTTGTCAACATCTACCAGGCCCGGTTTACGGTTTATCACATGGATCTCTACCGCCTGGGAGGGGAGGCGGACATCACCGATCTCGGATGGGAGGATTTTCTGGGTGAAGGCGTCATCGTCATCGAGTGGGCGGATAAAATCAAGTTCGATTTTC
>Ga0180009_10008401_pt1 | contig 10238 bp, 12 predicted proteins | sample OS_PC_MetaG_FD_123537 | JGI IMG/M metagenome (GOLD analysis project Ga0180009, IMG submission 123537) | Groundwater microbial communities from the Aspo Hard Rock Laboratory (HRL) deep subsurface site, Sweden - OS_PC_MetaG | ecosystem: Environmental > Aquatic > Deep subsurface > Groundwater... | reverse complement strand
CGAGAAGCGATATCCGTCGCGACCAAAACGCGGAACTTCCCGCTGATAAATCCTTCAAGCGCCGTTTTCCGTTGCGATTGAGAACGATTAGAATGAATTTCTGTCGCCGTATGCCCCATATCGCGGATGTCGCGAGCAATGCGTTTCGCGCCATATTTAGTTCGCGAGAAAATGAGCGTTTTGTCTTTTTGATATTTCTGCAAGATAGAATCAAGCAAACGCATCTTATCAATCTTTGAAATAACGAAAACCTCTTGAACCACGGTCTCCGACAATGTCCCTTGAGGCGCAATTTCAATTTTTAACGGCAATCTCATAAACGCGCTCGCCAGCGATGAAATAGATTGTGGCATCGTCGCGGAAAACAACATCGTTTGCCGTTCTTTTGGCGCGAATTGCAAAATCCTTTTAATCTGCGGCAAAAACCCAATATCAAGCATGCGGTCAGCTTCATCAAGAATAATCATATTAACTTGCTTTAGGTTATAAACTCTTTGATTGATTAAATCGGCCAGACGACCCGGTGTGGCGACAACAATGTGGGGACTATGCTTTAAAGCGTTTATTTGCGAATATTTAGACGCTCCTCCAATCACAACAACGCAACGCAATCCCAAGGAAGCGCCAACTTGTTTGATTGCTTGTTCTACCTGAAGCGCGAGTTCGCGCGTCGGGACCAAAATCAATCCCTGTCCCTTGCGCTGAAGAATGCGTTGAATCATCGGAATGCCAAAAGCCAAGGTCTTCCCTGTGCCAGTTTGAGCAATGCCAACAATATCTTTTTTTTCCAAAGCGCCTGGAATCACCTGATGCTGAATCGGCGTAGGAATATCAAATCCCTGTTTCGCAAGCGCCGCAAGAAGTTTTTCCTCTATCCCAAGGTCGCGAAAATGACCAAGGCATGTTTTTGATTGTTTCATAAAAATCATAATACCAAAAACATTCTATTCTGTCAATTTTATTAAACCCGCGGCCGCGCCTGCTGCGTAACCGGTGGTCCAGCAAATCTGAAGATTGTAGCCGCCCGTCGGACCGTCTAAATCAACAACTTCGCCGGCAAAATATAAATTTTCAATTATCTTTGACTTCATTGTCTTGGAATCAATTTCCTTCAAATCCACGCCGCCGCTCGTGATAATCGCCCAGTCAAAACCGACTAAATTTTTGACCGTCAGAGCCAAACCCTTGAGCGTCTCAATAATTTTTTTGCGTTCGTCTTTGGTAATGGAATTCAATTTTTTATTCTTATCAATGCCCGTCAAACGAAGCGCCAAATCGCCCATTTTTTTAGGCAAAAGTTCGGGCAGATAATTTTTAAAATCTTTATTGCCCTTGAAATCCCTCTGCAATCTTTTGTCCAAGGTCTCCACATCCAAAGCCGGCTTTAAATCAATTTTTAAGATGACTTCCCCTGTCTTCAATAACTCGCCTATTTTTTTGCTCAAATCAATAATGATCGGACCGCTGACTCCAAAATGAGTAAAAAGCATTTCCCCAAATCGCGTGTCTTTTTTTTTATTATTTTGGAAAACAGATACGCGCGCGTTTTTCAAACTCAATCCCTGTAAACCGCGAGGCCAATCTTCTTTGGTTCTAATGGGCGTCAACGCCGGCTTCAGGTCTATGATTTTATGGCCCATCTTTTGAACCCATTGACAACCCTTGCCGTCTGAACCAGTTCCGGGATAAGATTTTCCGCCCGTGGTTAAAATGTATGAACGAGCGAATATCTCTTTATCTTTCAACCTTACGCTTTTTATTTTCCCGCCCTCTACTTTAAAGCCAACCACCTCCTGCCCTAAAAATATCTTAACTTTATTTTTATCTAAATATCCAAGCAAAGCGTTCAAAACATCTTCCGCCCTGTCCGAAACGGGAAAAATTCGCTTGCCTCTCTCGGTTTTAGTTTTTAATCCCCTCTTTTCAAAAAATTCAATCGTTTCTTCTGGCCCAAAAACCGAAAGCGCGGATAACAAAAACTGTCCGTTTTTGCCTAATTTGTTAGCAAAGGCCTTGTCGTTAAATTCGGCCTGCGCGAGATTACACCGACCACCGCCCGTAATCAATAACTTCCTCCCTAAACTCTGGTTTTTTTCAATTAAAACCACCCGGGCGCCTAATTCAGCCGCCCGACCAGCCGCCATCATTCCAGCCGGCCCCCCGCCAATCACCGCGACATCAAAATCATATTCCTTAATCATTATTCCATTCTACCAAAAAACCGCCCAAAAGGCGATTTTTTTGATTAAAATAAAAATTCCTCGCAGAAGTACTTTTCCGCGAGGAATTAATTTTTATTGACTCAACTTCATTTCATCTGCTGGGATAAAGCCTCCGATGATATCCCACTCCAAATCTTCTTTTAAGTTTTTTCTTTTGAATGCTTTAATAATCTTGAAAACTTCCTTCTTGTCGGTCGAACGCACCCAAAGATGAGGCATAGGATTTCTTTTGCGGTCGCACGACTCTGGTTTTGTTTCTACAACCGAAGTTATCGCGTCATCCTGAAGACCCAATTCTTCCATCGTGTCATCAATAACCTTTTTTAGATTCTCGGCTTTTTCTTTGCTGTACCCGCAAATAAAAATATTCGGCATATTCATCCCTCCTTAAATTATTCGAAGATAATCTCGATATTTTTATTGATTAAAAAACAAAGTTACATTGTTCTCTTAAAATTCTTTCAGATAACTTTTGATCATCAATCTCTAAATCAATCTTATTTCCTTTATAGCATATTACTATTCCCTTTTCTTCTAGATGCCTTATTCTTACTGGTCCTACAAATTCTTGCGGTATGTCCTGAATAATTACTTTCATTTCTTTCCCTCCTTTTTTATTAATTAAAGAACTAAAAACAGAATAGCATAAGGATACTATTCTGTCAACACAATTCGCGCTCTGCCTTATTATGCTTCACTATACCCTACTATGCTCCGCGGGTGGAACAAAGTTAGAACTTGGTATTTTGAAATTAAACACGCGCAAATTATTGCTTTTTAATTAAGACCGTAAAAATCCCATGTTCGTGTTTCCCGAGAGGAGGATGGCTATCCTCTACTACCGCATCCGTCATCTCTAAAACCTCATGCCCCTTAAAAAGTTTCAAAAATTCATCTTCGGAAAAGAAATGCGTAAAACTTTTAGTTTTATTGCTATAAAAAGTGTTTTTCTCTTTTGTTTTTTGGGCAATAGACGCGAACCTTTGATAAGAAGGATCTTTGGTGGAAAAAACTTTAAGATAAAGAAAACCGCCCTTTTTTAATGATCCGATCGCATCGCTTATTATCCTCGCTACTTCTTTAAATTTAAATAAATGCAAAACATTCAACATTAAAACTAAATCATATTCATTTTGAGAAAAAACAAAATCCGAAATATCGCTTGATAAAACATTAATCTTTGGATAATCTTCTTTTATTTTTTTAAATACTTGCTCATCTTTATCAAGACAAACAACCTTAAACCCCTGTTCAGATAAAAAATACTATTAGCCCCCAATCCAGAACCCAAATCCAAAACTCTACCGCCCTTCGGCAAATTTCCCACTATCTCTTTTATTTTTTTATCTATCGTCCCGCCAAATTTAAACATAAAAATAAGGAGAGCAAGGTTTTCCCTACTCTCCTTTAATTATAGAATCCAACCTTGATTTAATCAAGGTCTTGCCAACATTGGGGATCGGCATCAAAAAATGACCCCGAAACGCCATAAGCCACCGCCCCGCATCCTCGACACACATACAGCAAAGGACAATTTTTGCATTTTTTATACTGCCCTAAGTCCCTATATTTATTTAATTGTTTAGAATTAATAAACAAGTCAATTAAACTTTGATTTGGGACTTTGCCTATAGGACTCGGGAAACGACGACAGGCATATACCGCGCCGTCAGAAAGAATCGATAAACTAGCAACTCCTAAGCCGCAACCACCAGCCACAATTTTGTCTTTTCTAATTTGATCCAATTCGGTTTTTTGCTCATTAGAATATTTTTCGTAGAAGAAAAGTTCCCACAGGTGGTCTTTGAACACAAATCTAGTATTAGGATGAGTTATAGCCAACTCTTGATGGGCATTATATATTTCTGTTAATAGTTTTTTATATTCCGATGGACTAAACATCTGTTCCTTGTATTTATCCAATGACCAATTGCTGGGACGACAAAATCTGGCAAAAGCAAAAGCATCAAACTTTTCTTCTGCTATCTTTTTCATAATCTCTATAAGATCAGGAGCATTGAACCTAGATAAAGTAAACATGCAAGTTGACCTAATCTCCGCTTTCCTTAAAACCCGAGCTGCTCTCAATGTTTCCTGATATCCACCATCGCTCCTTAAAAAATTATGCTTTTCCTCTAGTCCGTCTAAACTAAGTTGATATTTGCGAACCCCGTATTTTTTCATTCTTGAAGCAGTTGTAGAATTCACATAAAAAGGATTTCCTAAAATATCTACAGCGCATTCAACTTGAAATTTGTCATTAAAGATATTAATAATTTCCAAAAGACGCCAAAAATCAGGATGCAGTATGGGGTCTCCGCCAGTTAACACAAAAACAGCATTAGCCCCCAACATTTCGGCTGTTTTGAAAATATCTTCAACTACTAATGATAAATCATCAAACTTAAGTTCTTTTGACTGCTGATGAGAATATCTTTTTGACTGGAAAAGATAACAATGCCTGCATCTCTGGGAACATCTATCAGTTATATGCCATTGAACATAAAAGTTAGGACTAGAATTTTCCATACCTATTATCTCATCCCCTTTCTGTAAAATTGGGTCTGGCCAATAAATCGACCAGACCCATGTTTCTGCCTAACTTAATCAAAATCACAAGTCGGATCCGCCTGGCATGGATCGCTATGGCAAGCGACCTGACAATTAGATCCAACAAGCAATTTACGCCGCGGGAGAAAAGATAACTTTAAGGCCTTTCTCCAGTAATTATACTTCTTCAAAACCTTTTTAATCTTTGTTTTCTTCGCATTATTCACTTTTCTCACCTCCTCCCAATCTTTTTATTTTTATTCACTTGTTAAAAAACAGTCATAAAAAGTATTCTTGATACTTTTTTATTATAATACTTGTTATAATAAATTATGTCAATATCAACGGGAACAAAAAACAACCGCACAAACAAACGGTCATTTTATACTTTATTATACTTCACTATGCCCTACTATGCTCCGCGGGTGGAACAAAGTTAGAACTTGGTATTTTGAGAAATCCCCTATCATTGGCTGGGTAATGCCAATCAGACATTCAATAAATAGACACCTATAAACATTATTAAAATCGCTATAACCTTTTGAGCTAAATGTTTTTTTAATAAATTTTCTTTACTGAAATGCGGGGAAAACAAAGTAATGATAATTCCGAAAAACAAAACAAAGAATGGCTGAAATCCATTGACAACCCAGACCAAAGCCAATGGCGCGAGCAATGTAGCGAAATTCATTATTATTTTCGCAATAATATTTAATACTTCGTTTGTTGTATTCCATCCCAAGACAGCCCTTTTATTGTTTTTAACCACCAATAAAAACTGTTCCCTGTATGATCTAACAAAAAGCAATAAAATAATAGACAAAACTGCAAAGCCAATATACTCCCAAAAACTTGTCGTCCAAAAATTTTCTTGAATAGCAACATATTTAAAAATCAACCCATTGAGCGCTATTAAGAAAGATGCCAAAAACATCAACCAAAAGACCTTTTTCTTAAACTTTATCTTTTTCTGATTTAGATCTAAGGACAAAGTTATGGCCCCTAATATAATCAACAAAGAAGCGACAATTTGAATGCTTGCCAATCTCTCGCCTAAAACAAAAAAAGCCAATACATAGCTGAAAACAGGAATAGTTTGAAACAAAGGAACAACAATTGAGGCCTCATCTTCAGCTAAAGCATAAAGATATGGCAATAAACCCAGAACATATAGCGAACCATTGGCTATAATGAGCAACGCGAGAATTGGATTAATGGAAAAAACCGCCGGATGAATTATCAAAATAAAAGGCAGCACAAATATTCCTATCAAAGACGAAAAAATAATCAAAGAGCCAACCCCTCCATTTCTAAAATACTTATTTATTAAATACTTATCTATGTGGTTTGTCGCAGCCCACAAAATAGGGGCTACTAACGCAATCATGAACCAATTCATAATTCAATTTTATCACAAAAAAATTCCAACATCCAGCGCATTAAAACAAAAAAACAACCGCATAAACAAACAGTCGTTTTATACTTCACTATGCCTCACTATACCCTACTATGCTCTCCGTGATACGCGAGTTTAGAACCGCTATTAAAGAGTATTCTGGCTACTGGAAGTTTTATATTGTGCGAGAATGGCCTGAAGTTCTGGCTAATTCAAATACCAAATAAAATAATTTAACAGGCTGGCGAAACTTACCCAAAGCAAATACGGAATTAAGAGATAAGTCGCCCATCGATTGATCTTCCAAAATTTAATCATTAAAGCGATGATCAAAAGCCAAATGATAATAATATTTACAAAGGCCAGGCCAGGGTTTTGAAGCCCAAAAAATATTATTGACCAGATAGCGTTGAAAAACAAATGAATCCAAAACAGCCGAATCGCACCTCTGGCTGTTTTGTTTTTCTCAACTTTCTGCCAGATTAAATAAACACTAATGCCCATTAAGATATAAAGCGTAATCCAAGCCGGGCCGAATATCCAATTAGGAGGACTGAAGCTCGGTCTTTGTAATGTGGCATACCAAGTCGGAATGGCCGAAGTAGTAAAAAGCGAACCAACTATGCCGGCCAATTGCGGTAATGCCAGAGAGATTATAAGACGTTTGTAATTCATAGGTTTTGTTAAAATTTTTACCCACCCACCACGCTAAGAAATATAGTTTAAAATTTATTCCAGCGTGGCGAGCGGATATCCGAATCCATATTCGGCGTTTATTTAGCCAAAAAGTTATTTTCTGGCTAATTTGCCCAGACTGGCTAAAACATAAACAGCGGACAAGCCAACCAAGACATAAACAATGCGGGATAAAACAGACATATCTCCAAATATCGTCGCTACTAAATCAAAACTAAATAAACCGACCAAAGCCCAGTTTAAGCCGCCGACAATAACCAACACTAAAGCAACCCAGTCTAAAGTATTTAATTTATTCATATTTTTTTATTTTTAATATTTAATTTTAACAATAAAGCCCGACCTTTAAAATGTTTTATTGTGAGTGCAAACCCCCCTTGAATAATAATTTTATTATAAAGGACAGTCGCAGTTCTTATGTTTTAAAATTATTTTTTGTTCGGCTTTGGTATTAACAAACTCATCTTGTTTAATTTTACCACAAGAAAGGTTTTTATTTAAGGGTGAATTATGATGATATCCTCGTCTTTTGATTTCTTTAACTAACTGTTCGTGTCTTACAAATAAAGCTTTATTTTTACCAACCCAGCGTTTTGTTTCTGGATGATTTCTATATCCTTTTTTGTCATTAGTTAAAATACTCCAAATAGCATGAAGCTCTCGATGCTCACCAAACAAATGCTTGTTGCACAACTTTTTTGGATTAATATCCCAGATACGCATATTTATCTTAAATAACAATTTATCACCTCGTTTCTGCCACCTGTTTGCCCCTGCCTGCCCCGTAGCGAGCTTGCTTCGGCAAAGAAAATGCGAACACCCTAAAATCATTCCTCTCCGCCCTCTCTCGGAAAAAAGGGATTGAAAGAAACCTCTTGATTAAAAAATTTCTGAAAGAAATTATCTATTCCCCCGAAAATGTTAAGATTCGGTTCTTTTATTCAGAGATTTCAGAGAATTTTCCGGATTTTGCCTCCGAAGAAACGCCTGCCTTGCGAAAGCAAGGCGGCGCGAAAAAAATAAAGAGAAAAACAGAAAATGATATTTTCTCTGACAAATCAGAGTTCGCCTCGTCAAACTCGGCTCCGCGGGTGGAACAAAGTTAGAACCTGGTATTTTGAGAAATCCCCAATTCTCTGCTCTGCCCTATAAATTAAATAAAAAAAACTACAAGTCTAATCAGTATTAGATTATGTTAACTATCGCCTCATCCAAAGATCTTCCGGCGTCTAAAAACTTTTTAACTTGGGGCCAAATTTCTTTTGCCATTATCATTTTAGGTTCCTTAACTTTGCTTAAATCCAACATTCCAATCCGCCTTAATTCTTGAATAGAATATAAATCTATCCCCGCAACATGAAGCAATTTTGATAGCCCTTTTTCTTTTAAAACATCAACTACTAATTCCTGTTCTATATACTGCATTTGTTTTGAATCTGGTAAAAACCCAGTTCTATCATTAAGCGGAGTATTCATCCTAAAAATTCGCAGGGTTCTTGGATAAACATGGTCAAATATTTCTCTGTATCTTTCATCCTTAAGCGCTTCTTCCAGTGATAAGTCATACTTTTTTTTAGCATAAGCTTCAAAAAACACATGAAAACACTCTTTAAAACTACCCCCATTTCTCTTCTCAAGTAAAACAAGATAATAATAGGACAAGGCCTCTTTTCTTACTCCGGCCACCGCCTGTTTAGTATTGTCCTCTATCCTCATTGCCGCGGCTTCAGACAAAACACTAGACCTTCCTGTGGAAAATTCATCTATCAACCGTAGTCCATCACCAAAGCTCTCTTCTCTGTTTTTATATCTTAAAACATGACCTTCTACTTCATGAGCCAGGACAGCAACAGTATCAACCAAACCCCTTCTAAAAGATTTGGGAATTCTTATTTCTCTTTTTTTTCTATTTACCCCCAATGTCCCTTTTCTTTCCAAAACTACCGCCTCCCATATCTTATCTCCCTTTGCAAGTCCATATCTTTGCAAAATCGCTTCGCATAAAACCTTGGCTTGCTGGGCATTGACCTTATAACTGTTATACTTTTTATATTCTTCGGTATCTTCAAGAGAAAGTTCATCAGCTCGAGCTTGCGCGTACTCTGATAATCTCTCTGGGATAGTCATAAATAATCCATTGTCTCCTACTTTTACCCCGGTACCCTGTAAAAAGTGGTCTATCCGTTCTATCGTGCGAGATGCTTGTCCCGAAGAAAACCTGTCAGCTTTTGCAATACGGTCAGTTCCTTTTACTAAACCCAATGCGACTTCTTCTTTTTCCGTCTTTTTAGATTGAGCTGCTAAAACTCGCCCCAAAGAATATTTTTGAGCAATCAAAACATTTAAGTATCTTCTGTAAATACCGATAACTATTCTTTTTGTCTCCGCTAAAGCGCTATCTTCGGTTCCAAGTTCTTGAATTTCTTTCTTTAACTGCTTTTTGAAATTTCTCAATCCTTTTATTTTTTCTATTAACTTGTCAACATTAACTATTTTTGTAATTCTTTCAGGATTTGAAAGTTGCTCTACTTTCCCATTAGCATTTCGGAAAGTTTGAATAAATTGTTCTTTTGTCCAATCAGAAGAATAACGATCAATTCGTGTTCTTAACTGCTTGGGGATATTAATTAAGTCAATTTCTGTAAAAAATTTTTCCTCTACTTCTATTTTTGTCAACTCGCCTATTTCTGGCGCGTCCCCTCTAAAAACAGCTATTTTTTCGTTTCTGCCTCCTATCTCGTTTAAAACTCTGCTTAAATTCACAAATTCGACCCCTTCTTTTCTGTATCTCTTAAAATTATCAATGGAACCCGCAACGCCATCAAGGTCATCAAAGAAAGCATCATAAATCTCCCGCTTAACCTTTGCGCTTTTTAATTCAACGCCTCGCTCGCTCGCCAAAGTTTCTAATCTGCTTTTTAACCCTTTATCCAAATAAATTATTGAAAAAAGCCTACTTCCTTCTTTGTCCGCAAAAGCTTCAGGATAAATTGTGTGGTTAGAAATAGTGATATCCTCTAACTTGCGAAGCTCGCTAAAAAATGGTTCCTCAAATTTTAAAACTTCTGCTTCCTCCTCTTTTTCAAGAGACAACTGCTCAATATCCTCCAAAAAATCAGGCTGGCGAACAACCTCGGAAGCTCTTAGGGGATATAAAAAATTACCACTTTTTTCTCTTAAATTTTCCATCTTAATTTATATTTTACTTTGTCAGAACCTCTGTCTTACTATGCTTCACTATACCCTACTCTGCTCCCGAACAAAATCCGCAACAAACTTTCACAATCATTCTGCCGAATTTGATTCATAAATCAAAGAAAAGAATGCCCAGAAATTAAATGCTATTTTTATTCTTTCTTGTCGGTTGCGAAAAT
>Ga0180009_10008400_pt1 | contig 10239 bp, 9 predicted proteins | sample OS_PC_MetaG_FD_123537 | JGI IMG/M metagenome (GOLD analysis project Ga0180009, IMG submission 123537) | Groundwater microbial communities from the Aspo Hard Rock Laboratory (HRL) deep subsurface site, Sweden - OS_PC_MetaG | ecosystem: Environmental > Aquatic > Deep subsurface > Groundwater... | reverse complement strand
TAGCCAGTCCGCCCGTTGTATAGCGTATTTCAGGATCTTTACCCAGCCTGCCTATAATCATTGCCTTGTTTAGACCTGACATTTTTACCTCCTTATTATAGAGTTGTTTTTCATAAATACATAAAATGACTCCGTTCTGTCAACCAGGATAAAAAATGGATAAAAAAGGACTCACCGCCATGCATGTTGACTTCTTTTCATCCGTCTGCCATACAAAGAATATCTTATTTATCGTTATAACAAATCAAAATATATGAAAAATAGACAATGAATGACAGCAATATAACTCTTGAATTTTCGGGGAAATACGACTCAAAACATTCCCTTGAGTATTACAAAAAGCATAAAGACAGTATAGGGCGCAGACTGTCAAACATCCGGGAGCAGAGCATAGCGAGAAAGGCCCTGGCCATCGCCGGAAATCCGGCCATTGTACTTGACCTTCCCTGCGGTGCAGGACGGTTCTGGCCCCTCTTATGTGAAAAACCGGGCAGAACCATATATGCGTCTGACTACAGCCTTTCAATGATAATGGTCGCAAAAAAGCTCCTTGATCCTGCCACAGTAAAAAACATATCATGTTTTCAGACGTCCGCATTCAGTATCAATCTAAAAGCGGATGCGGTTGATTCCATATTCTGCATGCGCCTTCTGCATCACATCGTAAAAAAAGATCACCGATTGGCATTGCTGAAGGAATTTCACAGAGTTACAAAGGACACGGTATGTTTATCTCTCTGGGTGGACGGCAATTACAAGGCATGGAAGAGAGAACGGCTCGAGCTTAAAAGAGACCACAAGGAATACAAAAACAGGTTTGTGGCAAACAGGCAGGAAATAGAATCCGAGTTCCGCGAAGCCGGTTTTAATATCCTGGGGCTTATTGATTTTGCAAAATATTATTCCATGTGGCGGATATACGTTTTGCGTAAAAACATATCAAGAGCAAATGAAACTTAAGGAAATCTTTCATTCGGAAAATGAAAGGGAATTATTGGCTCTCAATGGTCTTGGCTCCTTTGAATCATTGTGGGATTTGAAGGGGCATTTCATCGAAGAGCCGAATTACCGCCGGGGCGGGTGGAGCGGCATCGTTCTTCATGAAATACGGCTTCAAAACGGGCAACCGTTAAAAATCATAATAAAGCGCCAGGAAAACCACACCTTCAGATCTCTTCTTCACCCTTTAAGGGGAACTCCAACTTTTTCCAGGGAATACAAAAATATATGCCGCCTTGAAAAACGTAATATTCCCACCCTTCAACCCCTCTTCTATGGTGAACGGAAGCTAAAGGGTAAAGCGCAGGCTGTTCTGGTTGTGTGTTTCCTGAACGGCTACCGGAATCTCGACGATCTTCTTACTGAAGCAGGCAAAAATGAAAACTTTGATATAAAAAGCATAATAGGCCCGGTAGCGGACATGATCGCAAAGATTCATTTTTTCCGCTTTCAGCACAGCTGCCTTTACGGAAAGCATGTTTTCGTTAAAACAGAAAAAAACGGCTCTGCCGACGTCCGGCTTATTGACCTTGAAAAAATGCATTTCGGGTTATCCAGCTTTTCTGTTGCAGTCCATGATCTTGGAGCCCTGTTCCGGCATGCCCCCTGGCCGGGAGATTCATGGAAGCTTTTTCTGCAAAGTTATCTGAGCAAAGCAGGCATGGAAAGTAAGGAGAAAAGGCTTTGTAAAGCATTGGGAGAAAAAATAGGAAAGAAGAGAAAAAAGTAAGGAGAAATCCGCATGAACATAAAAGAGGAAACAAAGCTCATCGGCCCTGAAGGACGGCCTCTCTTTGGCATACGCAGCTCTCCTGTAGAATCCTTCAATCTGTCCGACTTCAGAGTTTACGGAACAGATAAAAAAGAAGGCCTCTTAAAAGGCCTCATCACCAGATTCCGGATAAAGAGATGGCAGTATCTTGGCGTCTGCAACGATGAAGTCATATTCGGCGCGGCCATAGTCAACCTCGGATACATGACCAACATGTTCACCTATATATTTGACCGCAGGGCAGGCAGGATGAAACAGATGGAAGCTATTCTTCCATTCGGCAAGGCAGGCCTCTTTACAGGATCTTCCCGGAACGGCTCCGCCTCTTTTAAAAACGGAAATACATCCCTTGATTTTACCAACCAGCCTCAAAATATTCATGCAAAAATTTCGGCTGGTGGGAAATTGCAGGCGGAGTTAAACTTTTTAAAGTCGGCAGAACCTCTTTGCTGTACAACACGGGTCGGGCTTGGCGGGTTTAACTACACGCATAAAGAGGCAGGGATTCCTGCCGGTGGTTTTATCAGCCTTGACGGGAAAAGATGGGAGATATTCGAAAAAGAATCATCAGGCGTTTTGGATTATACCTTCGGGTATCTTGCAAGAAATACCTTCTGGAACTGGGCATCGGGAGGCGGTTTCGATGTGTCCGGAAACAGAATCGGTTTCAATCTTGTTCAGGGAGTCAATGAAACCGGTTTTACTGAAAACGCATTCTGGATAAACGGCAGAATGATAAAAACCGATGTTGTTGATTTTAAGTACAGCGACCTAGATCTCCTTAAGCCATGGGAAATCACATCAAATGACGGCAGAGTCAATCTTCTCTTTTATCCGGAAGGTGAAAGAGCTGCAGATATAAACATCGGCCTGATTGCGAGCAGGTTTCACCAGCCTTTCGGGAGGTTCGAGGGAAGATTGACGGACGGCATAGAATCCTGGCAATTGAAAAATGTCGCGGGTTTTACTGAAGAACACTATGCAAAATGGTAGAGAGTATCCATCCGGAAACAATTATGGACGCAATTGAGTTTTATGGGGAAGTGAATAGTTAATGGATCCTGTAACTCATTTGACTTCGGGGGCTCTGGGAAGAGGAGCTTTACAGAGTTATCAAAATGACCGGCACATGATGCTCTTTTGCATCATTGCTGCGCTTCTGCCCGACATAGACAATATTATAGGTTTACTCGGTCCTGAACTTTACCTTATTCACCACAGGGGCGCCACCCACTCTCTTGCCGGAGGAATAACACTTGCTATTGTTCTTGTTTTTACCTTCCGCTTATTCATAAAGTCATTTAATATAAAAAAGGGCTTTGTAACAGCGTTGTCGCTGATTTTCCTGCACATTTTCCTTGATCTTGTCACAGCATACGGCACCCAGGTATTTTATCCGTTTACAAACAGGAGATATTCCTTTGAATCCGTTTTTATAATTGACCCTTTATATACTCTTGTTTCGGCAATTATTTTCTTTATCTCGCTTATTGACAAAAAGAGAGAAAAAACAATTGCCATGACAGGGATTATATGGATATTTATCTATCCGGCAATCAATCTCGGAATAAAAACATATCTTGAGAAAAATACGGTTTTGCAGGCGTAAAGCTTATTGACAGAAAACCGGTTGCCTTTCTCGGCAGGTTCAATAAGGCCGGAAAAGAGATGTTCGATAAATTCGGAAAGGATGCATCTATTTTTAATACTTACGCCTGGTTTGCCGTATATCCTGTTTTTGAAACTGAAAAGTCGGGAGAAAAGAACCTGATAATTTTCGGGGACCTGAGATTTTCCACCACTTCGAATTTTGCCGGGAGGTTATATAAAAACGGTAAGAAGCCTTTTTCTCTTACGGCAGTTCTTGATAAAGAAGGCAAATTCATTGAATATTACTACCAGAGACCCGGCGGGGTTAAAATTATCCATCATATTGAATAAGGCGGTAAAAAAGATTCTCTTTTGAAGCAGGCCGGTTTGGATGAACTTACTCTAATGGAATAATAGGCAAAATAAATTGGCAATTTGTGCTTTTTGCGGTAAAGAAACGGAAGGGGCTTCGTCCTGCATCAAAAGCAGTATCAGGATAGATGGTGCGGATTATACCCCCCTGCCTTTTAAGAAAAAAACAGAGACGGTCTTTACAAGGGGGCAGCCGGTACGGTGCGCCGAATGCAATGTCCTCCCGGGAGGTTTTCATCACGTCGGATGCGTCTTTGAAATTTGCCCGAAATGCGGCGGCAAATGGGTATATTGTGGCTGTTCAGGATTGAAGGTCAGGACTGACGGCAAATCGGAAAAGAAATGCAATGTAATACAATTTAAGCCGCTGTAAATTAGTAAAGTAGTCATCTTGATGTCAAAAACGGCGTAAGGAGCCGTAACAAAATGGTCAGAAATGTAATGGTTATTTTATAACGGCTCCTGATAAAATAAGGGGAGCGGCAACGGGTCAGCCGCTTCTTTTTACAGGGAGAAAAAATGAGTAGAATTCTCACCGGGTTGATTGCTGCTGTAGCCATATATTTTCTTTTCAGGATTCTTGCTTCCAAAAGAAACAAGCCGGAAGAGCCTGTAAAATATGTCTGTGATGAATGCGGAGAGAAGGATTGCGTTTGCCACAGGGAAGATGAGATACCAAAATAATGATACAATCGCATAATATCAGGAGGATAAAGCATGGCAGAACTTATGGAAGTTATAAAGGCAAGAAGGAGCGTGAGGAAATACGAAGAAAAAAATGTTCCGGAGGAAGTATTAAGCTCAATACTTGAAGCCGTCAGATGGTCTCCTTCGTGGGCAAATACCCAGTGCTGGGAAGTTGTAGTGATAAGAGACAGGGAAATAAAAGAGAATCTTAAGGAGTCGATTTTCCCGAAAAATCCCGCTACAAATGCAATTACACAGGCGCCTCTCCTTCTTGCGGTTTGCGGCAAGCTGAAGAGTTCCGGATTTTACAATAATATTGTTACAACAAAATTCGGAGACTGGTTCATGTTTGATCTTGGCCTTTTTACCCAGACCCTTTGTCTTGCGGCACAGGACCTTGGACTTGGGACGGTTGTCGTAGGGCTTTTCGATCATGACAAGGCAAAGGGGATTATAAAAGTGCCCGAAGGATACGAGCTTGTCGCACTTGTTCCTCTCGGATATCCGGCAAAGATCTCTTCCGCTCCGCAGCGCAGGGAGATCCGTGAATTTGTTCATCAGAATACTTTTTGACCTTCTACGAAGCCGTCAATTTTGAGTTATTGTTCTTTGAACAGGGTATGCAGATGAACTCGCCGTCTTTTTTTGAAAGCATCTTTGTCTGCATGGTCATCTCACCGCATATCGCGCATGATACTGAAGGCGCAAGAGACGCATATGGTGGTACGGGGGCCTCTGACATTTTTGCCGAAAAGACTTCGTCGAAAGGCCTCGAAAAAAGATCTATGGCTTTTAAAAGCCGTTGTCGGAGGCTTTCCTGCTCGTTTGCGGTTCCTGCGGATACGGCCTTTTCAAGCGCTTCAAATTCATCCTTATGTTTACCGGCATAAATGTAGGTTGTTTTTCTTGAGAATCTGTAGGCCTGTTTTTTTGTGCGGTTCACAATGGTGTATGCGTTTTTGCCGTAATCATTTATTATCAGGTTCCCTTTTCCCGCGGTCGTCCCGAGCATGACCTGGAGGGCATCGATTGCACATGAGTCGTTTTCACAGACGGCCACTACCTCTTCATCTGTCGAGCGCTTGAGGCCGAGCAGTCTTATGCTCTCTTTTGCGACAAGGTATCCATAGACAAGGCCGGGACAGAGATGTCCGTGAAAGGCTATGCATTGCCTTAGATCATAAGGTATTTCAGTTTTTGTTTTATCATTTTCCAAGGCAGTCTCCTTTTATAGCAAGTTTTGGCGGCTTTTTACGAAGCCGTTATTTTTCATAAGGTAAATTAGCTACCATGTTAAGTGATTTGCAAGCTTTTTTTCAAATCTCTTGATAATATTTTCATTTTCGTTTCTTGTGGCTTTGGCCGTTGCCATGGCTCCGGGCCCGCTCCTGACATATACAATAATAAAATCTCTCCTTTTTTAAAGGCCGCGAGGTTGAATATGACGGACATTCTGCTTGTACAACCCCCGGTAAGGGATTTTTATCTTACAGCCAAAAGAACGATTCCGTACGGTCTCGCCTGCATAGCATCGTCTCTGCAGAATGCAGGCTTTTCGGTTGAGATATTCGACGCTCTTGCAACTTCAAAATCCCGCAAACTTCAAATTCCAGAAGAGATGGCCTATCTTTATGAATATTACGGAAAAGAAGACATATCCCCGTTCGCGCTTTTCAATAATTTTAAGCATTTTGGATATGGCTTTGAACGCATAGGGAAAGAGGCGGCAAAAACCGGAGCATGGCTTATCGGCATTTCATCCCTGTTTACTCCATATGCCGGTTATGCTTTACATACTGCGGAGGTTGTGAAAGCCTTCAGCCCTTCCTGCAAAACAGTGCTTGGCGGCCACCATCCTACCGCGCTTCCGGAGAGAATAATGGAAAACGGAGCGGTCGATTACGCAATCCGCGGTGAAGGAGAAGTCTCGATGCCGCTTCTTGCCAGGGCAGTAAAAGGCGACAAAAGCCTTGATTTAATACCCGGGCTTGTTTTCCGTAAAAAAGACGGCAGCATAAAAATAAATGAACCCACTCTGGTTGATAACCTGGACAACCAACCTTTTCCCGCAACCAGTCTTTTAAAGCAGGGTTTTTACAGGAGGGGGAAGGCGGCAAGCGCCGTTATTTCGGCAAGCAGGGGGTGCCCCATGAAATGTTCATATTGCTCTGTCGGCGCTTCGTCGTTCATGAAATACAGGAGAAGAGGTGTTGAATCGGTTCTCGGGGAACTGGAAAAGATTGTATATGAAAATATTGCTGCCTTTATAGATTTTGAAGATGAAAATCTCGCCATGGACAGAAAATGGTTTATAACACTTCTAAATGGTATAAAAACAAGGTTTGGAAAATCAGGAATAGAGCTGAGGGCGATGAACGGGCTCTTTCCCTCATCTCTTGATGAAGAGACAGTAAGTCTCATGAAAGAGGCCGGCTTCAAAACCTTAAATCTTTCCATAGGCTCTTTTTCTTCCGAACAGCTTGGAAGATTCGGCAGACCCGATATTAGGGATGACTTCGACAGGGCTCTTTTGTTTGCGGAAAAATACGGCCTTAACGCGGTGGGGTATATTATCGCCGGGGCTCCGTTTCAGAGCCCGGAAGATTCCGTTTCGGATATTCTTTGCCTTGCAGAAAGAAGGGTTCTTGCCGGAGTTTCAATTTTCTATCCTTCACCGGGTAGTCCCGATTATGGACTCTGCGATAAACTGGGAATACTTCCTGAAACGTTTTCCCTGATGCGTTCAAGCGCTATCCCTGTTTCCCATACGACAAGCAGAAAGCAGTCGGTCACTCTTCTGAGGCTCGGGAGAATATTGAATTTCATGAAATCCCTGAAAGACAGCAGTGTTGAAATACCAGAACCTTCACCTCTTACAAAAAAGGTGATTAACACCAGCAACAGAACGGAGGTGGGAATCAATCTCCTCAGGGGATTCCTTCATGACGGGAAGATAAGAGGGTTAGAACGCAGCGGAGCCGTTTATGAGCACAGTATATGCAATAAAACAGCCGGGCTGTTTGTTGAAGGGATAAAGCAGGCTGGGCTGAGAGGATGCATATCCGGCTCTCCTTGACATATCGGTGTATTTTATCTAATATCCGACCAGTTCGAATAATAGGCCGTCGTCCAAAAATAATCGTAACATTGGAATGTCGTGAACGGCATAAGGAGCCGTAATCCGTGACCGGCATAAGGAGCCGTAACAAAATGGTCAGAAATGTAATGGTTATTTTGTAACGGCTCCTAACAAAATGGTCAGAAATGTAACAGTTATTTCGTAACGACTCCTAATCACAATTATGACAGGCTTTTTAAATAACCGTCGGAATTAAACAAGAATATCATGCCGGACAAAGAACAGATATCAAAAAAGGTTACAGCGATTCTCGTATACGGGCGGCTTCCGCTTGTATCTCTGGGAATGTTGTGCGCCATTGCAGTCATGTGGACGCGCAGCCCTTTTCTTTATACAATGGGAGTCGTTTTTCTCTTTGTATCGATGTCTTTTGATCTTGTTGACGGATGGTTTGCTGCGAGGTTCAGCCCTAATCTCACTTTTGCGCATCTTGCTGAACGGATAATGGATAAAATTGTCTATTCTATTGTCTTTCCTCTTATTGCGGTGGGTGTAATGTGGCGTCTTATTTTTATTTCACCTGGGCACACAAGGCCTGAATTGCTTCATGCCATTTTTATCCTTATTTTGTGCGTGATTGTCCTGATCCGGGATAATTTTGCACATTTCATCCGCGGATTTGCAATACAGAGAGGACAGGAGCCGGAATTCAGCGAATTCACAAGACTTCGCACTATTGTGGCCGCTCCTGTCGGAGCGCTTTTGTATGCGCACGCTTTTTATGTTCCGGCCGACTCCGGTTCAATATTATATTCCTGGGTTTCATGGCTTGGAAACCTCCCGCTTCGCACGTTGTTTATTATCGAGATAATATTTCTTGTAATCAATTTCGGCTCTATAGCAGGCTACTGCCGCAAATACGGAACGTGCTGCCTTGATGATATCTGTGATGATGATGATCATCTGAGGAGGAAAATCCTCTCCTTCTTTCCTAATTCACTGACCGTCATGAATGCGGTAATGGGACTTCTTGCTGTTTTTTTTGCTTATCAGGGCCGGGTAAAAGAGGCTTATCTTTTTCTTATCGGCGCAGCTCTGTTTGATAAGCTTGACGGCGCTCTCGCCCGCAAGCTGGGGCTGACCGAGCCGATAGATGACCGTCCGGCTAAAATCAGTCTTGGAAGTATCCTGGATGACGTTGCAGATGCAGTCAGTTTTTGCGTCGCTCCTGCATGGATATTTTACATAACACTTTCGGACTCCCAGAATGTTTTTGTATTGAATATGCCGATAGTTTTTGCCACGCTCTTTTATGCCGTCTCAGGCATAGCCAGGCTTGTCTATTTCACTCTTGATAAAAATCCTATTCCGGGTTTCTTCAAGGGAATGCCCACTCCGGGGGCTGCATTGCTTGTTACGGCGCCGCTTATTATGTTCAACCAGAGCGTATCGGATGAGCCCCAAATGATTTACTTCTGGGGGATTTTCTGCTTTGTCACCATTATAACCGCTGCGGTCTTTATGAATCTATATCCCATAAGGTACCTTCATCTTGGGCGCTTTGTCGGCCGCCACCCCTGGTTTGGCCGGTTAAGCTTCCTCGTTATCCTGTTCGTCTTTACCCCCTATTTCGGATACGTTTCGTTTTTATACATGCTTCTCTACTTTTTCTCACCCCTTATTACATGGCGCATTAATCCCGAAGATGCGGCAAGAGAGACGAAAGCCTGAGGGCTTTGAACGACCCCCTTATTTTGCCGTATTCGTCTATTATTAAGCAAACGGCCACAAAAGAGCTATTGCTCCCGCCATTACAAAATGTGATTCAACCAGAAATTCAAGCTTTGTTCCGGGAAGCATATGTCCCTGTTCATGTTTTACAAACACAATAAACAAGGATAAAGGACAGAGGAAAAGAATGAAACCAAGATTTGTGATGAGATTGAATGCGCCTGAAATAATAAAAACAGCTATTGAGGAGAGGAGAACATATTTCAGCAGACGCATTGTTTTTTTTTCACCGAGAATAATTGGAATGGTTTCCTTTCCGACAATGCGGTCCCCCTGCATATCAAGAATATCGAAAAAGGCTGTCCTGACAAAAATCATGCTTACGGACAAGACAAAAACAACAGGAATTCCGGCTTTAAAATGCATGGAATGGGCGGGAAGGATCGATGTTACAACTCCCCACGCCAGTGAAATAAGCGCAGTCTTAGAGCCGGGTATATCCCTTATACTCCTGTATTTGCCTTTTGTCAGACTTTCGGGAATAATACTTAAATTGTATGAAAGGCCCGTGACGCTCATTATTAAAAGAATAAAAAAAGGGGCCGGGCCGATCGAGTACGCGGTAAGAAGGCCCATTCCTCCGGCCGATATTGCAAGGAAGGCAAGAAGGACATTGCCTTTTTTGTAAAAAAGCGCCCTGTCGGGATCGTTGTAATAATCCGCTTTTCTACCTATAAGGTTGTTCAAAGTATGCATTGAAAGAACGTACAGCATTGACATGACAACGTATGGAAAATATCCTGAAGCTCCACCAAGCAATTTGATGTTTGCATAACAGAGGCATCCAGCTCCGATGGAAACGTAGATATTTGTCAGAAGAAGTGAACGTTCTATCGCATAAAAATGCTTGCGCAACCCCCGCGCTTTTTTATACGAGAGGTCTTCCAGAGTCCTGTAAACTCTTTTGATCATCCAGTTGGGTGTCGAAGCCCCTGCGGTTATGCCGATG
>Ga0180009_10008399_pt1 | contig 10239 bp, 9 predicted proteins | sample OS_PC_MetaG_FD_123537 | JGI IMG/M metagenome (GOLD analysis project Ga0180009, IMG submission 123537) | Groundwater microbial communities from the Aspo Hard Rock Laboratory (HRL) deep subsurface site, Sweden - OS_PC_MetaG | ecosystem: Environmental > Aquatic > Deep subsurface > Groundwater... | reverse complement strand
CCGACTACACTCTTCAGGCCGGTATGTGCAATGGTGGGGTTAATGATGGGAATCCGTGTTTCAGTAAGTCCTCCGTAACGGATAAGACGTGGTGGCCGCATCCCAATACTTGCGCACCCGCACAATCTGATCCGGGCGAGTGTAAGCGCGTTACGAAATTGGAAGTCGGCTATCCGCCATCCGAGGGATGTGAGTTGAGTAGTGGTGATTCATCGCCTGATGCGGATTTGGATGAAGATAATAATTCTTGCACGCACAATGCCGGCTACCAGCCGAGGTATGATCTTTGCGCTGATCCAAATAGCGAAAAATGTTTGATCGGGTATGATTTGGGATTAAAGAAACAAACATCACTTGATCAGAATAAGTCACCCGCACCAACTGATGTAACAGGTGGATTGCATACCCCGAGTTACTTAGGTTTTGCCAAGGCTGACCCAGCTGCTGAACAGTACATCTCTTATTACGCACCACAGCCGCCAATTATTGCAGCGCCTGATTTAAGTCGCACATGCGCATCTCCGGGGAGTTGTCCTGTTTCAAGAGCAAATGCTTTTACACTTGAAGATCAATCAGAAGGAACCTTGAGTTTTGGCGGAGGTAAGGCTTTGGTCAGTCTCAAGTTCTACGGATGGGCAAGTCATGAACAAACGCCGCTTTCGGATGTATATGTTGACTGGGGTGATGGAAAGGTCACAAAGATTGAAGAAGCACGAATGAGAAATAAAAAACCATTTTGTGGTGGAACCAAGGAATGTGAATTAATTCCTGGATTAACCTGTCAGTCAGATGCAGACTGTCCACCAGCCGGAGGACAATGCGCAGATCGTGGAACATGTTCCAATAATCCGGGCACGATGTGCTTTAGAGATCAGGAGTGTCAGCTTCAGGGACAGAAAGATGCCAAATGTGCTATCCGTCAATTGTTCGGAAACAACACAGATGCATGCGAGGCAAATTACTTTGAATTCAGTCATGCTTACGCTTGTGACAGAAATAAATTACCGAATTGCGGTGATGATACAAAACGTTGCAGCAGGAATCCTGACATTGAGTGCCCGCTTTTTCCTTGCGGATTTGGTGACACCTGCGAAGCCGGATTAGCTCCGAGTGGCGGATGTTTCGACATTGATAACGTTGTGTGCCGATACACGCCAAAAGTTATGCTTAAGGATAATTGGAACTGGTGTACTGGAGAATGTCGCGAGGGGCCTGTAGTTGGAAATGAACCTACTGATATTTCAACTGCCAAAGTTCGTCACATTAATGGTGGTTGCTGGGATGGGACGGAGACTACTAAAAATATAAATATCAAACAATTTATTATGGGTGGTGATGAAGATAATCCTAACGAGTGTGAATTGTCGTCTCAAGGCTTACCTAATTCAATCAGACCATGGGTAGTGTACCCCGGAGCAGTACAGATTGGGATCATCCAATAACAATTCAACTTCCCCCTCTTAGTTTAAAAAGAGGGGGGGCTGCCTGCCGGTAGGCAGGTTAAGAGGGAGTTAGATCCGAAGATACATCTACCCCCTCATCCTGCCCTTAAACTAAGGGGAGAATTTATTTTGTGAATAAAAAAACCGCGCTCAGAAGAACTGAACGCGGGAGAGAGGTGTGGAGCCTGGCTCCATGCTAATTAATGAGGTTCGGCCGCTTTATTTGTGCAGCCACACGATAACTCGAGTCAGCCAAGGTTGGATTTCGTCTCCCTTACCACCCTTGTAGTACCTCATAGTGATTTGTTCGCAGTCACTACCAAACTCACCTTCTGCCGATTCGTACGAGTCGGCATTGCCTCGGTTCCAGACAATTTTCTTGCCCGAAACCTTGAAGTTGGAGAAGTAAGGAGCGCTATGACTAAGCACACCGAAACCAACCTCGAGCTGGCCATTCTCATCGTATTCGCTCAAGGCTTTTCCTTGATCTGCGTCCTCGTCCACCCACGTGTCACCGTCGATGAACTTCTTACACTCAGCATCGGGTGGAACGTAGTCCTCACCCTCAGGTAGGTCGTAGCCGCATTGGTTGTGGTCAGACGTACAGACGTTTAGTCCTTCCGGGCAGATGTAGAGTTCCATATCCTCGGCTGCTGTGCACCACTCTTCATCCGATGAAAACGTGGGACTGCACACACACTTCTGGTCCGGACCGCATTGCAAAGCAGTTGGGTCTTCCTTGCTCGGAGAGCAAGTTCCACCACTGGAGCTGGACGAGCCACCGCCACCACTTGAGGTGGAGCTGGAGCTCGAACCTGCGCCACCACCGCCTGCGCCACCACTGCTGGTGGAGCTGGAAGAAGTGCTGGTGGAGCTGCCGGACGACGTGTTGTCGCCAGGCTCGTCCACAGTGTCACCGCCACCGCAGGCAGCGATGAGAATCGCCGAAAACACGAAAAAGATGAATTGCCTCATGGCTTTCTCCTTGTTGGCTGCCCCGTTGGACGGGGTGGTTTGAGGGGTCTGGCTCCGTAGGTGCCTGACCCCGGAGTTTATCGCGGGAAAATCCTCGCTATGTAAAGGTTCTACCTAAACTATATCATGTTTTAGTGGTTAATGTTTAGCAGAAAAACCAGAAAATGTCAAGCAGTTGACATAAACTCCGAGTTCTATTCTCAATGCACCACCAGATATCCGATCCCACATCTAGATGTCTGATCCCGCATCAACACAAACCCAAAACCCACGAAAAGTGTCCGATAGGAACATTTTGGTGGGTGTTAAGATAGTTTTACTTGGTGTAATTATTGATCAATGTATTTACTACATTTGATCCTATTACGGTTAATCAGGTATTCGAATCAAAAATCTGAAAACCAACAGAAAGTTCCCGATCGGGAACTTTCTGTTGGCCCTGGAATTTGGATTATCTATATTTATTGGTGGATTTAGATCTTGGGTTCATCAACAAAAGAACAAGAGAATAAAGATCTGTCATCTCGACCTCATTCGACTCCACTTGATTCCGCTCAGGGCAGGCTGTGTGGGGAGATCTCGTAATTCCGTCATCTCAACCGTACACACACTTGCCACCTCAGGCACCAGGTACCATTTTAAAAAACTGTTGTATAATAATCTTATGAAATGGAGAAAATTAAACTCAAAAATTGTTTATAAAAATCAATGGCTTCAGCTAAGAGAAGATACTGTGATTCGTCCCGATGGTAAAAGAGGGATATATAGTATTGTAGAAAGGCCACCAGTAAATTTTATTATTGCTTCAGACAAAAAAGGATCAATTTTTTTTATTAAAGAATATCGATACCCAATTAAAAAAACTATATTGCAATTGCCGGCAGGAACTACAGATAAAAATAAAAGTTATTTAGCTTCTGCAAAAAAAGAACTTTTCGAGGAAACGGGTCTAAAGGCCAAAAGTTGGAAGAAGCTTGGTAAATTTTATATCGGCCCTGGACACGAAAATATTTGTGCAAATGTATTTTTGGCAACAAAACTAGATCCATCTCAACGCAATAAGTCAACTCAAGCCGGAGATGAATTAATATTACAAGTTGTGAAACTGTCTGTCATGAAGATTAAGCAACTCATAAACTCAAATAAAATCGAGTGCGGTATAACTTTAGCTGCTTTGAATCTGTATTTTTTAAAAAGCAAAAAGTAAATAAGCGGTTAAATAAATAAAAAAGAGGGATCAAAGCAATTGTTTTGGTCCCTCGTGTTTTTTTAATCTGTGGCGAAACAGAACGGTTGATCGCTGGGCTCAATGCCGATTCTGAAATCGTCAATCAGTTTCTCTAACAAAGCGTTAAGGGAAATTTGCCCCGGCATGCAAAGTTTGCAATGAGCACCAAGCTTTTTGTCTGCAACATTGCGCATAATATCGACAAAGCCACAACTATCGCTAATATGTCCAAGGACATATTTTCTAGGTGATCTGGAGCGAGTGTAAGGTTCCGCTATGGAATCACATGCTCCGACAATGCCGAAAGGATCGATTGCCGGCCTCACCACAGGAATCAAGCATCCTCTTGGCTGTGTCAATTCCATTCCTTTACATTGATCCATTGCAATCAGCAGATCATCTGCAAATGATGTGCTGAATCCTGATTGACCGGCATCGACACTAGCACGCAACTCCCGTAAACTTTCAAGCATTTGCTCATATTGGTATCCGGAGAGTTTTTTGGTTATGCCGATGCAATCTACTCGTACGTCAAGAAAATCAATTTCTAAGTCGGAGCAAAGTTTCGTTAGCTTCGCCACCTCTGCATAATTGAGTTCCTGCAAAACTACACCGATTCCGATTCTCAGTTCCCCCCTCTTTGTCTATTAAGGCTAACGATTTTACGAATTCCGTCCAATACGGATTCCAGATCATTAGCCCCCAGAGGTCGATTGATTAGCCTTGAGTAAATTTCAGGCGTGGCCGCATGTAGACTAACTCTCAGCCAGGTAGAGCTTAAGATGGAATCCAACAATGCTGGGTCCGCATTATAAAGCATCCTTCCGTTGGTATAAATCATTGTATCAAGCCCAATGTAGTTAGCTTTGTCCAGAACTGGCTTGACTTTAGCCTGCGAAAGCAGGGTTTCGCCACCACCGGAGAATATTATCTGTTGGGTACCCAAACCTTTTGTTTCTTCCAAAATTCCGCACCATTTATCTGTAGTAAGTAGTCGCTCTGCTCCGTAGAAATCGGCAATGGGGGTCATGTGTTTCTGACCACCGCACCAAATACACATTTGGCATCTGTAAATGCACATAGCATCGGTAGGATGAATTTCAAGCATCATCGGCCCCACCATTTCTTTTCGCAGGATTTTGGGTAAATATTGAGGATTCTGTTGCGTGAAACCGAGTAGATCTGCGGCGGATTTAACAAGCAAAGGTCTTGGGTATTGGTTACTAAAAAACATCATCTTTGTGAGCTTTGACCTTCTCACAAAACGATGTCCGGCCAACAAGCCATCCCTTGAGATTTTCTGTCCTTGTAGAATCGTTTCGGCTTTTTTTGTCGGGTTGAAAAAGTATTCAACTAAGACAGGGAAAGCCAAATTAAACATACCATCATCCAAAATGGTTTCTACGCTCCGAAACACTTCACAGGCCTGCCTTTTGGCTGCGTTTAGGTTGACAATACCATCATGCAAACGATGAATTATACCGACCAATTTTTGAACAGCGTTGATTTCTTTCATGGCACCCTCCTCTTGAGTGAAAAGTTGTAAAAAGATCAACGGTTGAATCTATCAGAAAATTGGGCTTTTGTCAACCCATTTTACCAAGAACAAAAGAACAAGAAAGCAATGTTTATCGACAAAAGACTACGCACACCTGTCCCCCCGGTACCAGGTACTCAGGTACCAGGTACCGGATGTTATTTTTCGGTGTGGATAACGTAATTTTTTTGGCTTAAATTAGGCAGGTAATTATTGATTGACAAAGAGGTCTAAATTTGATAGCTGTATATATAGTGCCCATCAATTACAAAAGAGGAGAGAACCGTGATTAAAAGAAATCTGTTTTTGTATCTGGCAGCCATTGTTGCTTTGGTAATTACAATTTTCGTGATTAATTTCAAGTTTGAAACTTCGGAAATTTCCGAAAACGCAATCGCATCTTTGAGTCGTCAATGCGGTTATGGCAAAGCGCAGCTATTGGGGCAATTCACCTGTATTGTATGCAGGAAAACTGACGAACTGCCTTATGGTTCTTATGAGTGCGACGAACGTCCACTAGAGGAATGTAACAGGATTCAGAAAAAGAAGAATAGTCTTTAGAACTCAACTAAAAAAGATGAAGCACTCGTTTCATCTTTTTGACATTTAGACTTGACAAAAATCAAAAAATAGTATAGGTTCTGCTCGTTCGGTAAACATGGAACTGGAGAGTGAAATGAACACGAAGAAAAAAGGCAGAGCTCCTTATAAAATTTTGGTTTTTGTTCTCGTTGTGATGTCGTTATATTCATACTTTGCCGCAAGTGCAAGTGACAAGAGAGTGGCTTCAAAAACGGTTAGTTCAGCTCGATCTGAGGCTAAACTGTCTCAAGAAGCTAATCCCTATTCAGTTATGAAGGATCTTATCCAGACTCATCCGCATCAAGAGATCAGAAACGATCTGAATGATTTGATCATTCGTGGTGAAATAGGATTGACGTTTCAACAGTTGAAAAGCGCGCCTAATACGCAAGCGAATGTCGTATATGCACAAGACCCGAAAAATGGCGAAAGAGTTCTTGTACTCAATTATGCGATTCAGGATTTGTTGGATTCTTCTCTATCTAGGCTTTACAAACAATTGGTCATTTACCATGAGTGGATCCATATCAAACAACAACGCGAAAAGCGGTATCCGGAATGGTTAGCTACGATCGATAGACCGGTACAGTATCCGGCTGATGTAGTCGAGATTCTTCTGAAATCTGAGATGGAAGCATATTCGGCCCAATGTGAACTGGCAATCAAGCTAGATGTATTTCGAGAATTCGAATTTTGTCGAGCATACAAGACCAATGGAGCAGAGGAGTTGAGCAATGTTGTCTTGGCTGGCTTGAGTAGATCTTTGTGAGGTTAACCACCATCTAATGAAATTCGTGAAATAAATTCGCGGATTTTTTAATGTGTTTTTTACAATTTTGAGTATAAAAGTGAGGTGAGCGCAGTTCATTCAAACAATGTGTCTTTCAGGTATCACATGCGATCGAGGAATGGCGAGCGATTCGAGCTGTGGAATCAACATCACTCCTCGTCGGAGTCTGGGTGCCGGCAAATCTTCGAGCCATACGCAGAGATGAGCCTCCTGAAATGGATGTAAGACGCGTGCGTTTCTGGCATAATGATGAGGCCTGCCTCATGGCAGAGGTAGAGTGGACATCTCTAGGAATACTTTCACATAATTTGTTCAACCTTCTTTGCCAAGAGTTTATAGCTTATGTCAACTCCTAAGTTCAATCATTTAAACCCCTTGTTCGCCCACACGGACGGGGGGTCTTTTTTTTCTGGCATAACAAAAGCCGGGGTTGTTGTTTCTCGTAAAAACGGTAACGCAGTGGAGGTTTTGTTGATTCATCGCGCTAAACAAGATGATTGGTCTTTCCCCAAGGGTCATGTTGAATCCGGTGAAGGAACTTTAGAAGCAGCTCTTAGAGAATTGGCCGAAGAGACAGGTGTCCAGCCAATGATATTGGGAAGGCTTTCTGATTTCGAATATTTTAACGATGCTGGGCGGCCGACACGACTGATCTTTTATCTTGGTTTTGAGAATGAATCAAAAGTTGAAAAACGAATGAGCAAGGATGGCGAGCGGCCGGTTTGGGTGCTACTTGCAGAAGTTGAAAAGAAGTTAACTCATGAAAATCTTCGCAAATATTTCAGATGCTCAGTTTTACCGTTGCTAAGAAAAAACCCGCGATGAGAATCACGGGTTTCCGGTGTCCTCACACCAGGAGAAGTCCTATTGTTGCACGTGAACGGGTATTGGCCTCGGGGGAGGCTGACTGGCGCGGAGATGTCGAGGCTCGATGAGCATCGGCATACTTGGGTCTGTCATCCTTAGAGCGGTTTGGATTTTGGTGTAAAGCGAAGCCACGCTCCTTGATAGCCGGATTTCACACAATGCGGCTTCAGATATTTCAGGGCGTCTGGGAGCGCCGTCGCTGTGTTGCACCAAACTATCGCAGATTTCTCCCACGATTCCTTCCAGATCCATTTGACGCTTGGCTAGCGAAGGCCAGACAAAAGGCTCCTTTGGAAAGCGGTCCTTGAGTATTTGCGGCCACCTGGAAGTAGCATCCTTGTATGCCTGCTCAGAGCAGAATCGAGCGATTACCAATTTCGGGCGCTTCAAATCTCGAAGGAGCGAGAGAAGCTGTTGAAGCATGCCCTCGGTCATCAGACTGGACTGCCAGATGAAAACGCCAATATCTGACAGTCGCATGTTTTCAAAAGATGTCTCCTTGAACAGGTTGAGCTCACCGGGCTGGATGAGACTTGGCTCTGCGGTGAGGAGTATGTCAGTAAGCCTAGTCACGAAAGACATAAGCTCCAAAGAATCTTCCGGATCTACGATCAGCGCGATACCGCGTCTTTTCAAATAGTGCTTTACGCAGCTATCGAACAAGCTTCGCATGGTGTGACTGAAACAGGTCACACTGATCCGCGCCTCGCCGCTTAGGGCCTTTGCCTGCCCCTCTGATATCTGTGTTCGCAGCATCTATTAACCTCGTGCGTGGTGGTTTGGAAGGAACGAAATCTACTTTTTTTAAGCAACTGTTTCTGTAGAGGGCATAATATATACGGAATCGCAGCTCTTGTCAAGAAGCATTATGTATGTTATTATTTTTGCGTTGACTCGTACCGGAAGGCGAGTCAGTTTTATTAAAAAAGTATAGAGTATTCAGTATACTGTATAAGGTATAGCTTAAATTAAGAGTAAAATACTGCATACTCAATACTGTATACCTTATACTCATTACAAATATGGCATCAGCGATTTCACAAGCAATAAGACAAATTAGCGAGGAAAAAAACATTCCCTACGAGTCTGTATTAGAGGCAGTAGAGAGTGCTCTTGCGGCCGCTTATCGTAAAGACTTCGGCACAAGGAATCAGAACATTAGGGTTGAGTTTGACCCTGAACAATATGACGGAGCGACATCCGGCATACGAATTTTTGATGTAAAAACCGTTGTTGAAGACATGGAGCTCCCGGATGATTATTTTGAACGTTTTGAAGAGGCTCGTGGAAATAAGCGCGCGGCAGCTTATCAAAAACCATGGGAAGAGAAGAAAGAAGAGAAGATCGTGAAGACTGAAGAACCAAAAAAAGATGAGAAGGAAAAACAAACAGAAGAAAAATCAGAAAGAGTAACAGCAGTTACTGTTGAGGCAGATGAGGCGGATGAGTTTGTTTTTAATCCAAAAACAATGATCATGCTTTCTGATGCAAGTGATATAAAGCCTGATGCAGAAATTGAAGAAGAGATTAGCGTTGAGCTTGAGATTCCGGCTGCGTTTGGACGCATGGCTGCGCAAACCGCCAAGCAAGTTATTATGCAAAAACTGCGTGAAGCAGAGCGCAGCGTTGTGTATGAAGATTTTAAGAGTCGCGAAGGTGAATTGATGAACGTAACAGTACAGCGACGCGAAGGTCGTCTAATTTTGATCGATCTTGGTCGCACAACCGGTGTTCTTTTGCCGGATGATCAGATAGAGACAGAACGCTATTTTCCGGGTACTCGCCTTAAAGCAATATTGCGCGAGGTAGCCATGTCTCCAAAAGGTCCGGAGATCCGTTTGTCACGATCAAGCGCCGGTTTGGTGGCAGCCCTTTTTGCTCAGGAAATTCCGGAAATTTTGAACGGTATTGTTGAGATAAAAAATATCGCGCGAGAATCAGGATCACGAACCAAAGTTGCGGTTTCAACTAATGATGAGGCCATTGATCCAATCGGCTCTTGTATCGGTCAGCGCGGAACGCGTATTCAAACCATTATTCATGAAATCGGGGGTGAAAAAATTGATGTGGTATTATGGTCAGAAGACATGGCCGGATATATAGCTGCGGCATTAAGTCCGGCAAAGATAAGCAGTGTGGATCTTAACACTGAAGAAAATCTTGCAATAGTTAAGGTTGCTCCTGATCAATTGTCGCTGGCAATCGGTAAGGGAGGTCAGAATGTTCGTCTCGCCGCCAAGCTGACAGGCTGGAAAATAACAATTGCTGAAGTGGGTGGTGGAATTGTTGCTGACTCGGATATAGGTGAAATTAAAACTGAAATTATTGAAGGAGAAGAAGGGACTAAAGAGGCTGAAGGGTCAAAGGGCGAAGGGGTTGAAAAAACTGAAGAACAAAAGGTAGAAGAAAAGCCAAAGAAAAAAACCAAAAAGAAAAAAGAAAAGGTAGAAGCTGAGGAAGTTGTTGAAGAATCAAAGGAGGAAGAGAAGGCTGAGAGTGAAGAAGTCGAAGAGTCAAAAGATACTAAGACTGAGGAAATTGAAAAATAAACCACACTTCACAAACTAAAAAATATGGGAATTTTTACAACCTTTATCATTCAGCCTATTTTAAATTTGTTGATTTGGATTTATAACGTAATTCCGGGCAATGATTTGGGAGTCGCTATTATCGTGTTGACTGCAATTTTTAAGTTGGTGCTTTACCCATTCACAATGGCGCAGATTAAACAGCAGCGGGCCTTGCAGATTCTACAACCTAAAATAGATGAGATTCGAAAGCGACTAAAAGATAAAAAGGAAGAACAGGCTAAAGAGCT
>Ga0180009_10008398_pt1 | contig 10240 bp, 10 predicted proteins | sample OS_PC_MetaG_FD_123537 | JGI IMG/M metagenome (GOLD analysis project Ga0180009, IMG submission 123537) | Groundwater microbial communities from the Aspo Hard Rock Laboratory (HRL) deep subsurface site, Sweden - OS_PC_MetaG | ecosystem: Environmental > Aquatic > Deep subsurface > Groundwater... | reverse complement strand
TATTTTTTTTATTACTTCTTCGGTATTGTCTTTTGAACAATCGTCAACCACGATTAAATCATAATTCGTGAAACTTTGACTTAAAATACTCCGAATTGTCGGCGTAATAACTTTCGCCCCGTTATAAACCGGCATAATAATACTAAAAAACAAGTTTTCTTTTCCTTTATATTTCATTTTTCTAACTCAACAAGTAATATCTGAAATTTTAACACAAGCAATAAAAATTTTATTGGTTACTTGCCAAATCCGTTTACGGCAAAACTAATTCCTACCAAAAATCTCAAAACAAATATTCCTAAAAAAATAAAGGGGTGTTTAATTATTTTTTTCAATTTGCCATTTTCTACAAAGATACCAAAATATCTATACCAAACCAAAAACAAAATTGTTTTTTAATGTCGGGATCGTTTTTACCCCATTTATTTATATAAGTTGAAAAACTTTAATCAAAATCAAACCCAAATCAAATTGATTATTGTTTCCACCCCTTTCGATCCAGTTGAGAAACAGAAAAATAAGAAGATATCATGCCAAGGAAATAAACAATAAGGGTAATCCAACAAGCTAGAGGGTGAAAAAACCAAGCAATGTCTCTCCTTTTAAAATAACCTTTTAGGAATTGATATATTAATGGAAAAACTGTAACACAAGCAAAAACAAATTTTAACAGGCCGATTTTGCTCTGTTTTTGCCAAGGATACTTTCTAGCGCCGATTTTCTGATAATAGAGATAATCTTTAACCCTTCTTTTTTGCTTACGGACAAACTTTGCCACCCCTTGACCGTTCATAAAAAGATGAACTATTTCCGTTTTCACTTTGGCAAAATAGATTGGTTTTTGGGTACCCATTTCTGCCAAAATATCTATATCAAAAAGATAATCCCCCACCAATTTGCTTTGAAGTATTTCCTTTCTTCTTAAGATGGTTCCGTTTGCACCAAAGGTAGGAATATTCGGGGGAGTAATTTTAATTTTAATCCAGTCGCCCTTATCTTTTTGTTGCAGTGAAAGTTCGGTCCATTTACCCGATAAAACATTCTTCCGGTCATAATTCCCCAGGAAATAACAAAGAGGGTCATTCATGCCCATTAAGGCGCAATAACGGTCGATTAAACAATCTTGTCTCCTGTATAAATATTCCCAGGGTTCACTGCCGATAACCTCCGGATCTTCAAAAGGCGCCACCATTCTTTTCAGCCAGTTTTTATTAGGCAAAATATTGTCCGAATCAATTAGAGCCACCAGTTCACCCTGAGTCTGTCGAAGGGCAACCGCTTTGCCCGCTTCACCAGTTTTAAGAGGGTTAGGAAATATCTTTGCCCCATATTTTTTTGCAATTTCAATCGTTTTGTCCGTAGAGCCACCGTCGGCAACAATTACCTCAATTTTTTCTTTGGGATAATCCTGCTGGACAATTGACTGCAGACAACCCTCTAAAACAGAGGCGGAATTTAAAGTTGGGATTAAAACCGAAATTTTTGGCAAATTTTTTTCTTCGTTCTTAGTGGTAACTATAACAGATACAAGAATGTTCATTAGATATTGGATATTAGATATTTGATATTAGATATTGGATACTAGATATTAAATACGGGATATTAGTGTATTTCCAATATCTAATTTCTAATTTCCATTATCTATATGCTTTGAATCCTTGGACTGATAATTAGATTTAATAAATGCATTTAAGGACAGGTTTAAATCTTCTAAAAGGGCAGTAATTGAATTATAGTCATTTTTTATAATCAAATCACGGCTTATAAGCAATTCAAGCCAGTGCAGTGACTCTAAAAGGGATCCTCTGGAATTGTAATAAAATTTAATTCTGTCAAGATAATGAAACCTACCGTATCCCTCTGCAATATTCGCCCCAATTGAATCAATCGCGGTTATAAATTGGTCACCTATTGTTTTTTTAATCTGCCAAGTGAAATTTTTATATATTTCCCAAGATTTATCACTGATGGCTAGAGCTTTCTGATAAATTTTCAAATCCTTTAGTAAAATATGAGTCATTTCTGGCCACTAATATCTAATATCGAATATCTACTTTCTGATTTCTGATTTTTTAGAACCTAATATTCAATTTTTAATTTCCAGTATCTTGTTTGTCTCATTACTAATATCCAGTATCTAATTTCTAATATCCGAATTTCTCCGGGTCTTTTTTATATCAAAACGATTGTAAATTCTGTAAATCAAAAAATATTGAAAAATAGGCATTTTTCTAAAACTGCTGTAAATAATATTATCAATTAGATAATGCAAAATTGCAGGAAGTACTATCGAAACCGCCAACGGCCATTGTCCAATTGCCTTACCTAAAATTAAAATAATTGGTAAAAGCTCCCAGGAATGGAAAAAAATTGTCATTTTTCCCGTTTTTTGCCAAAATACGTGAGGATAAGTATTAAAAACCCAACCTAATTTAAAACGATTGTAAATAAGCCCTTCAAGATAATGGTCAGAATCAATTAATAAACTAACTAAAAAGGCGACCAGGCCGTATTTAACCTGCCCAAACAACTTAAAAATGACAAAAAACATAATCACCCCGGATAAAAAATGCAGGCTCTCGTGGGCCAGTATATTATCAGCAAAAATTCTCAGTTTATTCATTAGAACAAATACTGTTATGCCGCACTGGTAGAATAATACCTTTCCTTATACTTCAAATATTTTATAGCACACGAAATCGTGTCAAGCACAAATTGGCAATATTTATCGTTTCCGAATAGGACGTATTTTTATACACTATCAGGAATCGCCGGGCTCGGAATAAGTCTTTTTATCTCATCCTCAATAAATACTATTGTTTCCAAAAGCAAGTTGTTCTTAACCATTTTCATTTTCTCCGACGGGAGAAGCGTCCCAAGATCCTGCACTAATAATTCCGGAGTTATATTTTTCTTAATAAAAGCAAGCAATGTTTTTAAATACGGCAAAGTTTCTTGTTTTGTTCTCTCTTTAATTAATTCCGGAATGTATCTAAATCCGTTTAGAAAAAAATAATGAATATCGTAAATATCTCTTCCGGCAATAGAATTGCGTTTAGCAAATCGTTCTGTAACCGCTACTAATTTGTGGGAAAACATCGTTTCTTTTGTCTGACAGACCAAAACTCTGTTTATTTCTGGAAGCAGTTTCGGCTCATATTTGTTTTTTTTATAATTTAAACCGACAACATCGACCCTTAATGAGTTTCTTTCTTTTCCCGGCGCTTCATACCGAAGAAGAAATTCCAAAACTTTTGGGCTTTCATCCTTAATTTCAAGATTAAGATTTTTAAAAACAATTTTTAGTTCATCCCGAACCTCCTGTGTCTTTTTTTCTTCTTTAAGATCAAAATCCAAATCAACAGAAAATCGATCTAAATAACCAAGCATAGACGCGCATGTTCCTCCTTTAAAAAACAATTCTTGGCTAAGAAACGAATCATCGGCTATTTCCATCAACAACCTTAACAGCTGTGATTTGTGATACGCGTCCTGCGGCCGGATGATTGTCATTCATACCCCACTTTCTTCGTAATTTCTTCAACTTTTCTCCAATCTATCAAATTCGGGCTGTCAAAATAAAATTTCTGATTAAAATATAAAATATCAGCGACCGCTCTTTCTAAACTCGCAATAAAACAACCGTTTTCCTCCACCACCCCGTCGTTTCGCATTAAATATTCAATTTTCAGTTTTCTAAACATAAACTGATTGTCTTTCCAATAATATTTTCTTGACTTTTCACCGACAAATGTTAAAAACTGCACCCGACGGTTTATAACGCCGTGTTTTTCTAAAATCGTTTCTGTGGTTAAATAACAATATCCGTGATTTAAAGCAACGGCAACTTCTATTGGAGAAAGCTTATCTGGGGACACAAGAGAATAGAGCCCTCTTTGAATAGAAAAAAGAAACCCCTTTTTTACATATCGATAAAGACGCATACTTAAAGTCCTTCGGTTGCTTATCCGCCAAATAACCGCCAAATCGGAAATATGGAAAAGTCTTTTTTCTGTTTTTATAAGTTCTTCTATACTATACATATATGTAGATTATAAAATATCGCTATTTATTTTTCAAGGCTATTTAACAAAGACTCAATTACCCTTAAATTCCAGCAGTTTCCCCAAATATTTCATTCCCTGAAAAGAAACATATTTAAACCCGTCAATTGACCCAAGCTGCTTTAGGGTATTTAGAATAAAGGTCTTATTCCAGATGGAAGCGCCGTAAAGCTCTCTGACTGCCCCCAGTAACCTTTCGTCTGAAACTCCGGCTTTCATCACCGGACAGCTCATATCGTAATCGTTCCAGTCTTGGGTTTTCAACCAGTTACTTTTTTGACACTTTTTGAAAAGAGGTGTTCCTGGATAAGGAATAACTATCGTTGCCTGCATGGTGTCAACCAAACCCTTCTTAAAAAGATCTTTAACAAACAAGACAGTCTGTTGAATATCCGACTCATTTTCCCAGGGATAACCCACCATGACGGTTACATGCGGCCAGAGACCAGCTTTTTTGGCCATTCTCAGCGCCGGCTCAATCTGGTCAACTTTTGAATTTTTATTTAACCGGTCAAGGGTCGACTGGTTGGCTGATTCCAACCCGTAAAGAATAAACCTAAAACCGGCCTTTCCCATCAGTTGGTAATCTTTCTCGGTTAATCCACTGTTAAACCGCATATTGCAATTTATCCGGATTTTATTTTGGTATCCTCTCTTGATAATTTCTTCACAAAACTGCCGTAGCCAATCATCCACCGGAAAACTCCCCGAATCGTCCATTATCTCTTTAACCTGATAATTTTCCACCAAGTTTTCAACTTCAGCCATTGCCCTTTTAACTGACATTACCCTGAATTTATTCCCCGGAAATAAAGTCGTCCAAGAGCAGAAGCTGCATCGCCCCCAGTAACAATCCCGGCCAAACATTGTATAAGCACCGGGGGCACGGTAGAAATTTGAGTTTTTGTAAGCATAGAGGTGCCATTTTGTCAGATCTCGATCAATTAGCGGCAGCTCGTCCAGGCTGTGATCTAACTTGAACTTATCAGTATTTTGTATAAAGTATTTTGTATTTTGGGTTTTGCGGAACCAGATTCCGGCTTCCAACTTTTCCCCTTTCCTCAAATGATTTGCAATAGAAAGCAATCCAAAATCATAATCTCCTCCGGTAATGATAAAATCAACCGGGCAGTTTTCCATAGTTTCCTTCGGCAACGCTGTTACATGGTCACCGGCTAACGCCACTACCAACGGCCAATTACCAACTGCCAACTCTTTTAAGTTTTTGATTATTTCCCAATGATATTTAATTACGGGGGTCTTTGTTTCAATAAATATTAGATCGGGCTTAATTTTTTTTACCTCCCCCAACCACCTTTCGTAATTCCATTTTTCCGCCAAGCCGTCCAGCCAATAAACTTCGTAGCCTCTTTCTTTTAATAAACTGGCCGCATAAGCAGGAACAACCGGATAAATGAAATAAGAAAAGGGGGAAACCTGATATTGTCTGTTTTGAGAAAGCAAAGGCGTCCCTTTTATAGTTGCAAGTGGAGGATAGGCGATTGCTATTTTCATAACATCTTCCTTTCCTGGATTAACAATTTTCTAGGCTTTATTCCTAACAAAACCCAATTCCGGACAGTTTGGCGCGGAATTAACAGACACCGTGAAACCTCCATGTAATTTTTAACTTTCGGATACAATTTCAAAGCCTTTTTGTAATCTTCCACGGAGTATTCTTTTCCTATTTGTTTGTAAGATTCCAACATCATTGCTAATTTTCTTCTTTTTCTTGGAATACCAAAATTAACTAAATTGGCGAATAAATTAAGATTTCTATAATTCGTAATTCTGAGAGAGTAGACGGTTGGAAAATTTACTTCTTGACTTTTTATTTTAGTAATCCTAGGTGCTCTATCCATACGAAGATAAGAAATAATTCCAAAAGATCTTAGCATCTCTTGAAGTTGAAGCAATAAGTATCTTGATTTGTTGTAAAAAGCAATTCGTCTGCTAAAACAACCGTTTTTTGTGATCTTGGCAGTACACGTCCCATCGGCATCCGCAAAACTTCTCAAAACGGCAGCTTTAAAATCTTTATAATTCGTGCCTACCACTAAAGGTGAAAAAAACCAATTTCTTTCTTTCTCAACCAAAAATTTGGTTAGTTCATCAAAACACCTTCTGGTTACCTCTGTGTACCAAAGACCTGTCTGCCTCCTGTGTATTTTAACACATATCCCAAAATTGGAAAAGGCTTTAGTGATCAATTGAGTAAATTCTCTGTCTTTTGAGGCAAGTATATAATTAAATAGGCCGTCTTTTCTTAAACCAAAATAGGCGTCAGAAGGAATGGTTCCCAGTATCTCACCTAAAGCAATTCTTTTTGCAGAAGAAAGTTTGTTTAAACTCAATTGCATTTTTAAGGACATGGAGATATTATAATCGAAATTTGCGGAACATCCTTCCCGCGATTTAACGGCGGATAACCAATAACTATCTTCATAATTTTTCTTTTAAAATTCAGCCCTTTTTTGAAAAATCATTGTAGCTGTTCCGGAAAGTAAAAGCAAAAATGCCCAGGCAGCCAGCCCTGAAGCTAAGGTTTCGTTTATAAGCATAAAGACTGCACATAAAAATAAAAAAAAGAGCCCGGAAATAATAGTAATTTTTGTGTCAATTTTAAAATGCCGTTCTGTAAAAATCCAGATGATTGGCAGTATAACATAAACTACTTCACTCTCTATTTTCAGCCAAAAGGCGTTAGCCAACATAAAAAAGACTAAGGCCATAAAAATCTGCCCGGCCCTTGGTTTCTTTTTAAAATCTTGATTAAAAAACATCTTTTTATAGCTCCTTCTTTTTCACTAAAGCGCCTAATAAATCAATAGTCAGGTAGGCAATAATGACAAAAATAAAGGAAACTGAAACCATTGCCGCTTTTTGGGCAACTTCCTGGGGATAGTATCTGATTTCTAAATTAATTTTTTCATTTTCCCCGAATTTATCCTTGGGTAAAATCCAGCCATTGGCATAGCCGTTGGCCAAAAAATGATATAAATCAAGCCTCTGGTTTTTATAATAAACTTTCCACTCCCAGTGAAATGATTCGTTCAAAATCAAAACAAAATCATCTTTATAATTGCTAATCTCAATTTTGTATTTGGCCGGGTTAATCTTCTCAGAAAGAAGCTTAAGGCCCTCGTACTGGGGTACTTCTTTTTCCTCAACTATCCAAAAAGGGCTGGTAATGTACTCGGACTTAATTATCTCAACAAGCAAGTTTGTCTCTAAAACATGGGTTCCTTCAGTAAGCAATAAGGGCCCGGCCCCCTGCCATCCGCCTATTGAGCTCAATTCATTTAAATGGTTGCCGTCTAACCTTAGGTAATATGTTTTGCTATTATCGCCTGCCTGCTTTCCAAGCAAATAATTATTGACAAGCAGCTTGAAAGAAGAAGTCAGAGGCACGCTAAATTTATAAGTATAACCTCCGTCTTCGTTTTTACCCTCCAGGCTTGTTTTTAAATTAACAAAAACTCGCGAAGGAGAAAGACTTTCCTGGTCAATTTCCTGCGACTGGTCGTCTGAAAAGTAATACGCTTTTTCACTATGATATTGGGAAAAAGAAAAAATATCCCAGTAATCTTCCAACCGGCCAGAAACAAAAATTAATTCTTTTGGAGAATATGCAAATTTCCTGGAATTGTTCCTTTGAACAGAAAATATGGTGAGGGCATCTGTCTCTATTTTCTCCCCTCCTTTGTCTTGGGAAATAAATTCCAGCCGGCCGAATCCCGCCTCCTTTTTTAGATAGTTTTGGTTCCCTAAGATCTTATTCATTATTAGGGGGTCAAAAACTCCGGCTTCATTATAAAAAGAGGCGTCGTTTTGCTGTAAAACATATCCAATATTGAAGAGATCCAGATAAGGAAAAAAAATAGTTCCCTCACCTAAATATAAAGATTGGTAAATCAAAGATGCCATTCTGTTTTGTTCGCTGGTAGGCACTCGCGGAGGATGCATAATAATTGGATTTGGCAACAATGGAACTACGGCCGGACCGGCGAAAGAAGCTCCGGATTCCCAATTATAAGTCATCCCGTAATAATTCCTTGGAAAAGCCAGCAGTCTGGTGTTTGGACTATGAGATTCAACCCAGCTTCTCAAGTCTTTCCAATAGGAGGGGACTTTCACAAAAAGGGAGTATCTTGAATCACCATACCATGTCTCATTCTGAATACTTTTGCCTAAAACAAGAGGGTAATAACTAATAAAAATAACTAAAACTATCGCAACCGGAAAAATGCTTGCATATTTTAAATAGTCTTTTTTATTTTCAACAATATGACAATATAAATCTTCCGTAAAAAAACCCAAAAGGCGGATTGGCTCCCTTTGCTAAAAAAATTCCCGCCAAGGCAAGCAAGGCAAAAAAATATTTTTTCTTGTTTTCTGATCTAAAAAGAAGGCAGGAAAAGCTCAAAAACGGAATCATGAAAGTTAGAAGAACCAAAGGCGGGCGATAATAAGAAGACGAAAAAGGGATAAGGGGCTTATCGCCAAACATAGTTCTAAAAGCCCAAAAGCCCATTGTCCTAAAGGATTCAGAAATAGGAGTCCTTTTTATAAAGTCATATTCCTTAACCGCGGTAATGAAATGCTTGCTGGCCTTAATTTGGGAAAAATAAAAATCAGTTTCCCACCAGAGGTTAACAGCCAAAACAAAAGTTGCCGCAATTAAGGCAAAAAGCAACGAATGTTTAACCCTCCGGCTAATAACAACATAGTAAGCCAGATAAAGCGCCAAAATTAAATATAAAGGAAGGACTATCGGAAAATTTGTATTAGCCGGTGCAAACAAAATTGAAACTAGGGCAAGGAAAGAACAATACCTTAAAGAAATTTTTCTTTCCTCCAGGCCTTTCATAAAAAGATATAACATCACCGGAAGGTAAGTAAAAATAAGAGTTCTTGCCATGGTCATTACATCAATCATAACCAGGTAGTTAAACATATAAAAAATAGCCCCGATAAGGCCGGCAATAATTCCTTTTTTCTCGCGGTTGCGGTAAATTGCCCGAATGAAAAGATATGCAAAAACTCCCCTGACAACAAAATGAAAAACCAGCCATATCATTTGCAAATGTTCAGGCAAAAACCCAATCTTTTGACCGAAATAATAGAAAGTTAAATAAGGAAAAATCAGGGGTTTTTGCAGAGCAGGCGTCCCCGCGTCAGTTTTACCGTTCCAGCTAAAAAAGCTTTCAGAATAACCAGCTGAGGGGTTAAGAAATAAATAATTGTCTCCTCCGGCAATAATTTTTCCGGATCGGAACCAAAAAAGAGGTATCAATCCCAGTAACACTATTACCACCAAGGGCCAATTTTTCTTAAAAAAACTGTTCATTAAATCAATTCTAGCATTAACAAATCAGAAAAGATTAATCAGTTGGTTTGCGGTTTTCTCAAGCGAAAAATTTTCAAAAGTACTCTTGGCTATTTTTCTCCTTAGATTTAAATATTCCAATCGGTCCTTGTTTTTTTTGAGGCAATAGGAGCAAATAGCCTTAATAAAGTATTTTGTATCGCCTAAAGGTACCAGTTTTCCTCCGTTTGTTTTAGAAAGAATATCTCTTGGTCCCGGGATATCAAAAGAAACCACCGGCACTCCGCAAGCCTGGGCTTCCAAGCAAACATAGCTAAAAGTTTCCCATTTGGAAGGAATAATCACCAAATCGGATTGTAGATATAATTCACGAACTTGGGAAGGAGAAAGCTGGCCCTTGTATTCAACATTATCATACTTGCCGGCTAAAGACTTAGGGGTGTTTTCCAGGGGTCCGCTACCGGCCAGCCAAAACGAGATTTTCTTAAAACTATTATCCTTATTTAATTTGTCCACTATCTGTTTTAAATATAAAAGTCCTTTTTGTTCTTCCATCCTTCCCACAAAAAGAATTTCAAATCCCTTTTTAGGCTTCAACTCACCCTCGTCGGCAAAATATTTTTTTTCTAAACCGTACGGGATTAAGTAAACTTTCTCTTTCTTTAAACCAAAATTTTCTACTAACAAATCTCTATCAAACGAATTCGAAACAACCGCCCTGCCGATTTTTTTCAGTAAATACTTATAAATAAAACTTGAGTAAATAAGATTGTGTAAAAAGGACCTCAAACTCTTGGGGTCTTGATACTGTATGGAGCTAAAAACCATAACATAAGAATTTGTTCTT
>Ga0180009_10008397_pt1 | contig 10240 bp, 9 predicted proteins | sample OS_PC_MetaG_FD_123537 | JGI IMG/M metagenome (GOLD analysis project Ga0180009, IMG submission 123537) | Groundwater microbial communities from the Aspo Hard Rock Laboratory (HRL) deep subsurface site, Sweden - OS_PC_MetaG | ecosystem: Environmental > Aquatic > Deep subsurface > Groundwater... | reverse complement strand
TATCCAAAAGACCAATCCGCCGGGAGCGGATTGGGACGCCAAAGGCGCACGAAGTGCGAGCGCCCGGATGGCGCGAGTCAGCAGACACCCGGAGGCCGCTGCATCCTGCGCGCTGACGATTTTGCCGAGGGTTTTCGGAAGGGCTATCCCTAGCCCTCCGAAAACGAGTGGCATCCCTGCCGCTCCCCTAGCGGGCTATTCTCGGCAAAATCGCCAGTGCTCGGCGCGGCCTAACGGGACCTAGGCGGGCACTTTGAACCAAGTCGAAATGATTGAATGTTCTAAGCAATCAGGATGCGAAATATTTTACGCGCTCTTCAATAATCATCCGGCTGATCGAAACGCCATCGAGTACTAAGGGTTGGGCTTTTCGACGTTGCCAAGAAGGTAAATCCGCTGTGATCGGGACGATGTCGGCGATGGGTTTGCCGTTACGAAGGACCCGAACCGTTTCGCCGGCTTCGACGATATCGAAATACATTTTTGCGTGGTTTCGAATTTCGGTGAAGTTGGCTTGTTTCATGGTTACCCTTATGAATAAAACGTACAAAATAATGCACAGTATAATGATGCTTGACCCAATGTCTCAAACCTTGATTTCTTCTTCAGCAATCATTTAAGGAATTCACACCATGCTGATTCGACTCAAAGGCGGGAAGGTTTACGATCCTGCGCAAGCGCTAGATGGCGAGATTCGGGATATTTATTTCAGAGACGGTGTCATCGTCGATACCCCGGAAGCCGGAGTCGTGATCGATGCCGATTACGACATCGCCGGCTGCGTGGTCATGGCCGGCGCGATCGATATTCACAGCCATATCGCCGGCGGAAACGTCAATACCGCGCGTTTGCTCCTGCCGGAACAGCACCGCAATTTCGTTGCACGCAAACTCGGTCACCGGTTCAGCACCTCCCGCTGGTCGGCGACCGAAACCGGTTACCGTTATGCCCGCATGGGTTATACCACCGTCGTCGAACCGGCCATACTGCCGATCAATGCTTTGGATGCGCATTTGCAGATGGCCGACATTCCGATAATCGACACGGCGGGACTCGCGATTCTCGGTAACGACGATTATTTGTTGCGCTTGATGCGGAGCGGCGCGTCTCAGGCGCAAATCAACGATTACGTCGCCTGGACCTTACACTCGACGCGTTGCCTCGGCTTGAAAGTCATCAATGCCGGCGGAGCGAATGCGTTTAAGTCCAATGCCCGCAGTTTCGATCTGGACGACGTCGTTCCCGAATACGGCGTCAGCTCGCGTCATATTTTGCAAACCTTACAGCGTGCCGCTTGCGAGGTCGAAATTCCGCATCCGGTGCATGTGCATTGCAACAATCTGGGCATACCCGGCAATGTCGATACTGCGTTGGCAACAATGGAAGCCGCGCAGGGTTTGCCGATGCATTTGGCGCACATTCAATTCTACGGCTACGGTAGCGAAGGCGATCGCGGTTTTTCGTCGGCGGCCGCAAAACTGATCGACGGCTTCAAAAAACACACGAACATCACGATGGACGTCGGCCAGGTTTTGTTCGGACAAACCGTCACGATTTCCGGCGATGTTATCGCGCAATACAGCCGACGTCATGATGCTTCGCCGAATAAATGGATCGCCTGGGATGCCGAGTGCGAAGGCAGCGGCGGCGTCGTGCCTTACCGTTACAAAGAAACGAGTTTCGTCAACAGTTTGCAATGGTTGATCGGCCTGGAAATCTTCTTATTGGCCGAGGATCCGTGGCGCCTATTTTTTACAACAGACCATCCGAACGGCGCACCGTTTACGATGTATCCTTACCTGATCCGCCTGTTGATGGACCGCGATTACCGCTTGCAATGCCTCGAGCAACTGAACAGGGACGCGGTATCGATGAGTCTGCTGAAGGATCTCGACAAAGAATTTACACTCTATGACATTGCCGTGATGACCCGAACCGCCGCCGCCCGTTTGCTAGGCTTGCCGGACCGGGGGCATTTGCGGCCCGGCGCCGTGGCCGACATTGCCGTATACCGCGAACAAGCCGATAAGGCGGCGATGTTTGCCGATGCCGAACTGTTGTTCAAAAACGGCCGGTTGGCCGTGCAAAACGGGACGGTCGTCGAGCGGTACAACGGAACGGCACAAGTTGTTCAGCCGCTTTTCGATCACCGCATCGAACGCGATTTGCAAAATTATTACGACCGCTTCTACAACCTTGGCCTAGCCAATTTTATGGTTGGTGACGTCGGTGCAGGGCAGACCGATAGCGAACGTTTCCGTGCGCATGCCTGCGGACGTCCTTATTTAGCAGAGAGTGCCGGTTGATCATGGTTTCTTCGAAAACGATTCAACGGATACCGGTGATCGTGCTGAGCGGTTTTCTCGGCAGCGGCAAAACGACGCTATTGAATCGTTTACTCCGCGCCGAACCCCATTCGGCCGTGATCATCAACGAATTCGGCTCGACGCCGATCGATCAAGAATTGCTCGCGGAGCATAAGATTCCGTTGACGACGCTGTCCGGCGGTTGTTTGTGCTGCCAAGTGCGCGGCTCGTTGGCGCCGATGTTGAAAAATCTGCGCATGGCTTACGATGCCAAACCGGATAAACCGTTCAGCCGTATTTTTATCGAAACCAGCGGCGTGGCCAGTCCCGAACCGATTCTCGATACGCTGTTGAACGAGCGCTGGTTGGCACAGCGCTATCATTATCAAGGCATGATCACGACCGTCTCGGCGCTGGCCGCCGAAACCTATCTAGCGCGCTTTCCAGAAGCGCAAGCGCAAATCGCCTGGGCCGATAAGCTCGTAATGACCCAGACCGATTTGGCCGCGGCTGCGCAAGTCGAACGGGTGCAAAATCGCCTGAACGAATTGGCGCCATCGATTGCGCATCTCGAATCGGCACAAGACGCAGGTTTGGCGGAGGCGCTACTCGATTTCGGTAGCTTATTTCGCCCGATTGCTCAACCTCGGGCGGGTGATTTACCCGAGCACGGTTTCAATAGCGTGTCGTTGCAACTGGAACAGCCGGTTGCTTGGGCGCGCTTGCAAGCGGTGCTCGAAGAGCTGCTGAGTGGTCCGCAAAGTACTATCGTCAGACTGAAGGGTGTGATCTTTACCGAAGAACACGACGGCCCGATGGCGGTACATGGCATTGCCGGTAAATTGTTTCCGCCGTCGCCGATGCCGCTGCGGGAGAATATCGATAACCGAGGGCGCCTGGTCTTTATCGCCGGCGGCGATATCAAGATCCTGGCCGAAACCGTAATGAACGCGTTGCGGCAATGAGGTGTCGAAAGTTTAACCGATCCGGGCTATCAATATTTATTTCAAGGAATTCATCGATGAACAATCAATCAAACACACCAACTTCGGAAAATGCCATCGTCGACGTGCAAGGCATTGCCGACTCGCGGCGTATCGCGATCGACAAGGTCGGCATTAAGGCGATTCGCCATCCGATACGGGTTAAAGATCGGTCGGTCGGCGAACAGCATACGATCGGTTTATTCGATATGTATGTCAATTTGCCGCACGACTTCAAAGGCACGCATATGTCGCGCTTCGTCGAGATTTTGAATCAACACGACCGCGAAATCAGCGTCGAATCGTTCGGCTCGATGCTCGAAGAAATGGTGCAGCGCCTGGATGCACAGTCGGGCTATATCGAAATGCAATTTCCGTTTTTTATCGACAAAGCCGCGCCGGTCAGCGGCGTGCGCAGCTTGCTCGATTATCAAGTGAGCTTGATCGGCGAAATTGCCGGCGGCGAAGTGCAAACGCGCATCAAAGTCGTCGTCCCGGTCACCAGTCTATGCCCATGTTCCAAGACTATTTCGGACCGGGGCGCGCACAATCAACGGTCTCATGTGACCTTGACGGTACTGATCAATGATTTCATCTGGATCGAAGAATTGATCGATCTGGTCGAACAAGAAGCGTCCTGCCAAATATACGGATTGCTGAAACGCCCCGACGAAAAATATGTCACCGAATACGCTTACGACAATCCCAAATTCGTCGAAGACATGGTGCGGGATGTCGCCGCCCGGTTGGGAGCGGAATCGAGGATCAGCGCCTATATTGTCGAATCGGAAAACTTCGAATCGATTCATAATCATTCGGCGTATGCCTTGATCGAGCGGGATAAGCGGTAGTTTCTGTTTGGCAGTTAGGAATATGCACAAAATAACTTCTTCAAGCATTACGCATTGTGACGGTTTGATGACTTGCTTGGAAGTCCCAGCGCCTAAATTATCCAAGACAATTAACCATGGGCCAAGGGTTATGTAATTAAGTGCTGGGTGAATGCGTCCATATAGGCTCTATGTCGGCATCCAAGCGGCCCCTCACCTAGCGTTAGGTGAGGGGGCGATCATTCCGGTGCCTCCTTAAGCATCGCCTAAATTTGAAGTGCGAAAGGTATAATGCCACTCGTTAAAGCACTTGATTCGTTGTAACGTGAAACTGAGGCTCCCGGTATCGGTATGAAGAGATCGAGCAAGTTCTTAATTGGTGTCTGCAGATCTTAGAAGGAAATGCTATGACATCCGGTGTGTGAAATATGTTTCGGGGATAAATCGGACATGAGTGCGTCCTCTCTCGATCTTAGTGTTTTAATATTTGGTGACGACTAGGCTTTGGCTTTGAAAGATCGAAGGTATGAATGGGATTTTTTTTAGAAATGTGGTAAAAATGGGAAATTTAGATTTATCGATATTTTGTTTTATCGTAACGTTCATGAAGACCTAGCCATCGTCCCGGCAAATGAAAGTGCGAGGAGCGGCTGGGTGCGGTCACTCGCCCGACAGGTCGCCGTGAATACGTCCATGTAGGCTCGACGGCTGATCCCTGCCGGCGACGCCTGTCGATCGGGCAATTGCACCCGCTTTGGTTCGCATACTTTCACAGTAAGTTTTTACTTTAATTGGTGCCCCGAACACGATTCGAACGTGTGACCTTCCCCTTAGGAGGGGGACGCTCTATCCAGCTGAGCTACCGGGGCTTTGACGACAAATTTTATCATAACTTTCTAATTAAGTTTCGTTGATTTCTAATGATTTCCCGTTCGAGTTTGGCAATGAAATTGTCGAGCTTTTTTTGGTTTTGGGGTGGTAGGTTAACAAAATAACCTCCAATTCGAGTCTTATTTTTTCGATTAGTTTTGGTAAAGCGGATCGATAGGTCGAAACGAAGTGTTAATTCATTCGGTAACTCGATAAAGCAATCTTTAATGACATCGCCGCGTGCGATGGCAAGTTTCCGATTGTCGGTAATATTGATACAGGCACCGTTTCTCGAAATATCGAACACGGTTCCAGATAAAGATGTGCTGCTAAGGCATGAAGTAGTCCGAAATTTTAAAGCGGTTGAACGAATAAATATTCTAGGCGCTGTTCGCCTCTGCGGGTAGTAAATCCGCTTCGGAATGCTTGCTTTATAGTGAAAAGGTGCTGAGTCGATAATGTGTAATAGAAAGGCGAGATGAACGCCATTCAGAAACGTCGATAATTTTAGAACCCGTTTTTTGTGAAGAAGTTCGTTTCCCTTGTGTGGTCTAAGTTCGTCGAGAACAAGGTAGCCCTTGTCGGGTTGAAGTGCGATAATCGAGGTGGTGAAAGGCTTTTTCGATCCGCTAAAGGTAATCGTGCATAAATGCGGTGATGCAGCTATTGCATTGATTAGCTTTATAATCTGATCCGGATCGGTTAGAAAATTGGGATTGTCGTCGTTGTTTGATATTACAATTTCTTGGGGGTGCTTGGTTTTGTGTTGTACAAATAGTTGACGTAACGTATCCAGCATGGCCCGTTTCAGTTGAATTAAAACGCCGGATTATACTGAAAATAATGTGCCGGAAAATAAGTCCGACTTGGTATTGCCGTCAGGTCCGTAGGTATTGGTCGTTTGCGGCTTTCCTTTAAGGATATTCAACGATTGTCGAGTATGACGTAGTAAGATTTCAACTGATGCCCCGTTTTGCTCGTTGAGTAATTGGCATTTTTCGGTCGTTTTAATGAGCGTTGTCCAGTTTTCGGTTGTTTGGGACGTATCGGAACCTGCCTGTAAGGCCCGCTCTAAATATTCGCTTAGGCCTGCTCGGGTGTTGGGTAATTTTTCTGTTTCGAGTATTTGCGCAAGTTGCTTGGCAAACAGGTTAAGTTCTTGAGCGAGGGGTTGTTTTTGGCGGGTTATTTCATCGAGCGTTTCGGTAAGCGCAGACTGCTTTAGCGTAATCGCCTCCTGTTGCAGTGCTTGATAAAGTTGTTCCGTTAATGATAAACCATTCACAATGAGTTTTTCAGCGATTGGAAATGTTTGGCTAATAAGGCTCATGGGCTGTCCTCGGTGCTCAATAATTCGAATTGACTGATTTTTTGCGCGATACGTTCCGGATCGATGGCATAGGTGCCTTCAGCCAGTGCTTGTTTGATTGAAGCGACGCGTTCGTTATCGACCACCGGAAGATTTGCAGCTGTGTCTAATGCTCTTTTTATTTGACCGGAATTGGCGGTAATTTCAATGCGGTCGTTATTTGGTTCCGATTGAACTTTTGCGGCGCCGGTTTCAATGCCGGGCTTTGCCGGGCTTTGGTTGTTGCTGCGTTGGGTATACGACTTGCAATGGGTTCGATAGCCATGACAAATTCCTCAAATAATTGGTTTCAGTATTATTATCGGCAATGTTACCAATTTATTTAGCTTCATGGCTTTAAATTATTGAATAATGGAAACTAAGCCGGGCTTGATCACTGTAGCGGTAATCGTGCGACCGGATGAAACGTTTTTTACTCGAATCGATTGACCTTTAATGCCATCCATCATGGCCTTACCTTGCATGCGTACATTATAACCGGGTGACGAGGCGCTAATGGTTATTCTTTCTCCGCGTTTTATCAAGACAGCATCTGTAACATTGTTAAGAGTAATGACTGATCCTGCCGACAGATTGCGTAACGATTGTTTGTTTTCGACGGATTCGATTCGGCTGAAATAGCCGCCTCTAAGGCGGGCTTGGTTGCGTTTTTCGATGGCTAGCATTTGACGCGTCAAAATCTGACCGCGGCTGACCGGCCGAGTCAGGACTAATACGTCTTGCATGATTTTTAATGAGCCGGTGGTGTAAATCGACCAGGGTTTCGGTCCCTCGCTACAGCGAACGCCGACCGAGAAGCGTCCAGCTCGAAGCGGTTCGTTATGTGCGGTGAAGGCGGTTAATTGGTCTGCGCATTTCGGTAATTTCAAACGGTTATCCAGCGGCGATATCTGAATGTCGTAGTTGGCGGACTCTCCAAGTTTACCTGTAACAAAATGAGTCACTGTTTGATAGATCGATGCATGCGTTTGATAACGCGGTGCGGCGAACCCGCTATGGCTCGCCACGAGCATGGCGATTAGAGCAACGAATAGTTTGATGATCATGGTGTTCTGTCGGTTTTATGGCGTTGTTATAAGGCAAGCAGGAATAATGCCAGTCATTTATCTATAAGAAGTTTGATTGAAATTGATTATAATCCGTTCTGGTAGGCAGGAAACGGTGAATACTGGCTGAGGTTATATACCTCGCTCATGTCTCGCCTTGGCTTCGGCATTCGTTGCGATGATATTTACCAATAAGCTTGTTTCTCGCCGAGCCTGGTACTGTCTAAGGTTTTGAGCGCACTCAAATTAAATCTGGCTTCGGCCCCATAATTGGCGCTGAAAAAAGGTATAATTGCGCGCGCAATTTGGTATTGACCTATATTTCAATGCAAACTGTTTTCGATTATACCTTTCGTACTTCAAATTTCGGCAGTGCCTAAGGAGGCACGCTGGTGCCGAATTTTGATCTACGATGATATAGAAACCAATAATTATCGGAGTGATGTCAATGGCTGGAATTTTAGATGGGGTCGATCAGCGTACTCAGCTGGCAGGGCATAATCGCTTTGAGTTATTGCTGTTTAAACTTGGCGGACGACAGCGATTCGGCATCAATGTGTTTAAAGTTCAAGAAGTGATTCAATGTCCATCTTTGACGCAAATTCCGAAATCGCATTCGGTGATTTGCGGCGTCGCGCATTTGCGAGGAAAGACGATTCCGGTTTTGGACTTGTCAATGGCGATCGGTATGAGACCGATAGACCGTGACGAGAAATCTTATGTCATTGTTACTGAATACAACAGAACCATACAAGGCTTTTTAGTGGGGTCGGTAGATAGAATTATTAATATCGGTTGGGGCTCGGTAAAAGCACCCCCTTCGGGCTTGGGTCGGGAGGGTTATTTAACGGCGGTTACCGAGGTCGATGGCGACTTGATAGAGGTAATTGATGTTGAAAAAGTTATGAAGGAAGTCATTGGTTTACGCGAACGAGCCAGTGATGAGGTCATCGATAAAGATGTGTCGGGTGCCGGTGATCGAGTATTAATCGTTGACGATTCGATGGTGGCCAGAAATCAAATCAAAAAAGTTTGCGATCAGCTCAATCTTCAATACGATGTGTTGAAAGACGGCTTGGAAGCGTGGGAGCATTTGTCGGAGTTGATTCAGAATGATGTTGATTTGGAAAACTATTATGCGATGATTATTTCCGACGTGGAAATGCCGCGTATGGATGGTTATACGTTGGCCACCAAGATCAAAAAAGACCCTAAATTGAAGCAAATCTATTTGGTATTGCATACTTCGCTGAGCGGAGTGTTTAATTCGTCGATGGTGCAGAAGGTTGGTGCCGACGAATTTTTGGCGAAATTCGAGCCGGATGAACTGGTCAAAACCATTCAAAAACGTTTGCAGGTTTTTCATGCCTTAAAAGATCAGTAAGTAAGTGGTCGGTTAGCGAATTTTAATCGTTATGCTTGATTCGCAAAATTTGGGTGTAAGCGTTCAAATTCCACCTAGAAAGCGTCTGCCAGCGACTGGGAAAATAGGGATATTAAGTATCTTTAGATTTTATAAGGCCCTTTTCTAATGAGGGATGAGTGCTTATTCGGAAAGTAACCCATGGAAATGACGCAACAGGAATTTAAATATTTTCAGCAGTTTCTCGTTCAAGCATGCGGTATTGTTTTATCCAATAGTAAGCAATATTTAGTAAAAAATCGCTTGTCCGGACTGTTACCGCGATTCGGCTTGAGTTCGTTTTCCGATCTGCTTGCCGTATTGCACAGCGAGTCTCATGCATCTTCAAAAATCAAGGTAGCAGTCATTGAGGCGATGACGACCAACGAAACGTTTTGGTTTCGTGATGAAAGTCATTTTGCCGAATTGACTGGAGCCGTTTTGCCGTCCCTTGCGACTAAACGGGGCACGATTAAAATTTGGTCGGCGGCTTGTTCTTAGGGCCAGGAGCCTTATTCAATCAGCATGTGCGTCGATGATATGATCAAAAACCAAGGCAAATCATTGTCGGTAAGTATTGTTGGAACCGATATTTCGGAAACCGTGCTTAGACAAGCTAGACAGGGCGTGTATTCCAAAGCGGCGTTGTCTAGGGGTATCGATGCTATGCGGCAAAAGCGTTTTTTTGTACCGATTGATGAGGGGTTTCGCGTTAAGCCGGAAATTAGCGCCCGAGTAAAATTTCAGCAATTTAACCTGCTTAAGTCTTTTTCGGTATTGGGGCGCTTCGATGTGATTTTTTGCAGGAATGTATTAATTTATTTTTCCGACGCGATGAAGCAGGATATTCTAACGCGCATGTCGCAAGCTATCGAACCGGGCGGATTTCTTTTTTTGAGTAGCAGCGAAGTGTTGCCTGCCTCGGTGTCCGGTTTTGAAACGGTGCGCGGCGAACGCGGCCGGTATTATCGAAAAATCGGCTGATGCGCCGGTGAAAAATTGGCAGTCGGATATTTTATTACTTACTTAGGATTTCGTGATAAATAACGTCCTGGAACTATGAGTTCTGTTGAGAGTTCGGTAACTCGCTTGGCAGGACGCCGTGAACCCAGCACCTAAATTATCCAAGACAATTAATCATAACCAAAGGCTATGGAATTTAGGTGCTGGGTGAATACGTCCGTGTAGGGTTGGCGGCGGCGACTGATTGCCAAGGATGGCATGAATGCAGATTTTGCAGGAGCAAAAATCTGCCCTGCCGCCGACACCTGCCAATCGAGCAACCGAACCCTCCAAAAATAGGGAAGTTATTTACGCCCAAATCCTTACTTGCGTTTAGTTTTCTGCTTTGTCAGGTTTAAGGTTAATGGCAGGGCTTGACTAACTGAAAAATAGCTTGACAATACACTCAAGGGGTTGGCATGCTTTCCTCTT
>Ga0180009_10008396_pt1 | contig 10241 bp, 7 predicted proteins | sample OS_PC_MetaG_FD_123537 | JGI IMG/M metagenome (GOLD analysis project Ga0180009, IMG submission 123537) | Groundwater microbial communities from the Aspo Hard Rock Laboratory (HRL) deep subsurface site, Sweden - OS_PC_MetaG | ecosystem: Environmental > Aquatic > Deep subsurface > Groundwater... | reverse complement strand
TACTTCTACGGAAGCTGGAGTCAGGCGTTCAACCGGGACGACACCGCGGACGCCCCCTTCCACACGTACGCGGGCACCGACGTCACCGTCCCGACGATGAATGGCGAGCTGACTCTGTCCCACGGCACCGGCGACGGGTACCAGATCGTGGACCTGCCGTATGACGGTCAGAAGGTGCGGATGACGGTGGTCCTCCCCGATGCCGGCCGATTCGACGAGATCCGCGACGGGATGACGAACGCTTGGCTGGAAACGGCGCGGGGGAGCATGGTGCCGGGGACCGCCGTGGCGCTCGCGTTGCCGAAGTTCAGCTTCACCTGGGGAACCCAGTCGTTCACGGACACGCTCAAAGCCATGGGCATGGTCGACGCGTTCACCGATGGCCTGGCTGACTTCTCCGGCATGGACGGCACCAAGGAGCTCTTCATCCAGGACGTGCTGCACCAGGCGTTCGTGGGCGTCGACGAGGACGGCACCGAGGCCGCCGCCGCGACCGCGGTCATCGTGGGCTACAACTCTGCCCCTGATTCCATCGAAGTCACCGTGGACCGGCCCTTCGTCTTCTTTGTCACCGATGACACAGGTGCGATGCTCTTCGCGGGCCAGGTCACCGATCCATCCGGCAGCCAGTAGTTCCAAATCGGTAGCGCGTCGCTATGCGGCGCCACCGACGATTCTGTAGGGGCGGGTTTCAAACCCGCCCGTCCGAAAAGGTGCCCATCGCTATCAACGAATGGTGACGTTGAGCACCTTGACCGCAGCCCAATCCCCCAGCTCAATCTGATGCCGACGACCGAGGGCGCGGACCAACAAGCGTCCCCCTTGGTCCAACGATCCGCCCACGAGCAGAACGCGGTACTTGCCTCTCCGGATCCGCGCGACGCCAACGAGCGACTTGCCGGACCGTGCAGACGAAGGCGTCCAAGGGGAAAGGACTTCACCTTTGGGCGTGACCACAATGGGCACCGGACAATCACGCTGGGTCGCGCACTCGACCTCGACTTCGATCGCCCCGGACGCCCCCGCCCCGAAGTCGTAGTCTGGCACGTCCCCTTTCTTCTCCAAGGCCTCGATCAATTGACGCATACGCACCGTCGGTCGCTTGATCCCGCGGGCCTCAGAGAGCGCACCGGCCACGTCCACCACAGCCCGGCATCGAATCGCTTCGACGTTCGCGTGGTCTCTGCTCGGATCGAGCTCAACCACAGAACGCCAGTGCGCACACGCCGCATTCCGATCCCCCACCACCTCGAAGGCCCGCGCGGCCCGCTCATGAGCCCAAACGTCGCCCGGATCGAGCTCCGCTTCCACATCGAGCTCGTCGACCGCGCGGGTTCCCTGTCCCTGCCCCGCCCACACATTGGCGCTCAGCTCGTGGCCGATACGCGACGTCGGATCGAGCTTCACCAACGCATCGACCACGGTCGCGGCCTCGTTGAACGCCTGATGCAACAACAGCTCATGCGCGAGCGAGGCAAGCTCGTCCCGTCGGGTCGGCAGCGTGGAAGGCACGGCGCCAGGTCTCTTCTCTTGCTTGGCGGGCGCAAACGCGACGCTTGGCTCGACCCGCCGACGACGAGCACCATCTCCCGCCGCCGCGCGCATGTTGCATAGGAGATCGCTGGGGGAGCAGCACGCCGGCGATGCCCGACCGGTGCTCACCCAGCGGTCCTCCAGCGCGCCTTGCTTCGCCCCATGCTGTCCGAAGTAGTCTTCGGTGCCGTCGTCCGCGAGGGTGCGTGTGATTCCAAACCGCGCGAACTGTTCGTTGCTATCGAGTGCGATCATCGCCGTGTGGCGAGACAGCACGTGATGACGTTTCGACAGCGCGATCGATTTGCGGCGGGAGGCGTCGTCGCGAAGCACCTCGAGCTCGTGAATCGCTTCGGCCGCCCAGAGGCGCTCAATCGCAGGGTTCCCTGACGCGCGGGGGTCGCCCCACGCAGGGGTCGCGCTGAATTCAAAAGGCCGACCGCCAAGGGTGCCCCGAATCACCAAGGGACCTGCCACATCCGAGCTCGCCGTGCCCACGATCAGCACATACTGGCCCGGTCGAAGGGCCGGCCACTTCGAAGGAAACACGTCTCGCACACCGTCCGGTACGATCAAGCGCACGGATTCGATGAGCGGTACGCGTAGCGCCAGGGCTGCCTCCTGCGAGCTCCTCTCACTTGTCACGCGATCGTAGCTGGCCCCCAGACGTTCGGCCAACGCGGTCCATGCGGCATCGTCAACACCGCTACCTACGCCAAGGATCCGAACGTCCGCGCCCCGAACCGAGCCCTCCACCGCTGCAGCGACGCCATCGACCCACAGCCGGCCCGCGCTGAGCCGACCGTCGCCCATCACCACCAGTTGACCGCGAGCGTCCACGCCAAGACGCTTTGAAGCAAAGAGGATCGCGCCACCCAGATCGGTCGAGCCTCGCGGCGTGAGCTTGTCGACCCACCGCAACGCCGAGAGAATCGACGCAGTGTTCGCTCTTGCCATCCCTGCCGGCGGATAGGCCTCACAAGCTCGGTCACATGCAACGAGCGCGAATTGCTCGTCGGGCGCCGCCCGCTCGAGCGTCGCTCGCACAATGGCAGTCTGCCTCCGCAACGATGCCGACGTCTGTGACGCGCTCCTGTCCACCACGAACACCCGATCGCCCCGCCACGGCAGAAGCGTCGAATCCTGTTCCGAGATCCGGAGGCGATAGGCGAAAGTCACCTCCCGCCCGGGCTTCGAATCCCATGCAAACCATGACGCGTCCGCCGGTACCGGGAACGTCACGACGACATCCTCCGTCGGCTTGAAAGCTGCCGATTCTGCACGAAGGAAAGTGCGCCCGCCTTCGATGGCGATCTTTGCGTCGACGCCGGTCGCCGACACACTCGAAGTGTCGGGGAGCGAACCGAGGTCGATATCGAGGCTGAACCGATCCACGCTGGCGAGAGCACTGGATGACAACGGGAGCCGCAGCGTGGCGCGGCTGTCGTACACGGGCAGCAGTGTCTCGTAGACATGAGATACGCGGCGTTCTCCCTTGGCTGGGAGCGGGAACACGCGCAGGACCATTTGGTCTCCGAAGGACGGATGCAGCAGCGCTGGGTCACGAGGGACGGTTGCATCGACCAGCGCGCGCATCCATTGAACGCCCCGCGTGCGCTCGACGATTTCGCCGGCCATGGGGTCGTCACCGACCCAGAGGGAGAGTCCGGACAGGTTTGCGCGAGCAGGCAGGGGCAGGGTGAGGTGAGCTTCCAGTCCTTGGTTGGATGGGTTGCTCAACACCTGATCGAACTCCGTACGCACGATTCCATTTCGAACACTCGAACGAATCCGAACGGAAGTGATGCGGGCGTCCTCGACGACCGTGTCCGTGCCAGGCACGCGAGCCACGACCCTTCCGAAGCTGCCGGTTGCCTCGCGACCGAAAGCGGTCGTCGCTGGAACGAGCACGGGCGGCACCGTCAGGGAGGTCTCGATGGTCTCTTCCGCGGTGTTCTGGCGGACCGTCTGCCCCGCCCGCAAGACCTCCTGCTTTCCAACAAGCGACACTTGACCCCGGTGCACGGTCATCGTTCCGCCGCCGCTGTCCGCGCGCACGGCGACCCAGCAAGAACCCACCGGCAGCTCCCAGGGCGTGCCTCCAAAAGCGAGTCTCAAGGTTGCAGCGGTCCCCTCAGCCCGGTCAATCGATGCTGTTCCCTGCCGAATCGTGACCGAGAGGGGGAAAGTCGGGGCGATGGACAGGGTGGTGCCGGGGGCCAAGGACAGCACCGATTGATCGTCAAGACGAAGCCGAATTGCGCTGCTTTCAGACCGGATGGTGGCGGGGAGTCGGAGACGTTCTCCGGGCTTCCATGACGGGTTCGCCGCGGCCGATCCCGCAGGTGTCGTTGACGAATACGGCACCACAACAGTGATCACTTCGACTGCACCCGCGTCGACGGGCGCTGCACTTTCCTGCCCTTCGCAAGCGCTGAGGAGCGCGGCGAAGAGCGCTGCGACGGTGTGGACGCGCACCGAAACCTCCATGAGGGAGGGTAGCACGCGCTGCTCCGCCGCCGACGATCCCTCTGGAACCAACGTTGGTAGCGCGTCGCTACCGATTTCCATGGGTTCGAGTGTCGAGCCCGAGGGCCACAGGCTGAACTTGCCGCCCCCGCGTGGTTCGTCGAAACTGCGCTGCCCAACAAAGGCCGGAGGTGCGTGGTGCGAGCTTCAGTGATGCGATGGTTGATGGTGACGGGGGTCTGTCTCTCGGTGTCCAGCTGCTGTGACAAGGTCGTCGAGAAGGCAGCGGAGAAAGCCGCGGAGAAAGCGGTCGAGGAGGCCTCCGGAGGAGATGCCAGCGTCGCGTTCGGTGAGAACGTCGACATCTCCGACCTGCCTGCCGCGTTCCGTTATCCCGGGGCCAAGGCGCGGGGCCGGTTTTCCCAGAACATGCCGACCGGGGCGGGGACGGCCTACATCATGGAGTCCGACGATGCGCTGGCCCGGGTCAAGGCGCACTACGCGGCCATCACGGGGTACAAGCAGCTTGCGAAGATGGATACGCCCCAGAGCACTGTCTACAACTACGAAACGGCGAGTGGGAAAGAGAGCTACCACGTCACCGTGACCCAAAACGGCGGCAAGACGGGCATCACCATCGTCTACACGAAGAACGCGCCTTAACGGGTCGCGTGCCCCTTCCCATGGGGGCGGTCGTTTGCCATATTCCCGCCGCCAACATGCCTATCATCGCAAAAAGTACCGAACGAACCGAGAAAGAGGAGCGCCTGTACCGGATCCGGCACAGCACCGCGCACCTCATGGCCGAAGCCGTCCAGAACCTCTGGCCGGGCACCAAGCTCGCCTTTGGACCGCCCGTGCAGGACGGCTTCTATTACGACTTCGACGCGGAGCACCGCTTCACAGACGAGGACCTGAAGAAGATCGAGAAGAAGATGCGCGAGCTGGCGAACAAGAAAGCCATGTTCGTGCAGAAGTCGATCAGCAAGGCCGACGCCATGCAGCTGTTCGGCGGGCAAGGCGAGAAGCTCAAGGCCGAGCACGTCGACACCCTGACCGACGGTGAGATCACGCTGTACGAGAGTGGCGGGTTCGTGGATCTGTGCGCGGGACCGCACGTGGAGAACACCTCGGAGCTCAAGCACTTCAAGCTCACCAATGTGTCGGGCAGCTACTGGCGCGGCGACGAGAAGCGCGAGCGTTTGCAGCGGATCTACGGCACGGCGTGGGAGAGCAAGGACGAGCTTGCCGACTACCTCAAGCGGATCGAGCAAGCGAAGAAGCGCGACCACCGTACGCTCGGCAAGGAGCTGCGGTTGTTCGACTTCCCCGAGCTGGCCGGTCCGGGTCTGCCGTTCTACCTGCCCAAGGGCGCGCGCGTGCTGCAGGCGCTCAAGGATTGGATGTGGCAGCTCCACATCTCGGGCGGCTACGGCCACGCCGACAAGACCTACGAGCCGCTCGCCACGCCGCACATCCTGCGCACCGATGCGTGGAAGACCAGTGGTCACCTCGAAAACTACCGAGAGAACATGTTCATGGTCTACAGCCTCGACGAGCTGGACCAGGGCCTGCTCTCCCGCGAGGGCGACGAAGAGGACGGCGAGAAGAAGGACAGCGAAAAGAAGGACGGGTTGGGCAACTACGGTCTCAAGCCCATGAACTGCCCCGGCCACGTCATGCTCTACAACGTGGGCACCAAGAGCTACCGCGATCTGCCCGTTCGGTACTTCGAATTCGGCACCGTCTACCGCTATGAGCGCGCCGGCACGCTGCACGGCATGCTGCGCGTTCGGAGCTTCACCCAGGACGACGCCCACATCTTCTGCACGCCGGACAACTACCCGCAGGAGATCGAGGGTGTGTTCGACTTCTGCTGCCACATCCTCGACGCCTTCGGGTTCGACTACCACGTCGGTCTCAAGACCCGTCCGGAGAAGCGAATCGGCACGGACGAGATCTGGGACATGGCGGAAAACGGGCTGCGGGCCGTGCTCGAGAAGCGCGCGGCGGGCAAGTACTACGTGGAAGAGGGCGACGCGACCTTCTACGGGCCGAAGATCGACTTCACCATCCAGGACTGCCTGGGCCGCTCATGGCAGGGCGGCACCATCCAGCTCGACTTCAACCTGCCCGATCGCTTCGAGCTCGAGTACACCGACGCCGACAACACCAGGAAGCGTCCGGTGATGATTCACCGCGCCATCCTCGGCTCCTTCGAGCGGTTCTTCGGACTGCTCATCGAGGAGTTCGGCGGCGCCTTCCCCCTGTGGCTCGCCCCCATCCACGTGCGCGTGCTGCCCATCGGCGAAACGCAGCTCGAGTACGCCCGCAGCGTCGTCGACGACCTCCGTCAGCGCGGCTTCCGCGCCGAAGTCGACGATGGCAGCGACAAGCTGGGAAAGAAGATCCGCAACGGCAAGACCGCCAAGATCCCTTACCTCATCGTCGTCGGGCAGAAGGAAGTCGATGACAAGACCGTCACGGTCGAGAGCTACTTCGACGGCAAGCTCGAGGACGTGGGGACCGTCGATGCCCTGTCCGAGCGCATGAACGAGGAGATCTCGAGCCGCACGTTCCGTCGCAAGGACTGACGCACCCCGATTCCGCTGCAACCACCACCCATTCGTGCTTCAATTCATGTATGGCGTCGGCCGAAAAACCTGGGCGTGACGCGTTGTGGGCGCGCCTCGAGGCCCTGCCCGGAAACGTTAAAGGCGAGATCATCGACGGGGAGCTGCACACGCAGCCGCGAGCGCGCTTCCGGCATATGCGCGCCACCGGATTCCTCGGACATCATCTGGGCGGTGGGTTCGACTACGACGAGGGTGGCCCTGGTGGTTGGTGGATCGTACCCGAGCCCGGCATCGAGCTGCCGGACGCCCCGGAGGTCTCGCCGGACGTCGCGGGCTGGCGACGCACAACCATGCCGGAGCCCCCCCGCCCGGAAGAGCCGATCCGAATCGTTCCCGACTGGGTGTGCGAAGTGCTCTCGCCGTCGAACGCGCGCTACGACCTGCTCATCAAGTTCCCGTTCTATGCGCGCATCGGCGTGTCCTGGCTCTGGCGCGTGGACACGCGCGATCAGACGCTGCAGGTCATGGAGCTGGTGGACGGCGCCTGGGTGATCCGCGTGACATGCAGCGATGAAAAGGCGGTACGGCTGCCACCCTTCGAGGCGGTGGAGATTCCGATCGGACGGATGTGGATTCCGTAGACTGGACCGGTCATCGGGCGGTTTAGTTCTGGCGATTCACCGACCCAGACCGCGCGGGGACGCGCGGACTACCTGTAAGCTCCTCGTCTCTCCATCGTTCTTTGCGTACGATGGGAAGGTTGCCATGACGAAGACCCTGCACCAATCCTCCTCGCGGCCCCGTTCGCGGGTACGCCCCCCAGCCTATCCCCGGCAACTCGCTTACCTTGGCGTTGCGCTGTCGATCGCGGCTTCGGCCTGCGGCGGCGCTTCCCAGGAGCCGGTGGAGCCCATCGCGGCCGGAGGGATCGGCGAGCCCTACGTCGAGCCCAAGCCCATCGCGACGGACCCGGACTACGCGCAACCGCCGCCCGAGCCGGTCCCGGAGCCGGATCCCGCTGAAAACATCGCGCCTCCGGGTGGGGTCGGCGCTCCTTACCAAGCCGGAGATTGATAGGGGCGCGGTGCTATGATGGTTGGAATCATGCGTCGCTCTGCCTTCCTCCTGGTCGCGCTCCTTGGACTCTGGACCTTGCCCTTCGCCTGTTCGTCCGCCACCGAGGACGACGGTGTCGGCTCGGCCGGCTCGGGAGGCTCCGGCGGAACCACCGCAGACGGCGGGCAAGATGCCTCGCTCGATGGACTCGTCGGAAACGACACGGGGATCCCGGACCACAACGCCCCCGAAGGGCTGCCGCTCAACGACGCAACCAGCGAGAAGCCCGGTCTCGACGGCGATCTGGGGGACGTCGTGCTCGAAACCATGGACGATTCCCCGGCCGACGTGGCCGAGGATGCGCCTGCTGAAGTCGGTGTCGATGCGCCCATCGACGTAGCGCCGGACGTTGCTCCCGATGTGGCTCCCGATGTGGCTCCCGATGTGGCTCCCGATGTGGCTCCCGATGTGGCTCCCGATGTGGCGCCGGACGTCGCTCCCGATGCACCGGTGGGTCCCGTCTCCCCCGGGGTCTACGCGTACACTCCGCTACCTGCCTACAACCTGGTCAGTCCTCCCGCGGTCGCCTGGCATCCTTCGGGTACATATGCCCTGATCCTCGACTACGAGGACGAGGTTTGGCGGCTCGATGAAGCCACGAACGCGCTGACGGTAGCCGCCACCGCAGGGGCGTCGACCCGGTGGCGCGACGTGGTGTTCACGCCCGACGGGTCCTACGCCGTGCTGCTCGCACAGGACGCGTCGGCCAACGAGGGACGAATCTACCTCTGGGACCATGCCGCCGAGACGCTCAGCGAGATGACGAGCGAGCGGTTCGCTGGTGGCACGTACGAGGAGCTGGCCTACAGCGCCAGCGGCGCGGCAACCTTGCTCGGCGCCAAGCACGGCACCGGTTACATCGCCTATGTCTGGGACTTCGACGTCGCCAGCGGGCGCAGCAACGTGCAAGCGACGAATTCGTCGGCAGGCTGCCAGGGGATCGATTGGGCGACGGACGCGTTCGATCAACCTTCCCAGGCCATCGTGTGCGGGGTCAACGGCGTGGACTTGATGCACATCGACGGCGGCGGGAACTTCGTGAAACACAACCTCAACGCCGGCAACACGTCGCGCATTTCCTCTCGCCCGCAGGGTGACTACGCGCTGGCGGTGTGCTGGTCGTGCAACAAGATCTACCGGTTCGAGCGGGGCATTTGGGACACCGACTTCTACAGCCCCTACATGCCCGGAGCCCTGCAGGTGGAGTTTTCGACCGACGGCATGCGAGCGCTGCTTTTGGGCGGCCACGGCGGCAACCCGGTGGTCGGCCAGATCTACGAGTACCGTCACGATCTGTACGACGCGGCGCAGTTCATGGAACTGTCGATCCCGAACTTCGATCAGCCGCCTTACAACGCGGACACCTACGTCAACTTCAACGATGCGTCGTGGCGCCCGGGATGCGACGAGGGAATCATCGTGGGTGGGTCCAACAGCTACAGCTCGAAGAAGGCATATGTGATCCGATTCGTGGTCGAGAACGGATCGAGCTGTTCGGAATAGCGGTCAACGATCGCGTTGACCGTGCGTTTTCTGGGGTCCTCATTCATCCTTGGGCGGCTTTTCCGCGGTCTTGCAGCACCGAAACCCTGTCGAGTAATCGTGGTAGTTGCGGCCGTGACCGATGGTGACGAAAGCGCAGCCGCGTCCGTGCTCGGCGGTGGTGCTGTAGAACCCCCCCATGAAGATCGCGTTACCTTCGTTCTTCACGAGCTTCTTGCGGATGTCGTCGCGCAGAGGGATCTTGCCTTCGAGCGACGGACCAACCTGATCGCTGATCCATTCGTGCAGGTTGCCGACCATGTCCGCCGCCCCATAGCCGCTCACGCATTGCTCGTACTCACCGGTACGTGCGAGAAAACCCGGCTCTTGGTTCAGCTTTGGGTCATTGAAGTGTTCGTCGTACTTCCAATTACCCGGACGGTTGCCGTGCATACGCGAGAGCAAGTGGGGTTTGCTGACGTTGCAGGCGCCTTTGGTCATCTGGGGACCGTAGGGATACATGAATCCCCGTGGGCCGCGGCACGCGCCGTACCACTCGAAGAGGCTGCAGAGTCGCTTGCCCGCCGATTCACAGGCGGCCTTCGCTTCGTTGCGGTTCACGTACGCCTGCGGCACCACACCGGGCGCCGAGCGCGCGGCATACGTGATACCGCTCTCCGGACGCTCGTACGGCGAATGGTCTGCAGTGGTCCCGTCGGGCTTCACCTCGACCAGGTATGCCTCCCACTTGTCCACGCATGAACCTCCCACCTTGGCCATTTCTGGCGGGCAGGGTTGGGGCGGGGCAGCTGAAGACGAGGACGACGGCGCCGAAGACGCAATCGCGGAGGCCGAGGCCGAGGCCGCGGATGCGACCGAGCTCGCAGATGTGGACGCCGAGCCAAGTGCGGACGAATCCGCACGCGCGACGGGTGCGGATGCTGAGGTCAACGTCCCGACCGAGGGCGGCGCGTCGTGACGCTCACTCGGGCGACACGCAACAAGAAGCAAGGTGGCCGTGGCAAACACAGACAAGGAACGAACGTGCATGGAGGCTCCGCGGTA
>Ga0180009_10008395_pt1 | contig 10241 bp, 12 predicted proteins | sample OS_PC_MetaG_FD_123537 | JGI IMG/M metagenome (GOLD analysis project Ga0180009, IMG submission 123537) | Groundwater microbial communities from the Aspo Hard Rock Laboratory (HRL) deep subsurface site, Sweden - OS_PC_MetaG | ecosystem: Environmental > Aquatic > Deep subsurface > Groundwater... | reverse complement strand
TGAATAAATCGAGTTAAAATAGGTAAAGGACTTTTCAGGGGGGGACAATGAAAAAAATAGTATTTATAGCGGCCATCTTTCTCATTTTCAACGGGATGAGTTACAGCAACAATCAAAAATCCGGCTCCACTTCAATTGTTGAAACCATCGATGGTGTTGAATATGTTCATAATACAGACACTCCACTCCACCCGAACAAAAACGTCAATTTTATCGAAGAACTTTCCATCGGTGAGGAAGACCAAGCCGGCAATGTCGTACTATTTAATCCGTTTCTGCATCTTGTGGATGAGAATGAAAATATATATATCAGTGAATTCGAGGATCAAGTTATAAAAGTATTCAATGCAAACGGCAAACTGATGAAAACAATCGGAGCAAAAGGGCAGGGACCCGGTGAATTTAACTCGATAGGCTATATTGGCGTTTCAAAAGAAGGAACACTCATTGTTCATGATAATTATTCAACAAGGACAAGTTGGTTTGATTCTTCCGGTCAGTTCTTAAGAAGCATTAAATTACCGAGGAGTGTTTACAGTTTCATCCTGCTTAAAAGTGCATCATTTATCATTTGTGAAACCTATAGAGGCCAAGATTTAAATGAACGGAGCCTAGATGTTAAAGAATTCGATTTTGAAGGAAAAGTAATCCGATACTATGACATGAATCCTACTCATCCGGAGTCCTTGATAGTTCGTGGTGGCAGCGGTTTTAATTATTCGGGTTTACCTGTTTCGCGTGGATCTTTATTTAAAGGTGATCAAAAAAGGGAAATTATTTATCACTGTGTAAATGACAAGTATAGTATTAAGGTTTTTAATTCTTCCGGAAGACCTTTTAGAATTATTGATCGTTCATATGAGCCGGTTCCATTTACTAATAAAGACGCTGAGAAATATCGGGCAAGGTATAAAAATCATCTCTTTAAAGAAGTCGAAAAAACAGTCCGGTCTATGAAGATGCCGAAGGTAAAAAGTGTCATTGAACGGATGTATGTCGATGATGAAAGCCGATTATGGGTCAAAACAAATGAGACAAAAAAGAACGGAGAACAAACATTAACAGCCTACGACATTTTTAATCCGGATGGATATTATTACGCCAAAATTTGGACCGACAGACGCCCATATATTTTTGTAAAGGGAAAGATGTACACGATGATTGAAGATCCTGTGACAGGATTCAGAACCATCAAACGTTTCAAGGTCATTTGGAATTAAATTTTAGTCGGATTCTTCTCTTTGATGTGGAACACCGGACGCTGGTCCTTGCCGAAATCGTATGTTTTGTCTGCTTTTTCCGATTTGTTCAGATGAACGAAGTCATCCCATTTTTTCAGCAATTTCTTCTCCATATGCCTTTCCGACAGGAGGGAAACGAGATAGGTGTTGAGTGAAATATGGTTATCCTCCGCCTCCTCGGAGAGGGTGGCGTGAAGACGTTTCGGCATGCGAAGACGAAGTTGTCCGCTGTACGGATTGACTTTTTCCGGTAAAGGCAAGGGCTTCCCTGCCGCTTTCAAGGCTTCAATATAGGCTTCGGCGGCGATACTTAATTCTGACAGCGCTTCGTCACGGGTGGCGCCCAATGCACTGAGGCCTAATATTTGAGGAATCGTCGCAACAAAGCTCTGATCCTCGTCACTCCATTTGATGGAAACCGCATGTTTATCCATTATTCACTCCAATCGGTCCAGGTTGTTATCGTCAATATAAGACAACAACTGCCTGACCTGGTAGGGTTTCGCTGTCCCGTCCTTCATTCTCTGTATTGAAATGAGAAAAAACGGATCATCTTTTTTATAAATGAAATGGGAACCCTTGACTCTGTCACAGCTGAGTCCGATGCATTTACACAATTTCATCACTTCAGTGAATCTGAGACCCTTCGGGTTCGCTTTGGCTCTCTGATACAGGCCATAACACTTTTTGTTCACCGAATCCATATCCTGACATCATGCCTATTTGGTACCATATATGGAACCTTTTGTCAATCATGAATCGATAATTTTTAGTCCAACCATTCATAGAGACGGAGAATCGGCCAAAGAATTCTCACAAAAGTCATGTCAAACTTGAATAACGGATGGGCGGGGCCTGGAGGGGAAAACCGGACAGGACTCGTCCGTGATAAACGAATTATTCCACCGTGACAGCATTGGTCGGTTTGAGTAAGTGGTGCGACATTCGTTTCTTTCGCGGCCGGACCTCTAAGCCGGTGTGGTTTTATAGCCGAAATCTTGGAAATGGCGGTCGAAGGCGAAAGCCATGTTGAGGCCGGTCCTCCGCATGATTTCAAAGCTCACACAATCGACAAGACTCAGTTTGCGCCGCCCAGCCAATAGATGGGCTCCCGCGGCCGCTTCGTGGATTTCCCTCGTCACCCAAACAACATGAACGGCCGGAACGACATCGCGTTGGAAAACACGAACCGCTTCGATCCCCAGTTTTCTGAGGATCACAGCCGATGTCTCGACGAGAATATAGTTGTGACAGACCGGTTCTTCCCCGGACTCGAGCATTTTGATCCATTGTGCCCTGGCCTCCGGGTGATTGATGTCATTTTTATCGAGGACGGCCAGAAACGCGCTCGTGTCGATAAAAACTTTCATTCCTTCAATCCTTCGGCAAAAACCTCATCGTGTTTCATCGATAGATTGCCATCCTCCGATTGAAAGCTGCCGGCGGCTGCCATCGCTCTCTTCCGAATATCGTCAGAAGCCATCAAAGACTGCGGTTCAGGGAGCTCCGGCTTCGATACACCAGCCCTGTACCCTGACGAATCCTCACTGACAACGTTCGCCTGCTGACCTTGATTCTTTGTTTTTTCGTCTCGCCTCAGCCTGGCCCTGACTGCTTCCAGGATAAATGCGCTCCTTGTCTGTCCGGATAGGCGGCGACAGGATTCGAGTGCCTTAAACTGCGCATGCGGCATACTGATCGCAAACTTGATCGATTTTTTCATATCGCTCCCATGGTATGACTTTTTCATACTTTAGTATGACTAAACACAAGATAAAAGTCAACAACGGATCGTGTGAAAGGGATATAAGAGGGCTACTCCACCGTTACGCTTTTGGCCAGATTGCGCGGCTGATCCACATCCGCCCCGCGAGCGGAAGCGATGTAATAGGCGAAGAGCTGCAGGGGGAGAGTGGTCAGGAAGGGTGAGAGAAGGGGGTGAATCCGGGGGATGCGGATGACGGCGTCCACCCTATCGCAGATCTCGGCGTCGTCCTCAAAGGCCACGGCCAGAACAAAACCGCTTCTCGTCTTCACCTCCGAGATGTTGCTCAGCATTTTTTCGTAGACGTGATCCCTCGGAATGACAACCAGGGTGGGCATTTTTTCGTCGATGAGGGCGATGGGACCGTGCTTCATCTCCCCTCCGGGATAGGCCTCGGCATGGATGTAGGAAATCTCCTTGAGCTTGAGGGCCCCTTCCAAAGCCACGGGGAAACTGATCCAGCGCCCAAGATAGAGAAAATGATTGGAGGACGTGAAGCTGTGGGAAAGCCCCTCCAGAATCTTTGCATCATTCAGAATCTCTTCCATCCGGGGAGGAATCCGCTGCAGTTCCTGAATGAGCTCGTCCTGCTCCTCTTCGGAAAGCGCTCCCCTGACTTCGGCCGTTTTGAGGGCTAGCAGCGTGAGCGCGCACAGCTGGGCGGTGAAGGTTTTGGTGGCGGCCACGCCGATTTCAGGGCCGGCCTGGGTGTAGAGAGCCCCGTCCGTCTCGCGGGCGATGGAGGATTTGACCACATTGCAGATCGTCAGGCTCGGGACGCCCTTCGCCTTGACGGCCTTGAGCGCCGCCAAAGAATCGGCGGTTTCCCCGGACTGGGAAATGACGACGATGAGCGTGTTTTCATCGACGATCCGGTCCTTGTAGCGGTATTCGGACGCGTATTCCACATCGACGGGGACGCCGGCCAGTTTTTCCATCAGGATTTTTCCAACCAACCCGGCGTGATAGGAAGTGCCGCAGGCGATAAATACCATTTTGTTGACACTTTTAAGAACGGACATGTCCAGCCCGATGTCGTCCAGTTCAACGGCTCCCGTCTCCAGGGAGATCCGGCCGTTCAGCGTGTCGCGGATCACCCGGGGTTGCTCAAAAATCTCCTTCAGCATGAAGTGCTTGTAACCCTTCTTTTCGATCATGAGCGGGCTCCAGGAGAGCCGCTCGATCTTTTTGTCGATCACATCGGCCTTGAAATCCAGAAATTTGACCCGCCCCGTGTCCACCACCGCCATCTCCCGGTCTTCCAGAAAAACGACGGACTTGGTGTACTGCAGCAGCGGATTGACGTCGGAGGAGACAAAAAATTCGTTCTCCCCGATGCCGACAACGGCCGGCGCACCGTCCTTGACGACAACCATTTTCTGAGGATCCCGGGTGGAAATGGCCACGATGGAGTAAGCGCCGTCGAGGTCCCGGACAGCCCGCTGGACGGCCATTTCCAATGTCGTCTCGAAATAGTCTTCGATCAGGTGGGCGATGACTTCGGTGTCCGTTTCCGTCTTAAAAACATGCCCTTTTTTCAGGAGCCGATCTTTGATGGAAAGATAATTTTCGATGATCCCGTTGTGCACGATGACGATTTCACCGGTGCAGTCGGTGTGGGGGTGGGCGTTTTCCGTGGAAGGCGGGCCGTGTGTGGCCCAGCGAGTGTGGCCGATCCCGTAGAGCCCGGAAAGGGGATGGACCTTGAGCTCTTCCTCCAGCCGGCTGATTTTGCCCTTGACCCGCCGCCGCTCGATGATGCCGTTTTTGACAACCGCTATACCGGCGGAGTCATAACCGCGGTATTCCAGTTTTTTAAGCCCATTCAGAATGAGCGGCACGACATCTCTGTGTCCGATGTAACCGATAATTCCACACATGTAATCCCCCTCAGATCCTCCCTGCGCATCATGTGATCACAGCGGCCGCGATTCAGTCCCCTCTCTGGTCAAATGAGAAAATCCTGTCCCCGTCCCCGATGATGCAGGAATTGAGGACGGCCGGGCCGTCGACGACGACACCCGAGCCCATCCGGCAGTCCGTGATGCGGGAGAAAGGGCCGATCCGGCAGCCCTCGCCGATAACGGTGCCCCCTTCGATCACGACGAATGGATAAACGACGCTGTCCCGTCCGATTCGGACGTCCAGGTCGATCCAGGTTGAATCCGGATCAAAAATGGAAACCCCTTCTTCCATCAGGGTTTCCATTTTGCGGGTGCGCAGCACGCCGGCCGCACGGGCCAGCTCGATTCGATCGTTGACACCCACAAACTCATTCTTTTTCGATGTCTTGAAAGGGCCGCAGGTCAAACCGCTATTTTTGTAAAGTTCAATGCTGTCGGTCAGGTAATATTCCCCTTTGGCATTGTTGTTTCCGATTAGGGGAAGCATTTTCAGCATCGGCTCGATTCGAAAGAGATACACCCCCAGGTTGCTCTCTCTGATTTTTTTCTGTTCGGGAGTGGCGTCCTTTTCCTCCACAATCCGAATGGTTCCGTCGGCGTTGTGGACAAGACGGCCAAAACCGAAGGGGTTGTCGAGATCGGCGGTCAGGAAGGTCAGATCGTTGCCCGACTCAAAATGATCATTGAGAAAAGGCTGCAGCGTTTCGGGACGAACAAGGGGCAGATCTCCGTTCATCACCAGGACGCTTTTCTCAGGGAAATCTTTCAAAATGGGTGCGGCGGCCAGAACGGCATGCGCCGTTCCCTTCTGTTCCTTCTGCTCAACAAAAAGGGCCTTTTGAGGAAAGGGCTCGGCCATGAGGGCTTCTTTCTGGTAGCCGATGACCAGACCGACCGCGGCGGGATCGAGTGAGACAAGAGTCTCCACAACCAAGCGAATCATCGATTTTCCGAGGATGGGATGCAGCAGTTTTATTGTATCGGATTTAAAACGGGTTCCTTTTCCTGCGGCTAGAATCAGGGCGACAAACTTTTGATTCATTCCATTCCGACAATATTCTGGAAGTCTTCGTTTTTTAATAATTTTTCGAAATCGGTTTCATTCTGGGCCAGGATTTTAAAAAATTCATCGATCTGGACGGCTTTTTGAAGGTGTTTCAAGCTCCCCTCTTCATCCCCGTCCTTGAAGGCGGCCAGGGACATCATGTAGGGCGCCCGGCCCTCCTTCGGTTTAAGTTCCGCCGCTTTTATCAGCAGCTTGAGAGCCTCCTTGAACCGGCCGGAATTGATATTGTATACACCGGCATTAAAATAATCGTCAAATGTTTTCAGGGGCAGTTCCTTTTTTTCTTTTTTCCCACGGCAGATGGAGAGATAGAGCTGTGCCCTGTCGAACAGTTCTTTTTCGTGGGAATCATTCTCCACAAATGCGGCGAGGAGTTCTTCGGCTTTATCGAAACCTCCCTTGTGAAAGGCCCGCATGGCCTGCTCATACAAGGACATGGATTTCTCGAATTCGCTCTTTAACTGTTTCTTTTTAGTTTCCGTCAATATTTTCTCCGGTCGTCAGGTTCAATTTTGGTTTTGTATTTTATATAAGTTTGCGGGCAAAAGCAAGGCAGCCCGGATCACCCCTCGATCCGATAGAGTCCGGGATGATCCAGCAGGAAGCGGACGGCTTTCTGATGAAGGACATGTCCCCCCGAGTAAACGTCAAAATGACCGAGGACGGGCTGCCCGAGAAGCGCGAGGTCGCCGATCAGGTCCAGGATTTTGTGGCGGACGAATTCATCGGTGAAACGGAGCGGACCGTTGATGACCTTCGCTTCGTCGAGAACCAGAGCGTTGTCCAGAGAGCCTCCCAGAGCCAAGCCCCTGGAGCGCAGGGCCTCCACATCCTTCAGAAAGCCGAAAGTGCGTGCGGGAGCGATGTCCCTGATAAAAGCCTCGGGTGTTACGGAAAACTCCAGGTCCTGTTCGCCGACGGCGGGATGATCGAAAAAGATGCGATAGCGGATGGAAAATTCCGTGGAGGGCGAAACACGGATTTCTCCTCTGCCGTCCGACACGGTGAAGGATTCCAAAACGGTCAGGTTTTGTTTCCGGCCGGGAAGAGAACGGATTCCCGCAGCCGTTACAGCCTCGGCGAAGGGTTCGGCGCTGCCGTCAAGAATCGGGATCTCATCCCCGTCCAGCTCGATCTCGAGGCTGTCGATGCCGAAGGCATAAAGGACGGCGAGAAGGTGTTCGACGGTCTGAATGCGGACGTTATCCGCCTTGATCACGGTGCAGTTCGGCGACTCCGTACTGCGGGGATCTGGCGAAAGGCGGACACCGCCGAGGTCGTTCCTCACAAACTGGATCCGGCCTTCGTCCGATGGTTTCAAAAGCATATGAACGGTCTTCCCCCCGTGAACGCCGACTCCGGCAAATGCAATCTCTTTCTGAAGGGTAGACTTGTGTTCCATTCCGTTTCAATCGGGACCCAGTATACTCTATCCACCGCAGGCCGTCCACCGCCCCGATCCCGGTCCTGTAAGCATAATAGTTGAGCAGCTTATTCATAAGATAATAAGCTGAGGGCCATGCGATCACATTGGACACAAAAAGCTGCATCAGAAAATCTCTGGAAATGAGAGTGAAAATATTAATGAATAAATAATACATCATGGGGAAAACATCTTAACCAGAGTTTCGAGTGTTTCTGCCGCTGTGACAGCATCCACCTGTCCCAGTTTTTTTACAAGCCGGTTCTTGTCGATGGTTCTCAGCTGGTCGAGAACGATCTGCCCCTGTTTTTTTTGAAATTTTAAATTCACGCGGGTGGGATATTTTTTTGCGACCGTCGTCATGGGTGCAATAATCACCGTCCTGATGTGTCGGTTCATCTCATCGGGTGAAATGATTAGACAAGGCCGCGTTTTTTTAATTTCATGTCCGAGAGTGGGATCAAGATTGACCAGGAACACGTCGAATCGATCGACTACCAAACCCAATCCCCTTTATCCCATTCGGTTTCGACGATTGATTCCGAGTCAAGCAGTTCATCATCACCCAGCTGATGCATCTTCTCGAAGGCTTTATCCCATCCGGTCCTTGGAGATTCCACCGGCCGCAAAATTAAACCGTCATCTCGGGCTTCCAGAATCACCTCATCCTTCAAATCATACTGCTCAATCAGCGACTTTGACAGACGGATACCGCGGGAATTGCCGATCCTTATTATTTTCGCTTTCGTTGAAGCCATTTTTTCCTCTGAAGTAATTATATTGTAATTACATTTCAGATGCAATCCCCTTTTCCATAAAGGACGATTTTCTGAATATATATTCTCACAGACGAACTTTTGTAGGAATCAAACCCTCTCTCCATGCCTTGCTAAGAAACACCGTTGCCTGTAAAATGTCGCTATGAAAGACAAACTTGTCTCCATCCTTAACCAGGTCAAATCCGGCACCCTCTCTCCCGAGGACGCCTACACCGAACTCAAGGACCTCCCTTACCAGGACCTTCACTTCGCCAAAATCGATCACCACCGCGAAATCCGCCGGGGCCAGCCCGAAATCGTCTACGGGCTTGGGAAAACGGATGAACAGATCGAAATAATCGCCCGTGCTATCCTGGAGAAAGGCAGCAACCTCCTCGTCACCCGAACGGGACCTGCTGTCCACGACGCCCTCAAGAAGGATTTTCCGGACATTCAATACAACGCCCCCGCCCGCGCCGTATTTCTCAAGCACGACAAACCGGCCGGTGGAAAGGGGAAAATAGCCATTATCACCGCCGGCACCTCGGACATTCCCGTGGCCGAGGAAGCCAACGTCACCTGCGACATCCTCGGCAACGAAACGGACCGGCTGTTCGACGTCGGGGTGGCCGGCATTCACCGCCTTTTCGGCGAACTCGACCGCATCCGTTCGGCCCGCGTCATCATCTGTGTCGCGGGCATGGAAGGCGCCCTTCCCAGCGTCATCGCCGGCGTCACGGACGTCCCGGTCATCGCCGTGCCCACAAGCGTCGGATACGGCGCCAGCCTCAACGGTCTGGCCGCGCTGCTGACCATGCTCAATTCCTGCTCGGGCGGCATCGGTGTCGTCAATATCGACAACGGCTTCGGGGCCGGGTTCCTGGCCAGCCTCATCAATCACCTCTGACGTGACTTCTTGGCAAAGCGGCTGTTTTGATCCTGAAGGCACCGATCCGACCTCACCGGCATCTGAATAATCCGGGTCGAATCATAATTGAGTGAATTCACTCATCCGAAATCCCACTTCTTCTGCCGGAAAAGATAGAAAATACTGTATTTAGCTTGACAAGAAAGCCGCCCGCCCCTATATTATGTGAGTTATATTCCGCCTTCGCCAGGGTTTTGCACATGGACGTAACCGATCAGATCAGACAAACCGCCAATATTGTGGAAATGGCCTCCCTCTATACCACTTTACGCAAGCGCGGCAGCAAGCACGTCGGTCTCTGTCCTTTCCATTCAGAAAAGGACAGCTCCTTCACCGTAGACGAAGACAAGCAGCTCTATCACTGCTTCGGCTGCGGCGCCGGGGGCGACATTTTCACCCTGGTCATGGAGAAGGAGGATCTGACCTTTCCCGAGTCCGTCAAATTCCTGGCGGAAAAATACAACATCCCGCTCCCCGAGCAAAAAAGACGCTCCCCAAAAGAGAAAAAGATCGAGGAAGATCTTTTTTTGGCCTGCGAGAGCGCCATGGCCTTTTTCAAAAAGAACCTGTTCAACACAAAAGAAGGGGAAGAGGCCATGCGTTATCTTTCAAAGCGCAGCATACCGGAGGACGTCATTCAGGAGCTTAAAATCGGCTACGCCCTGAACAGCTGGGACGCCCTGCTGACATCCTTCCAGGAGAAAGGGCTGTCCACCTTCATTCTGGAAAAAGCCGGGCTCATTCTCAAAAGGCAGAATAAAGAAGGGCATTACGACCGATTTAGGGGCCGCATCATCTTCCCCATTTTCAACCTGACCGGAAAGGTGGTCGCTTTCGGCGGCCGGACCATCATCGATGATGATCCGAAATACCTGAACTCCCCCGACACGCCCATCTACACCAAGGGGAAAATTCTCTACGGCCTTCACCTGACCAAGCAGGCCATCCGGGAAAAGACCTTTTCCATTCTGGTCGAGGGATACACCGATTTTGTCGCTCTCTACCGCAACGGATTCCAAAACTGCGTGGCATCCCTGGGAACGGCGTTGACGTCCGAACAGATGACGGCCGTCGCCCGCTTCGCTCCCCGTATGATGATCTGCTACGACGGGGACATCGCCGGTCGAAAAGCGGCGGCCAGGGCCGTGTCTCTCAG
>Ga0180009_10008394_pt1 | contig 10242 bp, 8 predicted proteins | sample OS_PC_MetaG_FD_123537 | JGI IMG/M metagenome (GOLD analysis project Ga0180009, IMG submission 123537) | Groundwater microbial communities from the Aspo Hard Rock Laboratory (HRL) deep subsurface site, Sweden - OS_PC_MetaG | ecosystem: Environmental > Aquatic > Deep subsurface > Groundwater... | reverse complement strand
TGACCGCCGAAAATACGAAAACGGCCATTACAACCATAACCAAAAAAGCCTTTGCAGCATCGAACCTGAAAGCATTTGAGCTGGGTTTTTCCGCTGCAATCGCAATGGCTTAAGACCTTAAATATTCTGGTAAGAAGTTTTTACGATGGGCATGAAAAGACGACTTCATTTTGTGCTGGTTGCCATTTGCTTTGTGGTCATCATGGGCAGTACCGGCTACTACATCCTGTTCGGCGGCAAGCCGAAATTTATGGACTGTCTGTACATGACGGTTATTTCGATCACCAGCGTCGGCTACGGCGAAATCCTCAATGTGACCGGCAATATTCCCGCCCAGCTGTTCACCATGCTTTTAATTACCTTCGGCATGGGAGTGATTTTATACGGAATCAGTACCCTGACGGCATTAATTATTGAAGGAGAACTCTCCGGAATTCTTAGGAGAAACAAGATGGATAAAGAAATTAAGAAATTGAACAATCATTATATCGTGTGCGGCGGCGGTGAGTCCGGGCGCCATGTCCTGGATGAGCTGATTAAAAACAAAGAGTCGGTTGTCCTGATTGAACAAGATGAGGGCATTATCGAGCGCTGCAAAACTCTGAATGAAAACCTGCTTTATGTCAAAGGGGATGCCACCGATGATCAAAATTTGCTTGCCGCCGGCATTGAAAGGGCTGCGGGAATCGTCATCAGCCTGCCGCACGACAAAGATACGCTCTATGTCACCATGACCGCCAGAATGCTTAACAAGAATATTCGGATCATCAGCAAAGCGGTCGATCATACCCTGGGTATCAAACTCAAAATGGCCGGCGCCAACAGCGTGGTGTCGCCGAACTTTATCGGCGGTTTGCGGATGGCCTCTGAAATGCTGCGGCCGACTGTTGTCGATTTCCTTGACAGCATGCTGCGCAGCAAGCAGGGCAATTTAAGGATTCACCAGATCGTTGTGACTTCAAGTTCAACTGTTGCGGGGAAAAGTATCATGGAGTCCGGATTAAAAAACGAATTCAACCTGCTGATTCTGGGCTCAAAGCTTCCGGCCAAGGAAATCGAATTTAATCCTCCTTCCACCCAGACGCTACAGGCCGGCATGACCCTTATTGTCATGGGAGACGTGGAGAATATCGCCAAGGCCAAGAAAACCTTCTAACCCGGATAGTTGTTCCTTGAACTGCAACAGCGAGCGAATCAAAAAATTGCTTTTATCCTTTATTTAACATGGCCTGATCCCATTTCAGTATTATCTGCCGGTGCTTCCCTTGATGCGGGATGCCACCGCCGATAAAACTCCTTCGGGCGGCCGGCCAAATGCCATTGCTTTGTCGTCGCTGCGCTTCCATACATTAATGCCCAAAACCGCCAGCCCTATTCCCCAAAGGCCCGACAATTGTCCAAGTGACGCTATCGTGGTGCCGGCAATATTCGGTGTAAACAGAATTTGATACGTGGTGGCCAACATGATGGCACCCCAGGTCAGCGCCATGACATAACCGAACAACGGGCGCCAATACGATTTGAATTTGTCACCACTGGCAAGCTCCGCGCGCATAGTCTCATTCACCTGCGTTAGCCGCTGAGTCTCCGATTCAACCATCATGCGCTGCAGATCGGTCTGTTGTTGCATCTCAGCTTCACGCAGTTTGAGCAGCAAGCTTGGATCGGCTTCCAGCGCCTTTTTGACCTCGTCCGGCTCGTTGTCGACCCCCAGCACGGATGCTACCAAAGAACCCACAGCAGTGCCTGCCGGTCCCCCCAATAACGTCCCCAATAGCGGGGCAGCTTTTCCTACAATCCCTTTAAGATCTTTCCAATCCATGATTCAACCTCCTATTGAAGCCCTAACGCTCGGCGCGTTTGTGGCCCCGCAATGCCGTCCACGGTCAACCCTTCGCGTTCTTGAAATTCCCGAATGGCGGCCTCTGTCCGCGACCCCAGTGTTCCGTCCAACACCAGGTTAAATCCGGCTCTATTTAGCGCACGCTGCAGATCTTTGGTTTCCCTGTCGCGTTCCACCATGCCGGATTTAAACCTCTCAAATGCTGCCGTGAGCTTTTCGTGATATTGATTCTTCTCATATTCCGGGCCATTATAACCCTTGGCGAATCCGGGCCAGTCTTGGATCTGCAAGTATTTTTCCAAACCATGCGAAAGGATAAAGTTAATCCCACACTGAAGCTGCAAACCTTCGGAAACATACTGAACCCCGACAAAATCCCACAGGTTGGGATACCCGGCGGGCTCATGGTTAAAACCCATAATTTGAAAAAGACCCCATGATGCCGATCTGTAGGCTGCATCCGATTCGAGTTCGGCCGCCTCGCGCAACCGGTCGTGCTCTTTGAGGCCCCCTTTGTAAAGTGTGCGGTTCCACTTAGCGCTGGACAGGTGAGGGTGGGTGCCATCGTACTGCCCGCCGGTTTCACGACTGAAGATATGAGCTTCGAACAGAATCTTTGGCAAACGCGGATCGTTTTCGTACTTGCCGAGGAAACCAGAACCCGATGCTTCAACGGCAATGACTGCGCGCACGTGCGCTTCCGTGACACCGAGTCGTTTGGCCGCAGACGTTACATCACCGGCATCAAGAGGCCGCCCCATAACACTTCCTGTGCGCATATCGCCTCCTTACCCTTTATGGTTGTACAGTTTCAATTGCTTGTAAATGCATTCCATGTATTATCAAGTAGTTAATATGTTTTGACCTCCGGACGTCCCTTAGCAGACAATAGCCAAACCCAGGCGGACAACCTCGGTGCGTTCCCGAAAATTGATCAGGCTTTCCGCCAAGGAGTTGACATATTGAACCTGAAAGTAAACATCGAGCATTTGGAACGGAAACCGGTGAATCGGATAGGTTAGGTCCAACTGTAGCGAGGCCCCTTCATGTGCCCAGCGGAAATATGACCCCAACACGAAACTGTCCGCCTTCCCCAACTTTGTTTCCAACTCGAAAAAGCCCCTGTAGTCTTCAAGATCGGGTTTGGTTTCGTTGTCGTTTTTGATGTAAGCTCAAACCTTAGGTTTGCGTGTCGGGCTTGGCTATTGTTAGGATATACTCGAGTGACAATCCGTTCCAATTAACAAAACCCCCGTTTTATTAATCAAGCACCTTTTCCGAACGAGATCTGCCTCCGATACATACGGTGCCGACCTACATGGTGCTGAAAATAGAGGGGGAGAACACCGTTAAATTATGCTGCAATAGATGTGCCAGATATCAACTTGCTGATATCATGCATATTTTATGATTTTAGCAGCTTTTGACGCACATTTTTTTGTGCAACACGCACATTTTTTTGTGCAAGCAGGTGATAATTTGATTCAACCCGAAACAAACAGGACAACGCGGGTTGATAGCAATGAATCCATGGCAAAGAGGGTTCCGGTGAGAGACATAGAGGTGAGCGTGATCGATGCGGCGCGTATGCCGGGAAAAATTCGCCAGGTGTTTCGATATGCTACAAATGAGAGGGTTTTTCGATGATAAAATTTATTTCAGTCTTTTACCATTCAGCAGGAAACAGTTTTCTTCGGTGCACTTGAGGCCGTTGACACAATATTCACCTTTACGGCAAGGGCAGTTTTTATTTTTTTTAAAGCATTTCATTTCCAACACCCCGTTTCCTTTCCCAAGGTGGCCCCATGTCCACCCTGGGAAATCTGTAGATATCTGTTTTGTGCCTCACTACAGATTTGGCATTGTTGCCTGCTTTTTAATACGCAAGAAGCGTGCAACCTTAATTGAAAATATTTTAATGCTTATATTTCAACTGGTTGTCTGGCGAGTTCGGATTGCCAAGCCTATCAGCCCATAAAAAATGCTATGAAATTATGAACTAAATTACATAATATCTATTACACTTTTTACATAGTGTGAGGACGATACAACCTTAAAGGCATCCAAGGATGTGAAAGGCAAAACAGATTGGGAATGCAAAGGGGTTTTAACCGCCGTCAACCAGATTCCTTAAAATTCCGGAGCACCTGAACGAAACAACTTTCCTTGGTGCCAGCATCAGGTCCTTACCGGTTGCAGGATTCCGACCCTTGCGTTCTTTCTTTTTCTTTACGCAGAACTTACCAAAACCGCTGATAAGGACATCCTCGCCGGATTCGAGTGTTTTCTTGATGATTTCCAGAAGGGTTTCGACGGTTTCAACGGATTTTTTCCTTGAGAATCCGTTTCCGACCATAATTTCTTCAATGAGATTGGCTTTCGTAAGTGTCATGGCAAGTACTCCTTAGTTCTTTATTGTGCGTTTTTTGGGATAAAAAATTATTAAAATAGCTTGTGATGCTTTGTGGATAAGATACCGGCGTTTACTTTGACGATTGTTATAATAACAACCAAATGAAATCAATAAAATAATTTAACCCGCTGAGCCAAACAATATACCCCACATGATTGAAATAGAGCTGTCCATTTTATTATATCTCATGAAATGTAAGTGTTATGGAATCAAGTTTGTAATGGCCGGGCAATAAACTCAGCCCGGCAGCATTGTTGGATCTACTCTCTTCTTCAAGCCATTTCAGGATTTTTGTATCATAGTTCTGGTCAACTGCGTATAATGAAACCACAATGTTTTTATTGGGCCCGGTTTCGTGGATTTTGGTTTTGAAAGCTTGGTTGGGTTGATGGATTTGTTGCTTGGGCCAGCACTGGCCGAGGTCTTTTACATCAATGGTTATCCAGATGTAGCTTTGTTCCGGCGGAATATTTTTGGTGTAGCCTTCGATTGCAATCTCGCGGGATGCCCGGGAGCCATCCGGCGGCGAAATTATTTTGCCGACAGGAAACGACAACAGGTAATATCCGCCAAAAGACGCTGCCAAAGCCGCCAGAAACACGAGCGTGTTCAGGATGAATTTGAGCGTATCCGGTTTTTTGGGGCCGGCATTCGGCGGGTCAACCGTTCCGGTTGTTTCCGGGCTTATCTTGGCGCGTTGATCGGCAGCCTCTTTTTTGACATTCTGCGGTTCCATAAGCTTCTCAATTATAACAATTTGATTCTACTAAAAAGTTTTCATAAAATTTTCGGATTAGGTTACAGCAGAACACCCTGGACCATGAGGCGCTTAAACCATAGCAAGCGTTTTGTGCTGATTTGGATGCCGTCACTCTTGGGATCGGGATGGATATTTTTTGCTTTCCAGATCGTCACCCCATCCACAGGAAACCGTTCAAACCGTCCTTGACCATTGACGGCGGGCTTACCCCTGTAGACCACAGGGAATCGCTCGATACCGCATCACCCTTCAACCTCTTTGATGAACAAAGTAACATCAGCGCCCTTTTTTAGAATCAATTCATTAGCTTCCGGTGTTACGTTTATCACGCTATCACCTCCTGTTAATCGACTAGCACGCGCCTTGAGAGTGCAATTGAAGTTCAAATTTTAAAACATTATCATGCAAATATCAGACATGAACGTCAGATGTCAAACTTGGCACTGTTTATCATTCCGACTTTTTATGATATTCTTCATCTGCAAATCAAGATATCCATAACCAATGATTTCATCGAATTAACTGGCTAACCCCGATAAATCGGGAATAACGGGATAACCGAAAGAAGATGAAACGAACGATTCAACGCATAGAATTCCTGCTGCCCGAAGCGCTGGCTGCGGACCGGTTTGCCGCATGGCGTGAAATCAGCCGCTTGAAACGATCCGGTTCTAAAGCCAAATCGGCGGTCAAAATCCAGAAGCGTCTTTTGGGCCTTGAAAAACAGCTTCAGATTTCCATGAAAAAGAAAGCCTGGCGTAAAGACAACCGCCCGGAGCCGACCTACAACCCGGACCTGCCGATTACGGCCAAGAAGGATGAAATCATTAATGCCATCACCACCAACCCGGTGGTTATCGTCTCCGGGGAAACCGGTTCGGGAAAAACCACCCAGATACCTAAATTCTGCCTGGCCGCCGGGCGGGGTGTCGACGGCAAGATCGGATGCACCCAGCCGCGCAGAATTGCCGCTACGACGGTCTCCCGCCGCATTGCCGAAGAGTTGGGCGAGGAAGTGGGCCGGTCGGTGGGTTTTAAAATCAGGTTTCAAGACAAGACCGGCCCTGACGGTTTTATTAAAATCATGACGGACGGCATCCTTCTGGCTGAAACCCAAGGCGATCCGCACTTGAGCGCCTACGACACCATTATCGTCGATGAGGCTCACGAAAGAAGCTTGAACATCGACTTTATTTTAGGGTTTCTAAAAATCCTGATAAAACGTCGCAACGACCTTAAGCTCATCATCACGTCCGCAACCATCGACACGGAAAAATTTTCAAAGGCCTTTGACCATGCGCCGGTTATCGAGGTCTCCGGCCGGATGTACCCGGTCCAGGTGCGTTACTTTCCGGCTGACCCCGACGTCGAGGAAGGCGAGGAGCAAACCCATATTGAGAGGGTTGTTCGTGCGGTCGAAATGCTGCAAAAAGAAAGCCCTTTAGGTGATATGCTCATCTTTATGCCGACCGAACAGGATATTCGTGAAACCTGCGAACTCATCGCGGGCAGAAATTATAAGGGCATAACCATCTTTCCCCTGTTTGCGAGGCTTTCAGCGTCCGAGCAGTCGCGGGTTTTTTCACCGGTTGCGGCCCGAAAGATCATTGTCGCCACCAATATTGCCGAAACATCCATCACCATACCGGGCATCAAATATGTCATCGATACGGGTCTGGCGCGCATATCCCGGTATACGCCCAGAACCAGGACCACGTCACTTCCGGTTACAACCGTATCCCAAAGCAGCGCCGAACAACGCAAAGGCAGGTGCGGCCGGGTGGCAAACGGCGTGTGCATACGTCTTTTTTCCGAAGAAGATTTTCTATCCCGGCCGGTATTTACACCGCCTGAAATTTTAAGGGCCAACCTGGCCGAAGTTCTCCTGCAGATGATTGCCCTGAAGCTCGGCGACATTTCGGATTTCCCCTTTATCGATCGGCCGGACCCCAAAAGCATCCGGGACGGCTTTGATCTGCTGGTCGAACTTGGGGCGATTGCTCCGGAGTCCGAAAAAAAGAGGTCCGACGGAAAGCACCGTTACACGCTTACCAAAACAGGAAAGCTCATGGCCAAGCTTCCGGTCGATCCGCGCCTGTCCCGCATGCTGATCGAAGCCCAAGCTCAGGGATGCCTGAAAGAGATGACCTTGATCGCAGCGGCCCTGAGCATCCAGGACCCCAGGGAACGGCCTTTGGAAAAAACCGAGGCCGCCGACCGGATTCACCGGGCGTTTCATGATCCTGCCTCGGATTTTATAACCCTGTTGAATATCTGGAACAGCTATCATCAGACCTGGGATAATGGCAAAACCACCGCACAGAACTTCAAACAGGCCAAAACATACTGCAAAGCACACTTACTTTCATTTAAGAGAATGCGGGAATGGATCGATATTCATGGTCAGCTTGCCCAAATCCTGAAAGACTATCGTTTTGGCGACCGACGGCAACCGGATTCCGCCGGACAGGACCGCCAAAGGGGATCGGACAAATACGCTCCGCTTTATGCCGCCATTCACAGATCGATTTTGAGCGGGTTTCTTGCCAACATCGCCGTGAAAAAAGAAAAGAACTTCTTTCAGGCGGCCAAAGGCCGGGAAGTAATGATTTTTCCGGGCTCAACCCTGTTCAACCGGCCTGAAAATTGGATCGTGGCCGCTGAAATGGTGGAAACATCGCGACTGTTTGCCCGGACCGTCGCCAACATAGACAGTGCCTGGCTTGAAGACCTGGGCAAGGGTTTGTGCAAATATACCTACCTTGAGCCGCACTGGGAAAGAAACCGGGGCGAAGTGGTGGCCTATGAGCAGGTCAGCCTTTTCGGGCTGATCATTGTCTCCCGGCGGCCGGTATCCTACGGGCGGATCAGCCCCGCAGCAGCTACGGATATTTTTATCCGCACTGCGCTGGTTGCAGGTGATGTAAAAGAAGAATTTTCATTTAGGCGTCATAACCAAAGCCTCATTGACGACGTCAAAGACATGGAAGACCGCATTCGCAGGCGGGATATTCTGGTCAATGAGGACGCCATGTTCGAGTTTTATCAACAACGGCTCCAGGGGTGTTATGATATTCGAACCCTGCGCCAGCGGATTAAACAAAAAGGCGGCGATGATTTTTTGCGGATGCAACCCGAAGATATCCGGCGCTATTTGCCGGATGAAGCCGAACTGGGGCTTTTTCCAGACACAATTGATCTTGGGAATCAGCGCTTTGTTTGCACTTACAGCTTCCGGCCGGGAGAAGCCGAGGACGGCGTTACCGCTAAAATCCCCTTGCCCTTTGTTTCCACGGTTCCGGCCGAGGCCATGGACTGGCTGGTACCCGGGTTCTTGCGTGAAAAAATAACCGCGCTTATAAAGGGGCTGCCCAAGGCGTACCGCAAACAACTGGTCCCGATAACAAAAACAGTTGATGTCATTATCAATGAACTACCCAAGTCCGAGACTTCTCTGATAACGGCCCTCGGAAAATTTATTTACCGCCGTTTCGGTGTCGATATTCCGGCGGCGGCCTGGTCTGAAGATCTTCTGCCGGAACACCTTAAGATGCGGATTGCGATAACGGGACCCAAAGGCGAGGAACTGCGTGCCGGACGAGATCCGGCTTCTTTTCGCCTGGACGTTCCCGAAACGGAAAGCTCGAAAGAGCCAAGCGAAATCAAAGCCGCCCGCAGGCAATGGGAAAAAACCGGCATCACCCGGTGGGACTTTCCAGGCCTGCCGGAAATTATCACCATTGCGGGGAAAAACATGGATAAGTGGCTGCTTTATCCCGGTCTTGAAAAAAGCTCGCTCAAGGGAAAAAGGAGCATAAACCTGCGTCTTTTTCGGCATCGGGATGAAGCCGTCAACTCCCACAAAGAAGGTGTTGCGGCACTCTTTGCAGACCATCTTTCAAAAGATTTAAAGTTTTTTAAAAAATCTCTGACACTGCCCAAAAAAGTAGAAAAAATGGCCGATTATTTCGGAGGCGCCGGACGCTTTGAAACCATGCTGTACGATACGGTTGTACAGACCCTGTTTTGCAAAAATATCCGTTCTAAAGAGGCCTTTTATGCCCACGCCGAATCCACAGCCCCGGTCATCCTTGCCAGCGGCCGCGCGCTATTGGACCAAAGCGTGAATGTTCTGGAGGCCTACCACGAAACCAGGACAATACTTTATCATTTGGAAACATCTCACAGGCAAAGCAGCATGGCCCTGCAATTGTTAAACACATTAAGAGCAGAACTCGGCCGGTTGGTGCCGGAGACGTTTGTTCAGCTTTACGATATGGACCGGTTCGTTCACCTGGTTAGATACATCAAGGCCGTTGCCATCCGGGCGCGGCGCGCCCTGACGAACTTTGAAAAAGACCGGGACAAGTCCGGCGAAATTCAGCGTTTTACCGATACGTTGAATGCAATGCTGCAAGAGCTGTCGCCCAGAGCATCTTTGGAAAAGAAAGCGGCCCTAGAGGAGTTTTTTTGGCTGATCGAAGAATACAAAGTCTCGGTGTTTGCCCAGGAACTCAAAACCGCCGTGCCGGTTTCAAAAAAACGACTGGAAAGAAAAGTAAAAGAGATCGAACGAATGGTATAACCCCCGTCCTGCGCTCAATTGAGGTATAATCCGTATTTGTTACCGGATTCTTTCGCTGCGCCTGGGAATCTCAAGGGCAAGTTTTTTTCCGCTATAGCTATCCTCCCTTACAGTTGCAATGTGTGCCTGCGGGCCAGGGTTTCGTAGTATGCCGCTTCATCTATCCGTTTGCGTTTACGGCAGCCGGCTGCATAAATCGTACATTTTTGCTGCAGTGTTGCAACTGCCGCATGGTACTGCGATGGTGACAGCAGGTCGCTTTCAATCATTTTTATGATGGCCTGTATCCGGAATTTGTCGAGTCCGGAGGCGCGCGAGAGCTGGTCCGCATGCCCGCCCCGTTTGATGATCAGCGGCGTATCGATAAGATATATTAGATAGCGGCAGCTGATTCTGAGCCACAAATCATAATCTTCGCAGGCCGGGAGATTTTCGTCAAACAGGCCGACCGTTTCAAAGAGACTGCGCCGGATCATCACCGCCGACGGACTGACCAGGCACAATTTTAGCGAGGGTTCGAAAATCATGCCCGAGACTTTTTTGTGCCGCTTTTTAGGATTCGCCCGTACACCGGCTCGTATCCATATTTCTTCGGTCTGGCAAATCAGAGCATTCGGATTTGCATTAAAAAAATCGACCTG
>Ga0180009_10008393_pt1 | contig 10243 bp, 8 predicted proteins | sample OS_PC_MetaG_FD_123537 | JGI IMG/M metagenome (GOLD analysis project Ga0180009, IMG submission 123537) | Groundwater microbial communities from the Aspo Hard Rock Laboratory (HRL) deep subsurface site, Sweden - OS_PC_MetaG | ecosystem: Environmental > Aquatic > Deep subsurface > Groundwater... | reverse complement strand
CCTTAATAACTTCGAGATGATCAACTGTAAGAGCTGTATGTTTTAACGCAACCTGCAATCCGCCGATATTATTAAACTGCTCTGTGTGCAGCTTTAATTTTAACCCGTGTTCAACAGCTTTTGTAAATATTAAATCAATCTCTTTTGCCGTGAACGAACCTTTTTCGCAAAAACCATCGCAGAAAACCGCAAGTTTATGATTCGCAACATAAGGAATCATTTCTTTGATTATAATATCAATGTAGCTCGAGTGATCGTTTTTATATTCTCTTGGATATGTATGCGCACCCAAAAAGGTCGGCACAATATCAATTTCGGTAATAGAGTTCAGATGTTTGATAACCTGAAGTAATTTTACTTCATCGTAAAAACTTAAGCCGTATCCGGATTTAATTTCAAGCGTCGTAACTCCCTGGCAGATATAATTATCAATTCTTGGTTTAACGATTTTCACTAATTCATCGAAGGAAGATTTTCTAACAGCATCAACCGTTGTATTTATTCCTCCGCCTTTTTTAGCAATCTCCTCATAGCAAATTCCTTTTAACTTCTGCCTAAATTCATTTGCTCTTGAACCGGCAAAAGCAGTATGGGTATGGCAGTCAATTAATCCTGGCATCGCTACCTTTCCATCTGCATCAATTATTTCATCAGCTTTGTGTTTGTTGATTCTTGAATTCGGGATAAAGTCTTTTATTACTTCATTTTCAATTATAATTGAATGATTTTCGAGTAATCCAATATCCTCTAAATGTGTTCCGCGCTTGAATCCTTGTCCGTCAGAATTTATTGTTAAAATTTGGGCTGGATTCTTGATAATTTTTTTCATTAGCGATGAATTTTGTGAATTGAATAATTCCTCTCAAAGTTATTGCAAATAAAATTAAGAATACAGCTAAAACCTAAAATTTTTGTTTAAGAGAGCAGTTTTTCATAAATTTGTCATCTCAATATTGAAGGACATGCAAATATGCCTCCGGCAAAAAAATTAAAGATTTTATTTGTAACATCTGAAGTAGTGCCCTTTATCAAAACGGGTGGATTAGCTGATGTTTCCTCCGCTTTACCTCAAAAATTGCAGGAGCTTGGACATCTAATTAGGATTGTTGTACCAAAGTATGGCGCAATTGACGAAAGAAAATTTAAAATTCATGAAGTCGTTCGTTTAAAGGATTTAACTACAAAGATCGGAAATAAAGAAGTAGTATTTTCGCTGCGTTCATCATTTCTAATCGGACAAAAAGCTAGAGTACAAATTTATTTTCTGGATAATCCTGAATATTTTGGTATGCGGCATAGTTTGTATTCAGATCCAATAACTGGAAAGGATTACGCCGATAATGACGAAAGATTTATACTTCTGGCTAAATCGGTTTTCGCGTTAATTAATAAGCTGGGATGGGTACCCGACGTAATTCACTGTAATGACTGGCAGGGTGGTTTAATTCCCGCATACTTGAAAACTCTTCAAAAAGAAGATGAAACGCTGAAAACTATCAAAACTCTTTTTACAGTCCATAATTTGGGTTATCAGGGAGAATATGGTAAATCAACTTTCGCAAAGACAGGATTACCTGATAAACTGAATTCTGAAACGGGAATTTTGCAAAACGGCAAAGTGAACTTTCTTAAAGCCGGATTGCAATTCGCCGATTTTATTAATACGGTTAGTGAATCGTACGCAAAAGAAATTTGCAGCGATGACGGATTTAGCAATGGGTTAAAAGATGTTCTCGCCAAACGTAAAAAGGACGTTTTTGGAATCATTAACGGAATTGACACACTTATTTGGAATCCCGAAAAGGATAAAATAATTGCCAAGAAATATTCCGCCAAAACTTTAGAAGATAAACTCGTAAATAAAAAATCGCTTTCAGAAAAATTTGGATTGAAATACGAACCAAACGTTCCTCTTTTGGGTATGATATCCAGACTCGAAGATTCAAAAGGATTCGATTTAATTCAAAAAACTTTTAAAGAATTGATGGGAATGAACATCAAATTGATTGTACTTGGAACAGGCGATAGAAAATACCACAAATTTTTTGAAGAAGCGCTGTTTAAGCACAAAGGAAAATTTGCTTGCTATTTAGGATTTGATGACGGACTTGCACACTTTATTGAAGCTGGTTCCGATATTTTCCTTATGCCTTCACTTTACGAACCATGTGGTTTGAACCAAATGTATAGTTTGGTTTACGGTACAGTTCCTCTTGTTAGAGATACAGGTGGTTTGGCAGACACGGTTCAAAGGTTTAAAGAAAGTGATGGCACAGGCAACGGATTTTCATTTAAGAAATACACTGAAACAGAGTTTTTAAAAGAACTGAAACACGCAATTAAAATTTATACCAACGATAAAAAGACCTGGACTAAGATTCAAAAGAACGGCATGAAATCCAATTTTACATGGCTAAATTCTTCAAAGAATTACATAGAATTATATAAAAAATTGGTTGCCTCTTAAGAAATGCCGAATATTGGAGTATTTTTTGATCGAGACGACACTCTGAATTACGACCCGGGTTATCTTGGAAATCCGGATAAGGTTGAATTAATTCCGGGAGTTGCAGAAGGTTTGAAAAAACTTAAAAAGCAACTGAACTGCAAGATAATTGTAATTTCCAATCAGTCGGGAATTGCAAGAGGCTTAATTACTGAAAATGATGTCCATTCTGTTAACAATAAATTGAATGAATTAACCGGAAACTTAATAGACGGTTTTTATTTTTGTCCTTTTCATCCTGAATTTGATCCACCGGAAAAATCCAATTGCAGAAAGCCTTCTCCAGAAATGATTCATCAAGCTGCGCGGGAACATAAAATAGATTTAGGTGTATCCTACCTCGTTGGTGACGTGATTACTGATATGTTATGCGGCGCTAATGCAGGCGTTAAAACAATTTTATTTAATTGGAAAAATAGCGTGGGAATAATTAATGGGTTGAAAAAGCAAGGGAAAACACCCAATTTAGTAGTACACAATTTTATTGATGCGTGTAATTTTATAATTGAGGATTTATCCGGAGGTAATTGATTGGGCTTAAGAGATTTTTTTAGAGTTTTTATTCTACTCATTTTTATTGGGTTGCTTGGCTGTGAAGACGATCCGGCATCGATAGGAAAGGATTTACTTCCAGATGATGACTTCATTCAAATCAAGGAAATAAATAGTCTTGATTCGAACTTTGTTCAAAGTTCAAAATCGTTTCTGGATTCAACATACCTTGGTTCCGCTCAAAGATTATTCATAGGGAAAAAAGGTAATACCGAGTCTTCAATTTTGTTAAGATTTAATATTGATCTTCCCGATACAATAAAGGCTCAAGTTGCCGCAGACAGCATAAATATTTTATCAACAAGAATTTATGCGAAAATTGATTATCTACTCGGTGGAACCGAAAGCGACATTAATTTTACGGTTCACGAAATTAGTTCTATTTGGACTCCGCTTGGATTTAATAAAGACAGTTTGCCGGCGCTGCAATATAGCGCAATTGATCTTTCGAGTAGTTTTGAGAAAACTGATTCATCGATCTCATTTGTATTCGACAAAGGAATTGTAAATAACTGGCTTAAACTTTCATCCGATAGCAAAGCCGACGATGTTGAAGGAATTTATTTAAAACCAACTCCGGCAACTGACGGATTCATGAGTTTTGCCGGACTTTCGAACATTGCTGAAATCGGCGAGTATTTGACCTTAGAAGTTATTTATGAAAAATTGAATTCATACACAGATACACTGAATTTAATTCCAACCGCCGATCTTCATGTTATTGTTGCCGATGAGCCGGATCCGAACTCTGAGCATTTAGTGGTGCAGGGCGGAGTTTCAATTAAGTCGACATTAATATTTAACTTAGATGATCTTCCTAAAACTGCGATTATTAATCGTGCAATATTAGAACTTACTCTTGATGAAAATGCATCGCTTTACAATGACATTGATACTACTTCTATGTTTATTCAATTGCTTTCGGATTCAAGTTCATATAAAGTTAGAACAGATTATTCATTAGTTGCTTTAAGCAAAGCAACTAATAATAAATACAAAGCAGAATTAAACAGATACGTTCAGGCTTGGATGAATCTGATTGATAATCAAGGAATGATATTTTGGATGAATGGCGAGCAGAATTCACTTTCAAAATTTGCATTCATAGGTAGCAAAGCTGCTGACCCGACGCTTAGACCTAAACTTACAATCACTTATACGGATAAATAGAACAGATGATAAAAAATAAATTTTTAATAATATTTACATTTGTCAGCCTCTCACTGCAAGCGTCAGGCGGCTCGATTTATACGAGAACAGGAATCGGGGATGTTGTTCATCATAATTTCGGAAGAGGATTTGGTCTTGGATTAAGCGGAATAGCTCTAGCCGATAACGGATATATTGGAGGAATAAATCCTGCCACCTGGTATAAATTGGACATGACAAGATTTGATTTTGGATTGGACTATTCTGGATTTTCGCTTACCGATCAGAACAGCAGCGCATATTATTCTGATTATTCTTTTAGCGGATTTAATTTTGGTATTCCTATTGAAAGAGATTTAGGAATTACCGCAGTCATTGGATTGCAGCCGGTTACGAATGTTAAATATGAAGTCGAAAGCATTATTAATGATCCGATATTAGGAGAACTATCTTCCACTTATGGAGGAAACGGCGGGCTTTCTAAAATGTTTCTGGGCAGTACATACAAATTTGCTAATGGATATGTAATTGGCGCTTCGTTGGAATATTACACGGGAACTATTGAATACAATTCATCGATAGCTTTTACCGGATCATCAAGCTACAATCCCGCTGAATACACGCAGCTTCTCAGTTTTTCGGGTAATGGACTTTCTTTGGGAATTCTTTCAAATGATTTATTAAATACCATAGAAATTGGTGGAGTTAAGGATTTTAGATTGGGTGCATATTTTAATTATATCAACACACTCAATACCGATTCATCTCTTATCGGTCAAACATCTGCGGGAGTAATAAATCCGGAGAGCGAAATATTTGATACGAAGATTCCATATAAAATTGGTCTCGGCGCAAGTTTTTATTACTATGATAATTTCTTAATTGCTTTTGATTATATCTATCAACCATGGAGCAATTATGAGATTCATTTAAAAAAAGACAGCAACCTTCGTGATCTGCATAGAGTAAGTTTGGGAGCTGAATATACTAATCCCGATAAGCGAATTAGTTCTGCGATCTGGGAACAGATAACGTTAAGGTTCGGTTTAACTTTCGAGCAGACTCAGTACGAAATAAACGGTGAAGGTATTAACCAGTTCTTAATTAGCACAGGGTTTGCATATCCATTAGGAGTTGGAAATACAATTGATTTTGGGTTTCAATATGGAAAAAGAGGAACGACAAACTCAAATTTAATACAAGAAGATATTTTCAAAGCTGCGCTAAGCATTAGTTTTGGCGAGCTTTGGTTTATTAGACATGAAAGATAAAAATAAAAGTCGGAGTAAAAATTGAAAGTCTTAAAATTGTTTTTTCTCGCATTGTCTGTTGTGCTTGCTTTCAGCACATGCACAGCAGCAAACAAAGTTCAGGTCGCTGAACAAGACAGTTTAAATCTATTGGCTGAATTCAGTCTGTTTTACGAATACTACAAAAACAAAGATTATATTAGCGCAGAAAAACACGGCTGGAATGTTATTCATAGAGATCCAAGCAATTTTATGCAATACAAACCATTTAGAAAAATGGAAGATGTTTTGTGGTATCTTTATGAAAATACTGCTGATAATGAGAAGCGTGCGGCATTAACCGATACGGTTCTGTTCTTGTACGACAAGGCATATGCAATGGATGCAAAGAGTTCTGAGTATTTTTTATTAAAAAAAGCTTACGTACTTGAAATATGGGCGAATGCTCCGGTTGAAAAAGTAATTGAAGCGTATGAAACAGCATTTAAAGCTGCCCCGAATGCAGATACTTTTTACAAAGATAGATTAGGAATTATCTTTGCGCAGAACGACGATGGACATAACGGTTACAAATTAAAAGCGCTTGATCTTTACAGCAGATTATCTGAAGCCGAACCTGAAAATGAAGTTTGGATTTCCAGAATGAACAGTCTTGCTGAAAATCCGCAGGAACTGGCAAGCATTAGAAACCAAGCTTGGCTGCTGGATAAAGAAAATTTGGAGAAGTGTTGGAAATATGCCGAGACGTGTTTGCAAATTCAGGAATTCGATAGCGCGCTTGTTCCTTTAGAATTTCTAGTAAAAAAAGCTCCGGAAGTAATTAATTACTGGCGAAGACTTGCAAGCACATATACTAAAGTTGGAAGAACAGATAAAGCGATTTCATCCTATAAAACACTGATTGATCTTGAACCCGATAACAGAGAAAATTATTTCAATATCGCAATTATCTATCAAAAATTAGATCAATTATCCGTTGCGCGGTCATACCTTCAAAAAGCAAGCAAAGCAAGCGCAGAACCTTGGGATTTACCAATCTTTATTGAAGCTCAGTTGTACGAGCAAGCTGCGCGAAGCTGTGGATTTGAATTTGGGGATAAATGCGTCTATCAATTAGCTGTGGAAACATATCAAAAAGCCGCTAATATTGATGGCTCACAATCTGCAAGCGCAAGAGAAAGAGTAAAGGCTTTGGAAAATTCTGTTCCTCAGCAGGGAGATTATTTCTTTAGAAAATTTAAATCAGGCGATACTATTAAAATTGAAGGCAAATGCTACGATTGGATAAATAAAAGCATCACTGTTCCTTAGTACATATTTTCATAAATATTGTGACTTAACATTTTGTAATTAATTATTATACTTTTTTTAACTTATTGACAACGCTAATACATTTAGCCATTATTTTATACGTCACTGTATTTGTGAAATGATGCACTTAGTAGATTTGTGGAAAATTATAAACAAATAAAAGAAGATTTTATGCTGGAATTCTTGAAGAATGACAAAAAAATTTACGATGTAACCAAACTTGAAATTGGCAGACAGCAAGATAATCTGGAATTAATCGCTTCTGAAAATTTTGTGAGTTTAGCCGTGCTGCAGGCAGCAGGCTCAGTTCTTACGAATAAATATGCCGAGGGCTACCCCGGTAAAAGATATTACGGCGGTTGTGAATTTGTGGATATGGCTGAAGAAATCGCCAAAGACAGATTGAAACAAATTTTCGGCGCAGAATACGTAAACGTGCAGCCGCATAGCGGCTCACAAGCTAATATGGGCGTTTACATGGCGCTGTTAAATCCAGGCGACACCATATTGGGTTTGAGTCTGGACCACGGCGGGCATTTAACCCACGGCTCACCGGTTAATTTTTCGGGACAAATTTACCGCGCAATCGGGTATCCGCTAAACAAAGAAACCAAACAGCTTGATTATAACATAATTGAGGATTTGGCAGTAAAGGAAAAGCCAAAATTAATTGTTGCAGGCGCAAGCGCTTACTCGCGTGAGTGGGATTATTCTAAATTCAGGGAAATAGCCGATAAAATTGGCGCGCTTTTGCTGTGCGATATATCTCATCCTGCCGGATTAATTGCAAAAGGATTGTTGAACAACCCGCTTGAACATTGCGATGTTGTAACTTCAACAACTCATAAAACACTGCGCGGTCCAAGAGGCGGCGTTATACTTGTTGGAAAGGACAGAGAAAATCCACTTGGTATTAAAACCATGAAAGGCGACAGGCTCAAAATGATGTCCGAAGTTTTTGACAGTATGATTATGCCCGGCATTCAAGGCGGTCCGCTGATGCACATCATCATGTCAAAAGCAGTTGCTTTCGGAGAAGTTCTTCAGAATTCGTTTAAAGATTATGCTCTACAGGTGCGGGCAAATGCGCAGAAACTTTCTTCCGAATTGATGAACAAAGATTTTCAAATTATTTCCGGCGGAACCGATAATCACTTGATGCTTGTTGACTTAACGAACAAGAACATCAGCGGGAAAAAAGCAGAAGTAGCTTTAGAAAAAGCGGGCATCACCGTAAATAAAAACATGATTCCTTTTGACACAAAAAGTCCATTCGTTACTAGCGGAATTAGAATTGGAACTCCGGCTGTTACTACGCGTAAAATGAAAGAAAGTGAAATGATTGTTATTGCAGAGTTTATTGATAAAGCCATTTTGAATTACGAAAACGACTCAGTTCTTGAATCTATTAAGAGCGATGTTAAACAGTTATGCAATCGATTCCCGCTCTATCCTGAATTAAATTAGAGTCCCAAGTGAATTTCAGAAAAACAATCGGTAAAGACTCCGAATCTGAGATGACTTTTTTAGAACACCTCGAGGACATGAGGTGGAGGGTCATTTACTCTTTATTGGGTATTGTTGCTGGGGCGATAATTGCCTGGATTTTTATCGATGTTCTAGTAGATCAAATACTTTTAGTTCCGGCAAGCAAAGCTGATATAAAACTGCAGAATCTAAAACCATTCGGTCAATTGTTTCTTTATTTCCAAATCGCTTTAATCGGTGGATTTATATTAAGCATACCAAATATTTTTTTCCAACTGTGGAAGTTTATCTCTCCGGCAATGAAGTCCCACGAAAAAAAGTACATTTCTCTCATCGTTTTCTTTTCAAGCCTCTGCTTTCTTACGGGAGTGGTTTTTGCATATTTTGTGATGCTTCCTTTGACTCTCAAATTTGCAGGTCAATTTGGTTCCGCCCAGATTGTAAATAATTTTGCCATCGATGAATATTTCTCAATCATTATCAGCGTGATGCTAGGCGCGGCATTAGTTTTTGAATTGCCGATGCTCTCGTTTCTCTTATCAAAACTCGGGATTTTGAATCCGCAAATAATGAGAAAGTTTAGAAGACATTCAATTATCACTATTCTAATTTTCGCGGCAATTCTAACGCCCGGTACGGACCCTGTAGCTCAGGTTCTGCTGGCGATTCCGTTGGTAATATTATATGAAATAAGTATATTCGTCTCAAAAATCTTCCAAAGAAAAATTGATTAAAGACAACCTCAAAGAAATTCGCACTCCCGTTATCACTGAATTGGATGAGTTCGAAAAAATATTCAAAGATTCCCTCAAATCTAAGGTTGGGCTTGTTGACTTAGTAACAAAGTTCATTCTTAAGCAGAAAGGCAAAAAGATTCGTCCGCTTTTAGTGTTGCTTTCGGCTCAACTTTCCGGTGGTGTTACGCGCCGGAGTTACAGAGGCGCTTCTCTTGTTGAACTGCTGCATACAGCTACTTTAGTTCATGATGATGTTGTGGATGGTGCCGAAAAAAGAAGAGGGTTCCCTTCAATTAATGCAATATGGAAGAATAAAATTTCGGTTTTAATGGGAGATTATCTTCTTTCTCGCGGATTACTTTTAGCCGTGGAAGCTGATGATTTCGATTTTCTGAAAGTAATTACGAGCACGGTTAAAAGAATGTCCGAAGGTGAATTGCTTCAGATAGGCAAAACACGTAGACTGAATATTGATGAAGAAACTTATTTCAGAATTATTTCCGATAAAACCGCTTCACTGCTTTCAACTTGCTGTGAAATAGGAGCGTTAAGCGCCTCGAACAATCTTAAATATATTGTTGCAATGAGGGAATACGGCGAAAATCTTGGAATGGCTTTTCAAATTAGAGATGATATTCTTGATTATGTGGGAAAATCAAAATTAATCGGCAAACCGCTCGGGGCAGATATTAAAGACAAAAAAATTACTCTACCGCTAATTCACGCTCTCAGTATAGCTAATAAATCTGAGGCAAAAGAAATTATTGGTTACTTAAAGAATGGGAATAAAAATCCAAAAGTGAATGAAATAATTGAATTCGTTAAAGGGCGCAACGGAATTGAATATTCTCTAAAAATTGCGGAGGGTTTTGCCCTTAAAGCAAAAGCATCATTAAATGTTTTCCCCGATTCTGCAAGTAAAACTTCACTAAATAACCTTGTCAACTTCGTCGTAAACCGTTCAAATTAATTCAATAAGATTTTAGTTATAACTTCATCTGTAGAGCGAATTACCGATTCGCTCAAAGAGAAACCGCTCCGCGATTTCTCAAATGTGCAAGCAGATTATCTCCGAATTAATCCATTTAAGCAATTAGACAAGAGAATGTTGCTCTAATTGCTTGTAAAGCGAACAGGCTGTTCGCTCTACTAAAGTCTTGTATACGTGTTCATAAAAAAAGTCAACGATGGGAATCATTTATAGGAGATTATTGTTTCCATTTTAGATTTTAATTTTATATTTTGGCTAT
>Ga0180009_10008392_pt1 | contig 10243 bp, 8 predicted proteins | sample OS_PC_MetaG_FD_123537 | JGI IMG/M metagenome (GOLD analysis project Ga0180009, IMG submission 123537) | Groundwater microbial communities from the Aspo Hard Rock Laboratory (HRL) deep subsurface site, Sweden - OS_PC_MetaG | ecosystem: Environmental > Aquatic > Deep subsurface > Groundwater... | reverse complement strand
CTGTAGTGGCAAAGCTTGCTTTGCCTTTTACGCAGAGCAAGCTCTGCAACTACGCAGATACGTGAAAGAGACATGGGTTCACCGAATATTACCTCGTAAAGTGCGGCTGTAGAAGTAGTTATAAAAAATTATGCATTTTTTCTCAAAAAGAATAAGATCGGCCTATAACGCGATAGTCAACCGGAATCTCAAGCACATGGATTACTCGCTTTTCTTCATAGTCCTGATCCTGCTGGGATTTGGCCTCGTTTCGCTTTTTTCGGCCAGCGCCATCTACGCCTCAAATAAAGGCCTGGATTCCTTTTTCTACGCGAAAAAACAGGCGCTGTACATGCTGCTGGGGCTCGGCTTCATGGCGTTTACCGTAAGGTTAAACCTTGAAAAAACGAGAAAATTAATAAAGCCCGGCGTCGTGCTGATCATTGCGCTTCTGGGTTTGACGTTCCTTATGCCGCCGGTGGCGCATGTGCACAGATGGATACCGTTCGGCTTCATAAATCTCCAAACGAGCGAATTCGCGAAGATCGCGCTGGTGATGTATCTGGCTGATTTTTTCGACCGCCGCGCCAGCCAGATAGCCGCGGACTGGAAAAATCTTTTAACGCCGCTGGGCGTCATGGGCGTCATACTGACGCTGATCACCCTTGAACCGGATCTCGGCACACCGGTTTTGATGTTCGGCATTGCGCTTTTTATCTTTTTCGCCGCCGGAGTGAAACTCCGGTTCGTGCTGCTGCCGATAGCCGCGATACTCCCGGTTTTTATATTTGAACTTGTCAGTCACCCCTACCGGCTGAACAGGTTAAAGACCTTCCTCTCGCCGTTCCAGGACACTACCGGCACGGGCTACCAGCTGACGCAATCGCTGCTGGCCGTGGGCTCGGGGGGCTGGCTCGGCCAGGGCCTGGGGGCTTCAAAATTAAAACTAATGTACCTGCCGGAACTTCATACCGATTTCATTTTCCCGATCATCGCCGAGGAGCTGGGTCTGCTGGGCGGCCTTTTCATAGTTCTGCTTTTCACGGCGCTGCTGATAAAAGGCGTGCGGATAGCCAGGAACGCGCCCAGCTTCTACACAACGCTGGCCGCGCTGGGACTCACCCTGATGATAACCCTGCAGGCTTTTTTCAATATCGCCATGTCCACGGGCTTAATGCCCACCAAAGGCACACCGCTGCCGTTCTTTTCATACGGCGGCTCTTCCATACTGGCCAGCATGATCGCAGTCGGCATAATACTCAATATCTCGGCCCACAGGAGCCGGACTTAGATGACGGAGAAACCCAGACGGATACTTCTCGCTTCAGGCGGCACCGGCGGCCATTTTTATCCGGGGCTCGCGCTGGCGAATGAATTAAGGAAAAAGGGCGGCTGGGAAATACTGTTCCTGGTAAAGAAAGACGACCTCGCCGTCGGAACGCTCGCGGAACAAAATTATCCATACGCCGAAACGGATATGATATTTCTGCCGCGCTCCGCCAATCCCCTGGCGCACGCCGCGTTCCTATGGAAGCTCTTAAGGTCCGTTTTCCTGTGCCTTAAAATACTAAAGGACTTCAAGCCGGTCCTGGTATTCGGCGCCGGCAGTTATGTGTCGTTTCCGGCTGTGCTCGCGGCCGCGTTAAAGGGCCTTCCCTCCCTGATACACGAATCGAACGCGAAATTCGGGCTTGCCAACAGGTTGTGCGCCATGTTCGCTTCAAAGACCGCTCTGGGCCTGCCGGTTGAAAATAATCCTTTTAACGCCAAATCCGAACTAACCGGCACCCCGATAAGGGATTCTTTCGCCATAAGACCCGACGGTCCGGCAATGATGAAAAAGTTCGGCCTTAAAGACGGCGCGCCGGTCATGCTTGTCTTCGGCGGCAGCCAGGGGGCGAAAAGAATAAACCGGGCCGCGGCTAACGCCGTGAAAACGCTGAATAAAAAAAACATAGCCTTTCAGGCCGTCCATGTGACCGGCAAAAAGGACAACCTTGAAACGCTGGCGCTTTATTCGCGGCTGGGCCTTGAAAAAGCGCCGTTCTTAAGAGTCCTGGATTACTATGAGGACATCAACGAACTTTACAGCGTTTGCGACCTGGTATTCTGCCGCTCCGGCGCCGGCACGGTGGCGGAACTCCTGCATCTTAAGAAACCGGCCGTTTTAATCCCGTTCCCGTCTTCGGCGGGGGGGCATCAGCTCCGGAACGCGAAAGTGCTCAGCGACGCGGGGGCGGCCATGCTGCTTGAAGAATCCCCGGCTTTTGAAGAACGGTTCCTGGAAACAGCGGAGGAACTGCTTAAAGCCCCCGCCACCCTCGCGGAGATGAAAAACAATTTTTCAAGACTGGACCTGCCCGGCTCCATGCGGGCGGCGGCCAATATCAGCGCGGCGATAGAAAAACTGGTAAGCAAGCAGTAGGTGGTAGGTGGTAGGTGGTAGGTGGTAGGTGGTAGGTGGTCACTGGTCACTGGTCACTGGTCACTGGTCACTGGTCACCGGTTACTGGTCACTGGTCACCGGTTACTGGTCACTGGTCACTGGTCACCGGTCACTGGTCACTGGTCACTGGTCACTGGTCACCGGTCACTGGTCACCGGTTACTGGTCACTATTTGTTTGGAGGACTTATGGAAATTGAAAAAGGGGCTAAATGGGTCAAATTCGACATAATGGAAAATTTCATGCGCGACGTTTTCAAGGGCCTGGGCGTGCCGGCTGCCGAAGCCGCCGTCTGCGCCGATGTGCTGATAACCGCGGACAAACTCGGCATTGATTCCCACGGAATTTCACGGCTGAAACCTATTTACTACGACCGGATAAAGCAGGGCATACAGCTTGCAAAAACCCGGTTTGAGGTAGTAAAGCAAACGCCCGCCATCGCGGTTATAGACGGGCATAACGGCATGGGCCATGTAATAGCGGAGCGCGCCATGGCTCTGGCCATAAAGAAAGCGCAAAAATACGGGTTGGGCATGACGGCGGTGAGAAATTCCACCCATTACGGCATTGCCGGCTACTACGCGCTGATGGCCGCCAGAGCCGGCATGATAGGCATAACCGGCACCAACGCGCGGCCTTCGGTGGCGCCCACTTTCGGAACCGAGAATATGCTGGGCACCAATGCCCTGACCTTCGGCATGCCGACGGACGAAGCATTTCCGTTCCTGCTGGACTGCGCCACTTCCACTACACAGCGCGGGAAAATAGAAGTTTACGCCAAGCTCGGCAAAAAAATGCCTAAAGGCTGGGCTATAGACAAGAAAGGCGGCTCGAAAACCGATTCCGTCGCCGTGCTCAAAGACCTGATGGCCGGGACGGCCGCGCTTGTGCCGCTGGGCGGCATCGGCGAGGAGCTGGCCGGATACAAGGGGTACGGCTACTCTACGGTGGTGGAAATACTCTCGGCGGCGCTCCAGCAGGGCGCCTATATGAAAATGCTGCTCGGCATAAAGGACGGCAAGAAAATCCCGTATCCGCTGGGACATTTTTTCCTGGCGATAAAGATAAGGGCGTTCACGAGCCTGCCGGCTTTCAAGAAGACGATCGGCGATATTCTGCGCGGGCTGCGCGCCTCAAAGAAAATGCCCGGCGCCAAACGCATCTACACGGCGGGGGAGAAGGAACACCTGGCCTGGCTTTACCGCAGGAACAAAGGCGTGCCGCTCAATAAGGAAACCCGGAAGGAAATTCTCGCCATGCGCGACGAGCTCGGCCTGATAAAATACAAGTTCCCGTTCTGACCCCGAAGTTTCAGTTGAAACTTCCGGTTTAGCGCGCGGATCCGGCAAAAAGCGAAGCAGGGTTCGGGGGTCCTGCCGAGTTGTCGCGCTTCTCCTTATACTTTCACCTCTCCGTCCCGCCTTTTTATATATAATCTATATTATCGCCGGCCGGGCTTCCGTCCCGCCGCGCGCTGTTGCAGCGAACCTGCATTAATGGAGGCGGCATGTTTAAAATATTGCTTTTCGTCGCGGGTCTGTCCATGGGGCCGGCTGTTTTGGCGGCAGACATGAAGACCGACGCGGTGATGAACGCCCTTACCAAAGAACTGGACAGGTCGTTCACAGGATTCAAAAACGCGGAAAAAACGCCCTTGTACTATCTTTCCTACGAAGTGACCGAATCCAGGACGTATTACCTCGGGTCGAAGATGGGCGCCATAAACAGCGATTCCGGCCACACCAGCCGCAAACTGGACATAGACCTGCGCGTCAACACCCCCGGGCTGGACAACACTCACCAGGTCAAAGGGGATTATTCCTGGACCAGCCGGTCCCAGACCCTTAACCTCCCGCTGGCCGTCGACGAGAACGAGGACGCTCTCCGGGCGCGCATCTGGGAGTACACCGACAAGGCCTACAAGAAGGCGCAGGAAAATTTCACCAAGGTCAACATGAACAAGGCCGTGACCGCCCAGGAGGACGATCCTTCGCCCGATTTCTCGCCGTCCAAGCCGGAAGTGTTCTATGAAACGGTCACCCTGCCGGAGATGGATAAAAAACTCTGGCGCGGAAAGCTCGATAAATTTTCGGCCAGGTTCGCGGACACCCCCTTCATTTACGATTCCGGCGTCAGCCTGACCGCCGAGACCAAGAACCGGTACCTCGTCAACAGCGAGGGCTCCCGTATAAAGACCGGCAACAACTATATAAGACTGTCCTTCAGCCTGGCCTCGCGCACCACGGACGGCATGGACCTCTCCCGCGGCGAGCAGTACGACGGCGCTTCCTACGCCGAGCTGCCCTCCGAGGAAAAGGTGCTGGCCGACATCGATCGCTCCATCGCCGAACTCAAGGCCCTCAAGGACGCCCCTATCGTGGACCCCTACCACGGCCCCGCCATACTGAAGGCGCGCGCCGCCGGGGTCTATTTTCACGAGATCATCGGCCACCGCCTGGAAGGCCACCGCCAGAAGATTGAGGAAGAAGGCCAGACTTTCGCCAAGAAGCTTAACCAGAAGATAACGTCGGACATTATCACGGTTTACGACGATCCGAATATAAAGTATTTCCGCGGGCGCGCGCTCCGGGGTTATTACAGGTACGACGACGAGGGGGTAAAGGCCGCTCGCGCCTCCCTGATAGAGAACGGCGTGCTTAAAGGCTTCCTGATGAGCCGCTCGCCCATACGGGACTTCCCCGCGTCCAACGGGCACGGCAGGCATTCCACGGGCCGCCCCGTGGTGTCGCGGATGGCCAACACCATGGTGGAAGCCTCGAAAACCGTCAGTTATCCGGAGCTGCGCAAACAGCTGATAGAGGAATGCAAAAAGCAGAACAAGCCTTTCGGCCTCGTCTTTGACGATATAGCCGGCGGCTTCACCAATACCGGCCGCTGGGGGCCGCAGTCCTTCAAGGTCCTGCCGCTCCTGGTCTACCGCGTCTACACCGACGGCCGCCCGGATGAAGTGGTCCGGGGGGTGGATATAGTGGGCACGCCCATAGCCAGCCTCAGCAAGATCATGGCAGCGGCCGACGATCCCGACATCTTCAACGGCACCTGCGGCGCCGAATCCGGCTGGGTCCCGGTCTCCGCCGTTTCTCCCAGCCTCCTGCTCACGGAAATGGAAGTGGAGAAATCCCAGAAATCGCAGGAAAAGCCGCCGGTGCTGGAACCGCCCCTGCACGATAAATAAGGATAATTGAGGAGCACAATATGAAAAAGAGCGTTATTTATACGATACTGACTTTATGCGCGCTTCCCTGCGCGCTTTGGGCCGGGGCCGTCCTGCCGGAGAACGACAACGTATTCAAGGCCATGAAGGATGAGCTGGCCCGCTCCATGGACAAGCTCAGGATGGACTCGCTGGCTAAGCCTTATTTCCTCGACTACCAGGTGGTGGAAGGCCGGTCGCTGGGAATAACCGCCGGCTTCGGCGCGGTCGAATCGGAGTATACCGCGCCCTACCGCCGCCTGAGAGTGAACCTGCGCGTCGGGTCGCCGGCGTTCGACAACAGCAACTACGCGCCCAACATGTGGGAGGGCTGCCGCGTGGAGATGGACTGGTCGGTAGCGCTGGAAGACAACTACGACAGCCTGCGCTATTCCATCTGGGCCGCCACCGACAAGGCCTACAAAAAAGCCCTGGAGACGCACTCCAAGAAAAAGGCCTACAAGGAATCCAAGAACATCACGGAACTTTTCGACGACATGACGCCCCGGCCGCCGTATCAGCTGTTCCGGGACGCCGAACAGGAAACCCTGGATTCGGACCTCTGGCGCGAGAACATCCGCAAAGTGTCGGCCGTTTTCCTGAAATATCCGGCCGTAAAGTATTCGACGGTGCGGCTCAACTTCCGGTCCGGGGACGCGCGGTTCCTGGACAGCGAAGGGTCCGCTTTCAAACGGCCCGACTGCCTTGGTTCCGTGATCATAGAGGCCAAAGCCTACGCCCCCGACGGCTTCCCGCTCTCCGCCGGGGATGAACAGTATTTCTGCCTGGCGAAAGACGCCCCCGGCGTGGACAAACTGATGGAAAAAGCCGAAGAAGCGGCCAAAAGACTTTCCGGGATGGACCGCTCCGTCCAGATCAAAGCCTATATCGGGCCCGTGCTCTTCGAGAAAGACGCGGCGGGAAAGTTCTTCGATTATTTCCTGGTCGCCAATCTCTCCAACCCGCGCGAGGTCTGGACCACGCCCAACAACTGGTCGTCCGAAGCGGTCTACAGGCGTCCCGGCGCGCTGGTGGAACGCCTGGACATGCGCGTCCTCTCGCCTTTCCTGAACGTCACGGACGAGCCGTCCGAGCGCTACTTTGAAGACAAACCCCTGATCGGTTATTACGAGGTGGACGACGAAGGCGTCCCCGCCCGGAAACTGAACCTCGTGGGGAAAGGGAAGCTCCTTGATTATTACATGTCCCGCGCGGCCACCCGCGATTTCAAAAAATCCAACGGCCACGGCCGCGCCGACTTCAGCGACTACGCCTCCGGCTCGCCCTCCAACGTGTTCATCCGGCCCGAGGCCGGCTCCGCAAAGGTCCTGCCGCTGGAAAAACTCAGGAAAAAGCTGATCGACGTATGCCGCGAACAGGAGCTGGAGTACTGTCTTATCATAAGGGGGCTGGACAATATTCGCGCCCCGTTCGCCGCTTACCGGGTTTACGTCAAAGACGGGCATGAAGAACCCGTTCACGGGCTGGAATTCACCGGCACCAGCCTGCGCGCCCTGCGCGACATAGCGGCCGTTTCAAAGGAAATGAACGTCTATTATCCCCACTGGAGCACCCCCGGCTCCATAATCTCTCCCTCCATACTGGTGGCTGAGATGGAAGTGAAGAAGACCGACAGCAAACCGGAAAAAATACCGTATCTGCCTCACCCCTACTTCGCCAAATAAGCGGGGGGAAGGAGTACCCGGCCGGCGGTTTGAACCGCTTGCGGCGTTTTATGGCAGGGCGGCGCCCTTGAGCGAACGAAGCTGGTTTAAAACCGGGGATTCCATAGCCGGGCCGCCGGCCGCGATGATGAACAGGCTTGCAAACACGGTTAATACGCGCTTTTTCATTTTATTACCTCCGTAACCGGGCTTTACAGGGAACAGACTCTTCCCGCAGTCATAATGAAAAAAGGAGACCCGACAGGTCACTACGCAAACGATATTCCAAAGATACCGGCACAGTTCCGCAAAGATGCCGGCTTTCCCGCCGCCTTTTTGGTATTACAGCCTTTGCTCCCGCCCCCAGGGTCGCAGCCGGTTCTATACGGCAAACCTGCAGGCCCCAAAATATTATAAAATTATGGTCGCGGCGGATTCAGCGCCGGATAGTCCGGCGTTTTAGGAGGAATTTATGAGACATCAGCTTTTTATCGGCGGAGCGGCCGCTCTTTGCGTTCTCGCGGCCCTGGGATTCTGGCTGGCGCGTAAATCCAAAGCCGCGCTGGAACCCGGCATACTGACCGCCCAGGTAACCGCCCTTGCCGACGGCTGGGAATCCCAAAATATACCGGCAGCCGGCCGGGTAGTGAACATTATAATCAGCGACGCCCAAACCGGCGCTTTGACCGGTAAGCTTTCTGAAAAGGCCGGCGGCGGCAAAGCATCCGGCAGCCAGTCGGTTTTAGACAGCGAAACCCTTTCCCTTGCGGATGAGCCGCCCGTTTGGACAAAGACGCTCGTTTGGTTCAAAAGGACTTTCCTGCGGAAAACCATGTCCGTTGCCGAAGACGGCGGCCTGGCCGAATCTCTCGGGGCTGTCCCGAACGCCGTAACCTGGACGCACAAGGGCTTTGAAACCGCCGGCGAAGAAGAGATGGCCCGGGAGCTGGGGAAGGCCCTCATAAAAGCCGATGCCGCCGGGGCGGAAGTGAATATTATCACGCAGGGCATTTCCGCCGCGCCCGCCCTGAAAGCCATCAAGCGGCTGGAGGGGGCGGCCCGGAAAGGGAAGAGTATCGCGGTCAATAAATTGCTGGCTTTGGATATGAACAAACCGACGCTGCAGAAAATCGACTCCGGGTATTTCGGTAAATTCAAACGCCCCGGCAACCTGAAGGAATGGGTTAATGTCTGGAGAGCTCCCTCGCCGCCGCATCGCGTGACCATGGAGCTGTTCAGCCAGAGCCATAACGGGTCACGGTTTTACGCCGATGTGATCTTCCCGGAAATGGGCTTGCGGATAATAACTCCGCCGGAGCCGAAGGCGACAGTAGCGGAACAGGATGTATTGAAATTCGCGCGAGCGCTGATAAAACAGTTTACCGTCATTGAGGAAGTTATAGACTATCTGGCGCAGGCGGCCAAAACCAAAGCGGAACAGGAAAAAGCGGCTGCCGCCGCAAGGGATCTTGCAGGCCGCGCCTACACGCGGCCGGCTTCACAGCCGCAGGATTCGCTGTCCGCGCTAAATACCGGCTGGCTGAAGAAAAAAACGGTGAAGGCTAAAAAGGTTGACTGGAACGGCGCTGTTAATTACTGCAAAAAAAAGGGCGGCCGTTTGCCGACTGTAAATGAACTCAAAAATATGTATCAAGCTGAATGTGTAGGGGGGAGACAAGCCAATACATGTAATAACCGGTATTGGTCATTTGAGGTGAAGAGCGCCCGCAACGCCTGGGCCGTGGACTTCTACGGCGGCGGCAGCGCGGGCGGCAGCCTTAAGAATGGCGACAACAACGTCCGTTGTACGCGTTGAGGCCCGTGAGGGGAAGCGTTATGTTCGAAGACTATAAGGTCAAATTTATCCTCTGCGCGGGGCTCTTGCTGGCCATGTTCGGAGCCGTGGGGAATTATCTTGAAATAGAGCCCATTCACAATCTTTTTTATCTTTTCGCCTGGTGGGCCTATATCTTCATAATCGACGCGGTCATCTACCATATAAAAGGCGATTCCCTTATAGTGTCCAGGACCGGGGAGTTCCTGGTCCTGGTCGTCTGGTCGGCCTTCATCTGGTTCATCTTCGAACTCGCCAACCTCAGGCTCCAGAACTGGCATTACATGTATCTCCCCTCGGACAGGACCCTGCGCTGGACCGGTTATATCATTTCCTATGCCACCGTCCTGCCGGGTATTTTTGAAACCACGGAGCTGCTTGAAACTTTAGGGCTTTTCAAAGGCGCAAAAATGCGCAGACTGACGGTGACTCCGGCGCTGCTGAAGAAAATGCATCTGGCCGGCTGGGTATTATTGGCCCTGCCTTTTATCCAGCCCCGGTATTTTTTCGCGCTCATCTGGATAGCCTTTATCTTTCTGCTTGAACCCTTGAATTACCGGCTGGGCCTGAGGTCGCTGCTTAAAGACCTTGAAAGGGGGAATCCGCGCAGGCTCGCCCTTCTTCTCTCGGCGGGGCTTGTCTGCGGCTTCCTTTGGGAATTATGGAATTTCTGGGCCGGCGCCAAATGGATATATACGGTGCCGCTGATCGGGAACTGGAAGCTCTTCGAGATGCCCGTGGCGGGATATATAGGTTTTCCGCTTTTCGCGGTAGAGTGTTACGCGATGTATAATTTTATAACCTGGCTGCGCCGCGGGAAGACCTGGGAAGAAGACGCCCAGGAACCCCTGCCGGGCATACGTCCGAAGCCGGGACACCTTATCGCCGCCGCTGTAATATTATTATTTACCTATTATACGGCGGTCCAAGCCATAGACACCCATACCGTCCGCCTTTTCCTCGCCGGCATATAAAGAGATAGGAGGTCAGAGGTCAGAGGTCAGAGGTCAGAGGTCAGAGGTCAGAGGTCAGAGGTCAGAGGTCAGAGGTCAGAGGTCAGAGGTCAGAGGTCAGAGGTCAGAGGTCAGAAACAGTTTAAATCTTATT
>Ga0180009_10008391_pt1 | contig 10244 bp, 8 predicted proteins | sample OS_PC_MetaG_FD_123537 | JGI IMG/M metagenome (GOLD analysis project Ga0180009, IMG submission 123537) | Groundwater microbial communities from the Aspo Hard Rock Laboratory (HRL) deep subsurface site, Sweden - OS_PC_MetaG | ecosystem: Environmental > Aquatic > Deep subsurface > Groundwater... | reverse complement strand
GGGGAGCGGGGAGGGGGAGCGGGGGAGGGGGAGCGGGGGAGGGGGAGCGGGGAAGGGGAGCGGGAGCGATCCTGTGCGCGCTGCGGCGTTTGCCGCGGCGGCTTCAGCGCCGGTGGGCCCCTGAGGGGTTTAGGTTCCGGTGGGCCCTACCGGGCACAGATGCCTCCACTCGTCGCTCGGCTGCGCCGGCTCCTGGGTCGGAATGACAGCTTGGCGCGGCTCTTTCCTGTCATTCCGAAGCGAAGCGAGGAATCTCTCCCTGGGGAACCAACACCAACCTCAGCTTCGCTTCGAGGAAAACCAGATCCAGCTGGGCCCTAATGGGCCGTCTGCCCGGCGGCGGAACCACCGGTGGTGAAGGCGGTGCGTGTTGACTCCGCCTATAGGGCTCCGTCTCCTCATCTGGAACCCGGCTCGGAGCTGGCGCGGCGCTGGCCGTAGTCCACAGTCGACGCGGCATGGGCCCCCCAAAAGGCCCGTCAATGCCGCGTCGCCGCTGTGGTCAACATGCCAGCGCCGTGACAGCTCATGCGTTGACGTTGATGTTGCGGGGTCGGTTTTTCGCGAGATTACCGGGTCGGGCGGCTAGCGGGACCAGTAGACCTCTTCGAGGCTGTCTTCGCGGTGGGGGAGGCCCCGGGAGAGGCGGGGCGCCTGTTGGGCGAGCACCTCGTAGGCCACGCGGTTGGCGTATTTGCACAGCTGAGCGAAGGATGAGTAGGAGAGGTACTCGTGGGTGTGTTTGGCGGAGGTTGGCAAATTTGCGCGGTGGTAGCGGTTCGCCGCCATGTCGTGCAACAGGGCCGAGAGGGCGCCGTCGCCGGCGCCGTTGGTGTTGCGGATCCGTTCGGGTCCGCCCATGTACGGGGCGATGAAAGAGAAGACCTGCAGCGGGTGCCCGCAGTGAGATCGTCGCATGGGGCGAGAAAACTCGAAGCGGTTGAACTCGGGGATGGCGCCGGGCAAAAGCAGGTGGCCCGTCTCTCGCTTCACCTCCTCGTCGGTGTACCCTGCCATGTAGAGCCCCAGGGGCCCCGCCGTACAGAGCACCAGATCGCACCATTGCAGGCAGCTTCGGCAGGCGAGCAGGGGGTCAGTCTCCCCGGTCAGGGCGGCGGCCTCGTCTTCGTTCATGGCCAGGACGTCGATGTGATCGGTGATGAACCCCTGCCAGAATTCGGGATCCTCCTCGATGACAAACTTCGTGCCGAGGGTGAGGACCACCGGCACATTGGCTTCCCGGGCGAAGCCGATGGCACGGAGCGTGGCCGCGGGCAGGGGATCGTCGGGCTTGCACCGCATGAGGTACGCGGTGAGCAACAGGGCCGAGGCGCCGTCGAACACCCGGCGCGGGATCGAATCGGGCGCAAGTTGGTTCATCTGCCCTTCGTTGATGGCGAAGGTGCGCTCTCCGTCCTGGGTAATGAGGGCGAAACAGCGCCCCACGGGCCCATCCACGGGTTGCAGGTTTTCGAGGTTCACGCGGCTCGAGGTGTTGCACACGTATCGGTAGGCGTAGCTGCCAATGCGGATCTCCCGGCTCATGACACCGAGCAGGATGGAGTTGTCGTCGGCCAGAGTGGAGTAGTTGTGCAGGGTGTTGCCCACGGTACCGCCGGCGAATTGCTGGGTGATCAGGTCACCGCGGCGCAGTTCCTCGTAGAGCCGCTCGGCCTGGTCATTGGTGATCACCAGAGAGTGCCCCTTGGACAGGCTGTATTCGGTCAGGAGCTCTTCATCCACCAGGGCCTCGATGTCCACGAGGGTCTGATCGATGCCCACCACGTGAGTCGGCTCGAGGCAGGCCTCTGGGGTCGATTGGCAGAGGAGCGGATCCCGCTTGTCCACCGGGAAGTAGTGCTTGGACTTACGTTGGCCGGGAAAGCGCATGGAGGGCGTCCTCGGGCCGGGGTGAGTCCCCGTGCCTATCGGTTCGGGGGTCTACCTACCGCCAAAGGTGATCTGAATGGTGGGACGCTGGGGCATGGTGCCCAGCAGGGCTCCTCCCGTGGCGATGGCACCTACGGCGACGCCGATGAGCGTCCAGAACCACCATTTTTTGTAGATGGGAGCTTCCGAAACGCAGCGCCCGGAGAGGCAATAGCCGTCGGGGCAGTCGTCGTTGTCGTCACAGGAGCCTCCGGAGGCCGCCGTGCCGCCCTGTAGATCCAACACCGGCGAGCGCAGCTTGAGGGCCGACGCAATGATCGTCGCCGGCGGGGTGCCCGGCAGCGCGGAGATGCGCCGCACGCGCTTGATGAACTTCTTGGTGTCGGCGTCGAAGAGGCTGGCCTCGCCGTCATCCAGGCTGGCGCGGCAGAGCATGAGCTGATTAACTCCCAGCAGGGCTGCGAGCTTGGCAACGGCCGCCACGGGCCGCTTGCTCCGCCGGAGCGCTGTCGCCACCGCGACCATCTGCCGGCGCAGCGCGTCCTGGTTCAGATCCTTGACCACCCGGGCTGTGAGCGTGCCGCCGGTCTGGCTGTCGACGTTGACAAAGCGGGTGATGTGCAGGTACCCCAGGCGCCTCAGCTCCACGATGTGCTCCCCGGGGTAAAGCCCCTGGATCACCGCCGGCGCCACTCCTTTGAGGACACCATCCACAAACACCAGGGCCGGCTTGTCGGTGTTCACGCGCAGGGTTCCTCCCTTTAGCAGGTTGCGCTTGATCTTTTCGAAGCTGGCGATGACCTCGGCAGTGAAGTACTTGGCTCTGAGCTTGCGGTCGGGTTCGATGGACAGCACGATGCGGAAGGCCGCCTCGGAGGCCACGGTGTTGGCGTCGAGCTGGTATGCGGCGCCCAGGTAGTTGTAGGCCTGCATGTACCGACGCAGCAGCCCGGGCGCGGCGCCGGATTTCAGAATCATCGGCTTGAGCCGGCTGACGACCCGCTCCAGCCGCCGGATGGCCGGCTTGAGCTGGAGCTTGAAGATGGCCCGCCGGGCCTTGCGGATCTGATTGAGCTGGATCCGCAGAAACTCCGGCTCCTCCCTGGGGTTTCCCCGCTCCACCAGGATGCCGCGGGTGGTCATGCCGTGGCGCTTTTCCTCCACCGCCTCGAGCACGCTGGCGGCCATCTTCCAGGACTTGCCCGATGAGATCACCACCAGTGAGCCGTAGCCGCGTTTTTTGACTTCTGTTTGCGCCTGAGCTGTCGCGCTTCCGACCAGAAGCAGCCCAGCGACGGCGATGGCGATGTGAATACGCATGGGGGGAATTATACGGACTGGAGTCCGGTGAGGTCAACAAGGGACAGGGACAGTTAAACTCAGGGAACGCGTGCCGGAGCGCCTCGGCTAGGCTGAGATCACCGCGTGCTTCTTTCCCACCTTGATGAAGGCGTCCACCGTGCGGTCGATCTGCGCGGGGGTGTGGGCGGCGGAGAGCTGGACACGGATGCGCGCCTGGCCCTTGGGGACCACCGGGAAGGAGAACCCGATGACATAGATGCCCTCGGCGAGCATGTCGTTCGCCATGTTGTTGGCCAGCCGGGCGTCGCCGAGCATCACTGGCACGATGGCGTGGCCCGCGCCGGCGAGGTTGAAGCCCGCCTCCGACATGCGTTTGCGGAAGTGGGCCGCGTTGCCCATGAGCTTGTCCCGTAGGGCCGTGGACCCGCTGAGCATCTCGAGCACAGCCAGGGTCGTGTGGGTGATCACCGGCGCCAGGGTGTTGGAGAACAGGTAGGGCCGGCTCCGCTGGCGGAGCATGGCGATGATCTCTTTGTGCCCGGTGGTGAATCCGCCCGAGGCGCCGCCGAGGGCCTTGCCCAGGGTGGAGGTGATGATATCCACCCGCCCCATGACGTCGTTGTGCTCGTGGGAGCCGCGGCCGGTCTTGCCCACAAAGCCCGTGGCGTGGGAGTCGTCCACCATGACCAGCGCGTCGTACTTGTCGGCGAGATCGCAGATGCCGGCGAGGTTGGCGATGATGCCATCCATGGAGAAGACGCCGTCGGTGGCGATCATCTTCACCCGGGCGCCGGCCGCGTCGGCCTCCTTGAGCTTGGCCTCGAGGTCCGCCATATCGTTGTTGGCGTAGCGGAACCGCGCGGCCTTGCACAGCCGGACCCCATCGATGACCGAGGCGTGGTTCAGAGAGTCCGAGATGATTGCGTCCTCCTGGGTGAGCAACGTCTCGAAGAGGCCGCCGTTGGCGTCGAAGCAGCTCGAGTACAGGATCGTATCCTCGGTGCCCAGGAACGCGGCGACCTTCTGTTCGAGCTCCTTGTGCACGTCCAGGGTGCCGCAGATGAACCGCACCGAGCTCATGCCAAAGGCGTACTTGTCCAGGGCCGCCTTGGCCGCCGAGACCAACTCGGCGTTGTTCGAAAGGCCCAGGTAGTTGTTGGCGCAGAAGTTCAGCACCTCAGCCGAACCCACCCTGATCTGAGCGCTCTGGGGCGATAGGATGATGCGCTCGGCCTTCCACAGGCCGGCCTCTTCAATGTTCTGCAGCTCGGACTGCAGGATCTCCTTGAGCTTGCCGTACATAGGTCTTCCTCCGTTAGAATTCCAGGACAACCTTGCCGCAGTTGCCAGTGTTCATGAGCTCGAAGCTTTTTTCGTAGTCGGCGAAGGGGAAGCGATGCGTGATGACGGGGTCCACGTTCAGGCGGCCCGACGCGAGCAGTCCCTTCATCTTGTCCCAGGTGTGCCAGAGTCGGCGGCCGGTAACCCCGTGCATGTGGATGGACCGGAACACGACGTCCTTTGCCAGGTTGATGGTGGAGGGCTCATTGGAGGTGCCGATGAGCACGATGTCCCCGCCCATGCGCAGGGAGTGGAGACCGTCCTGCACCGCGTGGGGGTTGCCGGAGATCTCCAGCACCACGTCCACGCCCTTGCCGTTGGTGTGGTCCATGATGTACTCGACGGGATTGGTGTCCACCGAGCCGAAAGCGTGGTGAGCGCCCAGCTGCCGGGCCAGGTCGATGCGGTACTGATTCCGTCGCCCCACCGCAAAGATCTGCGCCGCGCCGATGGCACGGAGCACCGCCACGGCGAGCGCGCCCACGGGGCCGAGGCCGAACACCGCGACTTTGGTGGCTACGCAATCGGCGGCAAACACCGTGTGGATGGCATTGCCCAGGGGGTCCTGGATGGCCGCAAAGGCCGGATCCAGGTCCGGGTCGTTGATCACCGTGTTCATCTCCGGGTGGGTCATGTACTCCCGGAAACAGCCGTCGGTGTCGTAGCCAATGCCCTTCCAGTCTTCACAGACATGGCCGTCTCCCAGGCGGCAGTTGCGGCAGAACCCGCAGGTCAGGTGACCTTCGCCCGAGACGAAGTCGCCCACTTTGATGTGTTTGACCCCGGGTCCGATGTCCACCACCTCGCCGCCGAACTCGTGGCCCAGGATGCAGGGCAGCTTCACGCGACCCTGGGACCAGGCGTCCCAGTTGTAGATGTGCAGGTCCGTACCGCAGACGGCCGCGGCCCGGTTCTTGATCAGGACCTCGCCGAAGCCGGGCTCGGGGATGTCCCGTTCCTCGAATTCGAGACCCCCCTTTTCGGGGCGGGCTTTAACGATGCATCGATTCGTTGGCATAACGCTCACCTGGTGCGTGAATCACGCTTTGCGGGGGTTGATTTCCCATGCGGATCGCGAGTCTAGGCGGATCCCCGGGGGCTTGTCAACGATAGCACCGTGGGGATTATGGCGTATTTGACCGCGGCTGGAACGGGCGTTGGGGTGGCTTTGTAGGCCACAGGGCACGCCCGAGCACGTCGAAGTCCAGGGGGTGTGTCTCCCGGGCGAAAAAGACCCAGGTCTGTCTGGCCGTGCGCAGGCCAAAGGGGGTGATATCCCGCGTGCCTCGGGGACGGCTGAGCCGTAGTTCAACGCTTTGTGCGCCGGTCCAAAGGGCGGACTGGATCGCGCTTCCCCGGGGCAGGGTCGCCACGAACAGAAAACGCAGCGCCCCGCCCCCGAGCACCAGGGTGTGCACGTCCGAGGTGGTGCGCAGGGCCGAGACCGGGGTGGCCTTGCTCCAGGTCTTGCCACCGTCGGCCGAGCGGCGGAAATAGCTTCGCCAGGGCAGGCGTCGACGCGCCCGGGTCTGGTAGGTGAGCACGAGCTGGCGTGGCCCGGCCGCCACCACCCGACAGCGTTCACCGGTGCCGAGGTGGCGCGGGGTATCAAAGCGCAGGCCGTCTGCGGCCCGGGCCAGGTGGCAGCCGCTTTTTTGCTTCGCATACAGACGTGTCATCGTGAGCAGCACGCCTCCGGTTCCGTCGGTGGTCGCGAAGGGCTGGCTCCAGACGGCGGCCCCGGATCCCACCGTCGTGGACAGCCCAAGTCGGCCTGCGTCTCGCCACCCGAGGCTGTCCCCTCGACTGCGGTACACCCGCACGGTCGCACGCCGGCGGCGCAGATCGCCCACCTGCAGATAGAGCAGCACGTCGTCTTTTTTCCGGACGACAAGGGACGGGTCCCGCTGGGTGAAGTCTCCCTTGATCAGGGGCACGGCGCGGCCCCAGCTCCAGCCCAAGCCCGGGCGACGGCGCTTGACGTAGACCCGTCGTCGGTGCGCGGTGAGCAGCCGCTCAAAGGCCAGCAGCACCGTGCCGGTGGACAGACGCGCTGCGGCCGGGTGGATCTGGGATCCGGGGCCCGCTTCGACCTTGACGAGGCCCACCGCGGGCCGCTTGGGCGGCGCGGCCCGCGCCGGCAGCCCTCCGACGCCCAGCATCAGCAGCACGGTCAGGCCCGCCCGGAGAGGGGCGTGGATTTGCCTGGCCGTAGGGTTTGCGGTGTGATCGACCATGTTGTAGTTGGACGCCCGGCGCCGGCTGAAAATTCCGGGGTCGAGCGCATTGTACCAGGGATTGGCAGGAGCGTTGCAGGCGGAGGGGGCGGCCGTGGAGCTTTATTGACAGGTGCTCTCGTCCACGCAGACCCAGCAGCCATCCTGAACCACGGCCACCTCACCCGCGTCACACTCCGGGCGTTCCATGTAGCACATGGCCATGGACTCGGTGGGGCAGCCATGGGGCTGGCACGCGGGCACGCAGTCCTCGCAGCCGATGCAGCTGCTGGTCCCGCAGGGATCACAGGCGTCCTCGGCTGCGCAATCGGCATCCACGGTGCAGCCGGGTTCGCCCCACACGTGACAGCTGGCGGGGTTGACGCAGACGTAGCACTGATTCTGGTGGGCGAGGATCTCGTCCTCGAGACAATCGGGGGGGATCATGTTGCACAGGGGCTCGGTGCCGTCGTCGCACTGCTCGTCCCGGGCGTCGCCGCAGGTCGCCCTGTCTTTGCAGACCCAGCAGCCGTTTTCGATGACGGCCACGCCGTTTGCGCCGCACTCGGGCCGCATGCCGAAGCACTCCAGGCTGGTCTCGGTGGGGCAGCCGTGGGGGATGCAGGCGGGCAGGCAGTTGTCGCAGTCAGGGCAGGAGGAGGAGCCGCAGGGGTCACAGTAGTCGGCTTCGCCACAATCCACATCCTGGGCGCAACCCGGCACGCCCCAGGGCTGGCAGGTGCCCGGGTTGACGCAGACGTAGCACTGGTTCTGGTAGGCGAGGATCTCGTCGCCGGTGCACACCGGGGGGATCATGTCGCACGTCGGCGTGGTGCCATCGTCGCACTGCTCGTTGCGAACGGTCTCGCAGGTCTGCACGTCCACGCAGACCCAGCAACCGTCCTGCACCACGGCGACACCGTACTCACCGCACTCGGGGCGCTCCATGGCGCACACGGGACCGCTTTCGGAAGGGCAGCTGTGGTTGACGCACGCTTGAACGCAGTCGGCGCACATGGGGCAGGAGCTCGAGCCGCAGGGGTCACACCACTGGCCGTCGCCACAGTCCGCGTCGCCGTTGCACTGGTTGCCGCCCCAGGGCTCACAGGTGTCGGGGTCCACGCAGGCGTAGCAGTTGTTCACATAGGCGAGGATCTCGTAGCTCTCACAGGTGGGGGTCACCATCTCGCAGGTGGGCGTGGTGCCGTCGTCGCATTGCGTGTCCCGGTGGCCGCCGCTCACCCCCCCGGTGTCACAGGCGACCCAGACCAGGGCCCCTCCGGCGAGCAGTGCGGAAAAGAGCAGACGGGTGCTGCGGATGCGCGTGTGTATCATAGCGTCCTCCTGAATTGGCGCGGTCGGTCGTTTCGATCGAACGCCATTTGTGCAAGCGCTGTGCCACTGGCAAAGCGTGGCCCAGTGAGTGAAAAAAGTGAAAGATTTCGGATCGCGCCGGCTCAGTTTTCTGAGATCCCAGCGGTCGCCATGTCAGGGAAAGGTTGTTTTAGAACCGCAGGGTCAGCGCGGCTCCGACGGTGAGCATGTCGTAGAAGTAGCGATGGGTGGTGCCTTCGACGGCGGTGTAGACCTTGTCAGAGAAGAAGTGCAGATAGGCGGCGCTGATGCCGATGTGAAGGTCTGGGCGGAGACCGTAACCCACCCCAATCTCCGGGCCCAACGCGCCGGTGGAGTGGTTGCCGCTATCGGTGCCACAGGCCGGCGTGGGGGTTTGCAGCTGGCTGTGGGCAAAGCCACCCCGCAGGCCGGCCCAGACCTCCACCTGGGAGAAGGTGGCCACGCCCTGGGCCGAGCCGGTGGCCAGGTGGTAGCCCAGGGTGCGGATGGCCGTGCACGAGGTCAGGTTCGGGTCGTTCACGACGATGTCGAGCGTCCGCGCCAGCCGATAAAAGTGATAGGCCACGGCCACCGACAGCCGCAGGGTAGAGCGGCCCAGGGTGATGCCGGCCTGAAGACCGAAGCCGAAGCCCTCCTTGGGCATGTAGCTGCGGCCTTTGGAGAAGCGCGCCACGAAGAGCACCGAGGGCCGCACAAACCAGGGGAGGTGCTGGACGGTTTTCCCCGGCGTTGCCGGCGCGCGACCCTTGGGCGGTTTGAAGGGGTCGGTGTCCAGAGGAGGTACGGCGTCCTGTTTGCCCAGGTCCTCGGTGTGGGCCCGGGCCCGCTCGTCAGGCCGCATGGTCAGGGCGCGGCGCCGGGCGGGGGCCCGGGGCTCGGTCCGCGGTTCCGCGCGTGGCGGATCGGTTTGCCGCGGTTCTGCGCGTGGCGCTGCGCGTCGTGACGCGGTCCGTGGTTCTGCGCGTGGCGGGTCCGTGGGTTGGGCCCGGGCCACGCCCGAGACCAGGCCCAGCGCCAGCACACAGCCGATGAGACTGCGAATCATAGCTCCCCCACGGAGGTGGTTCGTACCCAGCCCTCCAGCCCGTTGGCGAGGCGGATCTTCACCCACCGGTCGTCCCGGGTGGCGATCTGCACCTTCAACCCGGCGTGGATTTCGAAGGATTTCTTGGCGATGGCCTGGGGGCCCTCCCGCACCGCGACCACATCGTCGAGCACGATGGCGTGGTGGACGCCGTCCTCCAGCTCGACGCGGTCCCAGTAGACCATTGCAAAGCCAAGGGACAGCAACAGTAGCAGCACCGCCAGGCCGATGAGGGAGGCGCGCAGCACGCCCGATCGCAGCAGGACCGTGGTCACGGCGAGGCCGAAGGCGAGGTACCATAGACAGAAGAACCAAAACCCCGCGGAGCTTACCGAGAACCGCAGGACCAGCCGGCGCCAGCGATCGGGTTGATCCGCGCCGATGACTTTGTCGCGCACGCGGCTCTTCACAGTGTCCCGGGCGAGGTCCAGGTTATGCTTGGTCTCGGCGTGTTTCGGTGCCAGGCGGAGGGCCTTTTCATAGGCCCAGATGGCCCGCCCCAGCTGTCCCTGGCGGAAGTACGTGTTGCCCAGGTTGTAGTAGAGCCGCTCGTCGGCCAGGCCCCGCAGCACGATCCGCTCGTAGCGTTGGCGGGCTTGGGCGTACGTGCCTCGGGTGTACGCGGTGTTGGCCTCCTGAAACAGTCGGTCATCCGTGGAGTCGGCTCGGGCAACGCTGCTGTGCGACAAGCCGAGGCCAAGGCCAAAACCAAGGGTCAATCCCAGGCACAGGATCCGGTCGCGGCGGCTCATGAGGACGCCTCCGCCACGACGTCGGAGGCGGGCTCGGTGATCGACTCGAGCCGCGCTCGTTCCACCGCCCCGAGGAGCTTCCGGGTGCGCGCCAGCACGTCCTGCATTTCGGCCTCGTCGGCGGCCGCGGGCGCAAAACGCGCAAAGTCGCACACCTCGAGGTCCCGCAGAAGCCGCTCTCGCAGCTCCGGGGCCATTTGGCTCGCTTCTAACAGGGCCTTGAGCTCCGTGCTGGTGATCCCCTGGACGCGTACGCCCAGGCGGGCGCTCAACAGCTCTTGAATGACGCAGGCGATCTCGGTG
>Ga0180009_10008390_pt1 | contig 10244 bp, 8 predicted proteins | sample OS_PC_MetaG_FD_123537 | JGI IMG/M metagenome (GOLD analysis project Ga0180009, IMG submission 123537) | Groundwater microbial communities from the Aspo Hard Rock Laboratory (HRL) deep subsurface site, Sweden - OS_PC_MetaG | ecosystem: Environmental > Aquatic > Deep subsurface > Groundwater... | reverse complement strand
TTTGATGTTTGCATTAATGCCAGAGTTAATTCCTCTGGTCGGAATCGTTTGAAAAAGTCATCTAATAACTGTAAATAAGCCTGATGGAAAGGAGCATTTTCTCGATTGATGAGTAATGAAAACAATAATGTGGTAATTCCTATCGTGAAGAGATAACTGGCAGGCTGATTGATTGAAGATGCATGCCCACGACAAAGCTGAGTGAGTCTGTCGATTTCAGCTAGCTGTTTATTTGTTGCGGCTTTGGTTTCGTATTCAGTTTGACCTGGAACCGGCTTCTTTTTTTTGCCCATGATGGTTTAAAAATCTTTTATAATTGTAAAGATAGACTAGTATAGTTTAATTTTTCCTGATTTTCATATTTTAGTCCTCCATTAAGTGCCCCCTCTCCAAGAAATAAGGGCTTTAGAGATTTACTCATGCACTTTCATTACATAAAAATGGAAAAAAGTAATGCTAAAAATCTTGAAAAGCGTCAAATAGCTGTAATTTCTTCGTGTGTCCTTGCCAACAAATAGCTGCTTGAAAATCCAAAGGCGAATCAATTTGTTGAATATGCCAATTCTTCTCTTTAGAACAACTTTCGGGAATAGACAAAATAGTCGCAGGTAAACTCGGATTCATATTCACTGAAAATTGGGAAAACGACTCAGTAACGCCACTTCCGATCGCCTTTACAAATGCTTCTTTACAGGTCCAACCGAAATAAAAAGCAGCTAATTTTTGAGCCTCTGGTAATTGGAGATATTGTTTATACTCATCAGGTGAAAAAAAACGTTTAATAATATCTTTCAGATTGCGAGTAGCCTTGATGTATTCAATATCAACCCCTATTTCATCATGCCTTGTCAATGCAAGAAATAGCATGCCATTACTATGCGATAAATTAAATTTAAGGTCACAATGTTCTGGCGTATCTAAAAAAGGTTTCCCTTCGTCACTAATATCAATCGATATCAATTTCGGATTACAATTTAAAATCAATGATAAGATTTTTCTCAAAATGCCATGAGAAATAATGTAATGAAGTTTATCCCTTTCGAACTTATATCGCTCAGCTCGATTTTTTTCTTCATCACTCAAAATCTCTAAAAAAGAGGAAAGATAGGTTTTATAATAATCTAAATTAAAAATGCCGAAGAATATTTCATCATCGGCAATTTTAATACAACTGGGTTGTTTCATATTTTTATTATTTTAGTTAAAGATACTCCGTAACGGATTGCTGAATATGCGTTTTTTCTTCAGACGTTAACGTAGGCCATGCTTTAAATAGAACTTTCCCTGCTTCCCTTTCCGCAATAACCTGTTTATGAGATTCCCAAGGCGACTCATCATTGATAAACAAACCCGTCAATAAAGAAACGACCACCGCAACTGTTAATGCAAGCCCCAATTTTTCCCAGTGGAACCATCGCACCAACCGTTTGACCCGTTTAACCGCATTCTCAGAAACTTCTTCAATTAAGTGAGAATTTTCAAAAGTCAATCGACGTAAATTTTCAACATCCAATGATTTGAGTGATTCTGAAATATGATTGGCAGAATTATCTGCAACACGTTTTAACTGTTTAGTCGACTCTTCAGCAACTTTTTGAAAATTCTTGGTTGCAACCTGAATCTCTTTTAACTGTCTTTCTGTCTCTCTAAGTTTATTCTCTGCAGCCGCTTTGAATGTTGCTAAACCCGTTTGGGTTTTAAATCCGGATAAGAAAGTTTCCAATTCATTAACACTCGCTTCAATTTTTTCAACACGATCTTTGAAATAAGCTTCATTTTGTTGAATACGATTGAACGTGTTTTCAGTCAACATCTCAAGTTTGGCAACAGCATTTTCAAACGCATTGACATAGATGGAAAGTTTTCGCGAAAAATCATCAGTGCTTGCCAAATGAGAGGGTTGAAAATCGTTGTTCATCATCGTTACCTCCGTATCGTGGATTCCTAATTAACATGTACCAACATCACTCTAAATCACTTATCACCCATGACATCTGAGCCGATCATCACAGGTGGCATTATCTGTAACTACCGCCTATAAGCTATTAAATTCACTATGGTTTTTCCTGGGGACACTGAGTACAGGTACAGGCAGATTACCAGAAAAAATTTTTTATTCAAGCAATCTCGAACCCCCATCCAACTTTTCAGCAAAAGCTTACAAACGATCAAAATTTACTTACATCTTTTTCCTCAATCGATCACTCAAAAGCAAATGATTACGCTGCTGGTACAGTTGGAGATATTTTCTCTATTTGAGTCTGTAAATAAGCGGAAAGATTTCCGTCATCTACCGCAGGCCGCTGATCTCCACGAACTTTTGCAGCAACAAATTGACCTTTTTTACGTAATTGACCAAATAATCCAGCATCACGACGTTTTTGACGCGCTACTTCTAAAGCGTATCGTCTATCAAAATGACCACTGATATATCCTCGTAAAGCAGCAACAAATAAATTTTCCAGCCCTTTAACTTCTGCAGCAAAAGCTGGTGTTCTTCGACATTCAAGAAAATAAGCCACTACTTTATTTACCAAAAGTTTAACCTCTTCATGATCTGCTTCAACCGCAGATTTTTCCATGGAAAAAATTTCCCCAAGTCGCTCTAATAAAGTCTGGATCGTTACCGTTTGCGAAACAATAACCGCTTGTTCTTTATCTTTAGGCTTATACACGCCCAACTTAATCAATTGTTGATCCACAGGATCAGGAATAATAGAAACTAATAATTTGGCAGTTGAAGCAGATACCACTGGATTTAGATTAACCGGAATTACATCATCTGTCCTTCTCGTATCCAACGTTCTTCTGGAAAACATTCCAATAAAATTACCTAAAAATAATCGAACAACAGGAATATTTCTCATAATACGATAGAAAATACTTTGATTAGCCAGCGCTTTCCATAATAGCGCATCAATATATTTTGACCGAGAAGCCTTTCTGCGTTTAAACCATCCTTTTTTTCTATCATAATCAGCAAATAGAATTAAGTTTTCAATAAAAGATCGCTTACCATTACGTGTTGTCCCTTTGAATGGAATAGCTAAGAAATTCGTTACCTCATCAATCTGTTGCCTAGACCCTAAACGTAACATGACCCGAGCTCTATTAACATATTGTTCATTATTAACTTTACAAAGTTCTTCATCTATTTTTGCTAATAATTCCGGTTTATTGAGATTTTTCGTATAAACTTGAATTAACTGATCAAAACCAGGCCTAAATTTCTCATCCAACGCCAAATATTCTGCCATTAAGCGAGAAAAGGTATGATCAAATTTTCGATCCGCCAACTGAGTACCAAAAGAAAAAATAATAGATAACACCGCTGCCTTATCTTGTGAGCTTTGTATCTTTTCAAGCAATCCAAAGATATCCATTGTCTTATTATCTTTTTTATACTCAAAAACTTGCATACTCACCATCGCAAGAACAATCATTTGAAGCGTTCGAACATCATCATCAATATTATTATCCAAATACCAAGCCAGTATATTTCGTATAAGAAGTTCCTTTGTTTCGACTGGTACTTTATCTGTTTTCTGTTGAATAATTTTACGACAAATTAACTCGATATTGTCAGCATAAATATTTATAGATTTATTTAACATCAAATATTCAAACTGTTCATCTCGTTTTTCAACCGGTACTTTTTCAAAGAGCTTCTTAGAACTAAAAATAACAGACAATACATTACTTTTATAATTAGCATCATTAGAATGTTCATTTTCTGAAACAAGCCAATTAAATCCGGTAGTTAATGGTTCACCGTCTTTTTGATCCAAAATATCATAAAAAATACTTGCATAAGTTTCTTGAGTTTCGACAGGTAAACTCACATACCATTTAACCATATTGACCGCTGAAAGTTTCGATAATAACAATCGTAATACCTGATCATCAAAACAAGTTCTAAGAATTTTTGCATTTAGTAATGCTGCATAAATTTTTTCTTTTTCAGAGCAGTGTTGAATCATATCGACCAACTTAGCTTTTAACGCAATTTCCACACCAGCATCTGCTATTTCAAAATAGTGATCCAAGAATTCAACAACTGTTGGAATTGCACTTTCTTCTAAAACAACTGCTGCATCGCCCGAAACATTATATTTTTTCTTATGCGTTAAATAATAGAAACATAAATTGGCTTTTGGCAACCCCTCGGGAATTAGGGCTAATATGTTTCTGAAATAAGAAAAATCATAGCTGTTATAAACTACTGCTGCGCGTTGATAAACCTCTTCTGATAAATCACGATCATTTAACAAACGAGCCAATACTTGATATTCAATATCGCTATTTGATATATCAAGTACTGCAGCTTTAAAGCCTTCTTTTGGATACAGACAAGCAACAACCGGAGTGGCTAACCCAGCAAAATAACACTGATTAAAACGCCCTTCTAAAGAACGTTCAGTGAGTTGCGCTCTTATATCGTTAAAGAATTTTTTATCTTTAAATAATTTTAATTTATTAGCCAAGTGGAAATATATCACACCTTTCTTAAGGAAATATTAAGGAATTTTACTAATTTTTAAAAAATTATCCTATTTTAGGATTATGATTTGACTCTTCGCATTAAGATAAAACCCAAGGTAGCAAACAGAATAGAAGGCAAAATTGCACCAATAAACGGAGGAATTTGATAAACCAAACTAAATGGTCCTAGGAATTGATTGAGCAAATAAAACGAAAATCCAACGATAACACCAGCAACAATTCGAAACCCCATCGCAACCGTACGTAACGGACCAAAAATAAAAGGAATCGCTAAGAAAATCATCACGAGTGTCGCTATAGGCTGTAACACACGCTGCCAAAACTCCAATTGATAACTTCTCACCGTTAAACCATTTGATTTTCGATATTGAATGACCTGAAACAATTTATGAAGTGACATTTCTTCTGGATCGATTTCAGAAATCTGCATTAATTCAGGGTTCACAGCAATTGACCATGGCAACTCGGCAATCGTATCACTTGAAGCAGACAAACCATCAAACTTGGTTTCGACAACATCCTCTAAATACCATTGATGATCTTTTCGTATTGCCGTTTTTGCATATACTGTTTTTAGCAATTGATGATCGTTATTAAACTGATACTGACTAATCCCATTCAATTGCAACCCAGGAACTGCACTATCGATATGAATAAAATCGTCTCCATCCCGCATCCAAATACCGTGCTTTGTATCTAATGCTTGGCCTCCGCTTTTAGCGATGGCTTTTTCTGTTTCTGCATAGTGCATCGAAAATGGGGCAATTAATTCACCAATTGTCGTCATAAAGACTAACCACATCACGGCTGCACACAACACTGCCCCGATGATTTTCATCATTGATACACCCGAAGTACGCATAATAATTAATTCACTATTCGACGCTAAATAGCCAAGACCTAATAAACTTCCTAATAAACCAGCCATGGGAAAAAAATCATAAACACTGGAAGGTAATGTCAAAGGAACATAAGTCATTGCTTGCCACAAACCATAATGACCCTTCCCCAAATCATTTAATTGAGCAACAAAACTGATAAAGACTTGAAGGCCAATTAAAACCAACAAGACTAATAACGTCGCAGAAATAACTGCTGTTCCAATATGCTTTGTAATAATTTTCATTAACGTTTCCAAAAAAAGAGAAAAGCAGGTAATACCTCACCATCGTTATCAGACAATTTTTTTAACATAAAGAGTGCAACACCTAACATAATAAGATGGATCCACCACATGCCGATCCAGCCAGGCACTACTCCATTTTCAATCCAATTACGACTCACAAATAATAGATTGGCATAGACCACATAAATCAATACTGCTGGAATAAAATGGGCATATCTACCTTGCCTCGATTTAACGCGACTTAATGGAATAGCCAGTAATCCTAAAATTAATACAGAAAGTGGTACAGAAATTCGCCATTGGAGTTCCGCTATATTTTTAGGGTTTCCCCAAGCAGATTTTAACAGTTCCCTCGTTGATAATACCTCTTCTCCTTCATTTTTCCCGGAAAAAACAGGTGCCCCTGTTCTCACATGATAAGTTTTATATTGGATAATTTTAAAATTATTTTTTCCCGGAATACCTTGATATCGATAACCCTCTGTCGCTACCATATAATGATCGCCTGTTGAATGATCTATATCTAAATACCCCCCTTTTGCGGCAACAACCATCCAAGTTTGAGGTTCTCCAGGTTTTGTCTGTAATGCCTGAGCCATAAAGACATCGTGCATTTTCGAGCGATCCACATTCATTTTTTTTACATAGAAAACTTGCTTGTCATTATTTGAGGCTTGAAAACGTCCTGGCATTACGGTTTGAAAAATAGAACTCGACTCGGCAACATCCATTAAATGATCACGCTGTTTTGAAACAAATGGATTGACAAAAAGATTCATGATCATCACGATCAAGCAAACCCATACTGTAAATTTCATAGTAATAACAATGAGTTGCTTTCGACTCATGCCGCAGGCCATTAGCACCGTCATTTCGGAATCGGCATATAAACGACCGTAGGCCAAAAGAATTCCAAGAAATAATCCAAGCGGTAAAAGTAAACTCACTAATAACGGAATCTGTAAACTAACCAAGTGGACCAAAACATTAGCCGCATACTTTCCGCTTGCAACGTAACTAAGATACCGAACGAACTGATTACAGATAAAAATAAAAACCACGATCGTTGTGACTGCGATCATGGTATAGAGCACTTCTCTTCTGAAATAGCGGTTAATGATCATTTGGTGATTTGTTTTCCTGTTTTTTTGCTCTTGGAATCTGTTGCATCGCTGAGACGCGATGAATCGCGTCTCTACCCTCTTATTTAATCCCGTTGTTATTGGCTATATCAATCAATTCTTGTAAACTGCAGCATTTTAGCGAACTATCTTCTTAATACAAATTATTATTTTATGACACGTGTAGACTATTACTTAATTCCTGAAAATGACATCAAAGCGAAATTTCGTTTCGCCTGTCGTGTCGCAAGCAAAGCCTTTGACAATAACAATCATGTTTTTATGCATACGGCTTCCGATAACGACGCCCATCAAATCGATGATCTGCTATGGACCTTCCAAGATATCAGTTTCGTTCCTCATGATCTCGTTGGAACTGATTTAACACCTCCTGTGCAAATTGGTTTTGGTGAAAAACCAGAAAATCAAAACGACATACTGCTAAACCTTTCTGAAACTGTGCCCAGTTTTTGTGATCAATTTCAACGTATTATTGAAATTGTCCATGAAGATGACGGCTATAAAAAAATTTCACGAAAGAATTTTAAATACTATAAAGACAAGGGATTTGAAATCGAAACCCACGATTTAAGGAAATAAAAATGCTCGAAAAAACTTACGATCCTAAATCAATTGAAAAAAACATCTATCAAACCTGGGAAAAAAATGGCTATTTTAAACCCGCTAATCAAGGTGAATCGTACTGTATCATGCTTCCTCCTCCTAATGTCACTGGTACTCTACATATGGGACATGGTTTTCAAGATGCGATTATGGATGCCTTAATTCGTTATCACCGCATGCGAGGATTCAATACGTTATGGCAACCAGGCGTTGATCACGCAGGTATCGCTACGCAAATGGTGGTTGAACGTCAGTTATTACAAAAAGGACAATCGCGTCATGATTTCGGACGTGAAGCATTTGTCAAAAAAGTCTGGGAATGGAAAGAAACGTCTGGCGATATCATTTCTTCTCAAATGCGTCGATTAGGTGCCTCACCCGATTGGGAACATTCACGTTTTACGATGGATGAAGGCTTATCCGAAGCAGTCTCTGATGTTTTTGAACAGCTCTATGATGAAGGTTTAATCTATCGCGGCAAACGATTGGTGAATTGGGATCCTGTCTTATTAACTGCAGTTTCCGATTTAGAAGTATTGAATGAAGAAGTCGAAGGATCGATGTGGTATATCCGTTATCCATTAGCCGATGGTTCTGGTGATTTGATTATTGCCACCACACGTCCCGAAACAATGTTAGGCGATACAGCTATTGCAGTGCATCCTGACGATAAACGATTTACCCATTTAATTGGGAAAACTGCAAAACTGCCGTTAACCGATCGCGAAATTATTATTATTGCCGATGATTATGTGGATCCTGAATTTGGAACGGGTTGCGTCAAAATTACCCCTGCTCACGATTTTAACGACTACGCGATAGGACAACGTCACGAATTAGAAATGATTAATGTCTTAACGCCCGATGCAAAAATCAATGAGAATGCGCCTAAAAAATATCAAGGATTAGATCGATTTGAAGCAAGAAAAATTATTGTTAACGATTTAGAAAAAGAAGGCTATTTAGTTAAAATTGAAAAACATTTATTAAAAGTACCGAAAGGCGATCGCACGAAAACCATTATTGAGCCTTATTTAACAGATCAATGGTTTGTTAAAATTGAACCGCTTGCCCAACCTGCTATCAAAGCAGTGGAATCCGGAAAAATAAAATTTATTCCTGAACACTGGTCTAAAACCTATTATCAATGGATGTTTAACATTCAAGATTGGTGTATTAGTCGTCAATTATGGTGGGGACATCGTATTCCTGCCTGGTATGACAAAGACGGTAATATTTATGTGGGCAAAAATGAAAATGAAGTTCGCAAAAAGTATTCGCTCTCAAAAGAATTAAAATTAAATCAAGATGAAGATGTGTTAGACACGTGGTTCTCTGCGGCATTATGGCCCTTCTCTACGTTAGGCTGGCCAGAAAAAACAAAACGATTGGAAATTTTTTATCCAACCAATGTATTAGTCACTGGTTTCGATATTATTTTCTTCTGGGTTGCGCGCATGATTATGTTCGGTTTGAAATTCATGAACGAAATTCCGTTCAGTGAAGTTTACATCACGGGATTAATTCGTGATGCTGAAGGACAAAAGATGTCGAAATCAAAAGGCAATGTGCTCGACCCCATCGATTTAATTGATGGCATTTCATTAGAAGATCTCATTGCAAAAAGAACCTTTGGGCTCATGCAACCCGACATGAAAAAAACGATTATTGAAAATACCAAAAAACAATTTCCGAAAGGAATTGCCCCACACGGGACTGATGCGTTACGTTTAACGTTCTGTTCGCTTGCCTCCTATAGTCGGGATATCAATTTTGATGTCAATCGATTAGAAGGCAATCGAAATTTCTGTAATAAATTATGGAATGCTTCACGTTATGTTTTTATGCAAACCGAAAATGTAAAACCTTTAGCTAAAATTGATTTCGATAAATTGTCATTACCCGATAAGTGGATCTGGTCCCGTTTACAAAAAACCATTGCAGCAGTCCATGAACATTTCAAAACGTATCGATTCGATTTATTAACCCAGGCGCTTTACGATTTTACTTGGCGTGAATATTGCGATTGGTATTTAGAGTTCACGAAACCGATTTTAAATAGCGATACGATTTCTGAAGAAGAAAAAAATATCACACGCAATAATTTATTAAGCGTTCTTGATATTTTATTACGATTAGCCCATCCCATCATTCCTTTTATTACTGAAGCATTATGGCAACAAGTTGCTGAAAAATTAACGTTTAAGGGTAATACTATTATGCTGGCAAGCTATCCTGAGATAGATGTTTCCTTCATTAATGAAGAAATTGAGGGAGAAATGGAATGGTTACAAACAGCCATTTTAGGTATACGTAATATTCGCGGGGAAATGAATATAGCCCCAGGCAAACTACTGCCAGTGATTTTACATCAATGGAATAATACAGATAAAAAACGTTTGGAAAAATATGAATTATTATTGAAACAGTTAGCACGCATTGAAAGCATTACGTTATCTAAAAAAGAGGACAAACTCCCTAATGCCGCAACAACCTTAGTGGGAAATATGAAGCTGTTAATTCCATTAGCAGGTATCATTGATATCGACGCAGAAACCGCTCGTCTCAAAAAGGAAATTGAAAAGTTAAACACTGAATTAACCCGTTCAGAAGGCAAATTAAACAATCCAAGTTTTGTCGAAAAAGCCCCTGAAGCGATTATTGTGAAAGAAAAAGATCGAGTTGAAGAATTACAATCGGCGATTGGTAACTTAAAAGGACAATTGGCTGGATTAAAGACCTTGTAATCAAATCGTCCAATAGGTTAGACACTAACTCTAAGAGATTTTGCTGGTAACATTTCTGGATTTTTAGCCTCGTTTTTTGATACGTTGTAAGCAGCCATTTTTTCATTTAATATTTTTGTGATA
>Ga0180009_10008389_pt1 | contig 10244 bp, 8 predicted proteins | sample OS_PC_MetaG_FD_123537 | JGI IMG/M metagenome (GOLD analysis project Ga0180009, IMG submission 123537) | Groundwater microbial communities from the Aspo Hard Rock Laboratory (HRL) deep subsurface site, Sweden - OS_PC_MetaG | ecosystem: Environmental > Aquatic > Deep subsurface > Groundwater... | reverse complement strand
TTGACACAGGCTTGGGTGTGGCATAGCTTGTCAGTCAGGGGAATCACGCCAGATCAATAACTAATACAGCACCCCGTAGCGATTACTCCTATGCGTATAAAACCATCAATATCTATCGCATTGATCTCAATTGGTATATTGAGCGTGCTCGCGGTACTGCTGTGGCCGACGGCAATGCCCAGGTCAGCCAATCAGCCTCCGGAGAAACAGGCAGCGCCGATCGCTGATACAAAAGTCGATCCTGTGGCGGAACAGGATCATCCCGATGTTCCGGCCAAGGCTACTCAAACAGAAAGATTACAACCTGAGATCCGTGAACAGGTGAATGCCCTGACCAATACCTCATCAGAAGGGCTCGTAGAAGAAGTCGATGAATCGGGCGCCTACTCAGTAGATCTCAAGGGGCGTTTCCAGTCTGTTCCTGTCGCGATCATCGGTGAAGATGGTGAAGTCACCATTCAAGAATTCTCCGCTCCTGTACCGGCCGAATAGCGGATGATGATTCTGTCTCGCCATGTTGTCGCTGCGCTGTTTGCCACATTGTTGAGTGTAGGCAGCGTATCTGCAGCCAATATTGACATACTGAATAATGACGCCGCCGGTGAAGGATTCAACGATCCGACCAGCGTATCGCCCATAGGAGGTAATGCGGGTACCACACTGGGCCAGCAGCGCCTGAATGTATTCGCGAATGCGGCTGCGGTGTGGGGAGCGTTAATCAGCAGTAACGTCACCATTAAAGTTCAGTCTAATTTTGATCCTTTGACATGCACTTCGTCGCAAGCGGTTTTAGGCAGTGCTGGTACGGCGACGGTCCATCGTAATTTTTCAAATGCCCCGTACAGCAGTACCTACTATCCAGCGGCGCTCGCCAGTAGCCTGGCCAATTCGGATCTGAATGGCAACACAGCTGAAATAAACATTACCTTCAACAGCAGTGTTGATAACAACAATAATTGCCTGAATAACACGAACTGGTATTACGGGGTGGATGGTAACAAGCCCGCAAACACCATCGATCTGCGTACTGTGGTATTGCATGAATTGGCGCATGGGCTGGGTTTTGCAACGTTCGTCGATGTGACGACCGGCAAGAAATTCGGTACAGGCAATGGCTACAACGATGCCTTCATGCTCAATTTACATGACCACAGCCTGAACTTGCCGTGGTCTTCCATGTCTGATGCGCAGCGCGCGGCATCCGCGATTGATTCCGGTGATCTGCATTGGATCGGTAGTCAGGTGACTGCCAACAGTGGTGGGTTGACGGCGGGTAAAAGTGGCGGGCATGTGCGAATGTATGCGCCCAGCACGCTGGCCCCCGGCTCTTCGGTATCGCATTTCGATACAGCTTTGGCACCCAATGAATTGATGGAGCCGTTCATTACCGGCGCACAAACAAATCCAGGCCTGGCCTTGTCGCTTATGCAGGACATCGGCTGGGCCACGGCCCCGACAATATCGACCATTACCAACAAAACAATCAATGAAGATACTGTGTCCGGTCTAATCTCTTTCACGGTGGGCGATCAGGAGACGGCTGCCGGTTCGCTTATTGTGACGGCCAGTTCCAGCAATCCCGACATTGTGCAGAATAGCGGATTGGTGCTTGGTGGGAGTGACGCAAATCGTAACCTGACCATTACGCCAGTGAGCGATGCTAATGGTGTTGTCACGATCACGATTACCGTTTCAGATGGGAACTCAAGTACCGATCGCGCATTTCAGTTGACGGTGAATGCCGTGAATGATCCGCCTGTTATCGCAGTCACGAATCCTGCTGATGCAGCGGTGTATGGCGAAAGTTCCAACATTGCTTTCAATGCAACGGCGACCGATGTGGAAGATGGCAACCTCGCGGCCAGTGTTCAATGGAGTTCGGATCGAGACGGCGGGTTGGGTGCGGGTTCTAATCTTGTGCGCAATTTGTCGGTGGGAACGCATGTCATCACGGCGAGCATCACCGACAGTGGCAACTCAACGATAACTGACCAGATTTCAGTGACGATAAACCCCGATTGGGATCTGGATGGCGATGGCATGGCCGATGCCTGGGAACAGGCGAATTTCGGCACCCTGGCGCGGGATGGGACCGGAGATTTCGATAACGATGGTATTCTCGATCTGCAGGAATACCAGAACTCTCTTGTTACCCATAATGGTGATGTAAATGGAGATGGTCAGGTCAATGTTGGTGATCTGCTCTTAGCGCATCGCCATGTCTTGGGGATCAGTCCGCTAAGTCAGCCCCAGATCGATAGGGGCGACTTGTACCCGCCGGATGCTGCTGACGGGGTGTTGAATATGTCGGATTTAATTTTGCTGCAGAAGATGGTGTTGAATTAGGTCTTAAATGCGTTTTTCTTTTGGGTACTCTTTCTTTGGCGAAACAAAGAAAAGTACCTCGCCCAGCAAGGGCGAAAGGAGGGCGGTGGTGTATCTCGGCACTAAAGGGAAAGGTGACAGGTATACCCGTCGGACGCGGCGCTATGCGCCTGAACGGTTGCTAGTCACCTGCAATTGCGGGTGACTAGCTTTACAACAACAATTTTCCTTACCGTTCCAACCTCGCGTTTAGTCGCGGGGTTGGTCCATCCGACCTACGAAATATCATAGTGTGGAGCGCTCTTTGGCCGCGAACCCTCTGCAGGGTCATTCACAATCGCGGCTAAGGCCGCTCCTGCAGGTGGCTAAATTGTTTTTGACGTTGAGTCCCGTAGGCGCAGCCGAGCATCGCAGGTGCAATTGGGAGAAGCGAGCAACTGTCTGAGCGACCGAAGGGAGCGAGTTTTGCGAGCGCCGATTGCGCCGAGAAGCGCAGGGAACCCGCGTAGCGGGCAAGCCTTCGGGTCGCCTTTCTTTTGGGTACTCTTTCTTTGGCGAAGCAAAGAAAAGTACCTCGCCCAGCAAGGGCGAAAGGAAGGTGAAGGTGTATCTCCGATGTGAAATGAATTAACAAAGCCGGCAGGTCAAAGAAAACAGACAACGGCGGGAGCCGTTCCCCCTCTCCCTGGCCCTCTCCCGCGAGGGGAGAGGGGACTTAAACGGGTACCCCAAACCCCCTGAATCGGTTAGTCTTCCCGCCACCAAAGTAACAGATCGAGACTGCATCGGATGACCACACGACTTGCCATCGCCGGGGCTGCCGGCCGCATGGGCCGCGCCCTGATCGAATCCTCCCGTCAGACCGAGGGTGTGACGGTCACGGCGGCATTCGAACATCCGGAGCACAGTCTGCTCGGTAGCGATGCCGGCGTGTTGGCGGGGATCGGTGAGATTGGTGTGCCGTTGACCGCCGATCCGGCGTCGCTCACCAGTGTGTTTGATGTGCTGATCGATTTCACGCGCCCTCAGGGCACTTTGACGAATCTGGCCATCTGCCGGGCCGCGGGGCGGCGCATCGTGATCGGTACCACGGGCTTCAGCGATGCGGAGAAGGGCGAGTTGCTGGCGGCCTCCAAGGATATCGGTGTGGTGTTCGCGCCGAACATGAGTGTGGGTGTGAATCTCTGCCTCAAATTGCTGGAACTCACCGCACGGGTGCTGGGCGACGACGTCGATATAGAGATTGTCGAGGCGCATCACCGCCACAAGGTCGACGCACCTTCGGGTATAGCGCTGCGGATGGGCGAGGTTGTTGCCGAGGCGCTCGGGCGTAATCTGAAAGACTGCGCCGTGTACGGGCGCGAAGGCGTCACCGGTGAGCGTGACCGCAAGACCATTGGCTTCGAATCCATCCGGGCGGGAGATATCGTCGGCGAACACACTGTGATGTTCGCCGGGATTGGTGAGCGCATCGAGATCACCCACAAGGCCACCAGTCGTATGACCTTCGCCAAGGGTGCGGTGCGGGCGTCACATTGGCTGATGGCGCGCGGCGCCGGGCTGTATGATATGCAGGATGTGCTTGGATTGAAGGGTTCCTGATATCCAGCGACCCAAAATTCAGTCGGTTACTTGCGTAGACACCCCCTCCGCCATCGGCTAAAATCGTCGGCCGGCGAGACGCTGTCTGCAACAGCACGCATAATCATTTCCATATAAGCGGGATAGCTCGACGAGGGCCTTCCCGCTTTGCATATCCGATACATGGAGGCTCCCTTGCGCAAGCCGGCTCTGCTGGTACTGGAAGACGGCAGCACCTTCTGGGGCGAATCCATTGGCATCGATGGGCAGACCACAGGGGAAGTGGTATTCAATACCGCGCTCACCGGCTACCAGGAGATCATCACCGATCCGTCCTATGCGCGACAGATCGTGACCCTGACCTATCCCCATATCGGCAACGTCGGCGTCAACGAGGACGACGAGGAATCCAGCCATATCCACAGTGCGGGCCTGGTGGTGCGCGATGTGCCTTTGCTGGCAAGCAACTGGCGCAGCCAGGAAAGTCTCGAGGCCTATCTGCAGCGTCGCGGTGTCGTCGGCATCGCCGGTATCGACACCCGGCGTCTGACGCGCATTCTGCGCGAAAAGGGCGCCCAGGCCGGCTGTATCCTGGCCGGTGATGCGCTGGATGAGCAGGCCGCACTGGCCGCGGCACGGGCCTTCCCCGGTCTCAAGGGGATGGATCTCGCCAAAGAGGTCACCACGCACCAGCCTTATCTATGGGCGCAGGGTTCCTGGACACTGGAAGGCGGTACGCCGTCGGCGCCGCATCCCGTTGAAGAAAAACTGCCCCTGCATGTGGTCGCTTACGATTACGGCGTGAAGCGCAACATCCTGCGCATGCTGGTCGATCGTGGCTGTCGCGTTACGGTCGTGCCCGCCAAAACCCCTGCCAGTGAAGTGATCAAGCTCAAGCCGGATGGCGTGTTCCTGTCCAACGGTCCGGGCGATCCCGAACCCTGCGATTACGCAATCGAAGCGATCAAGGAGCTGTTGGAAAAGCACCTGCCGATGTTCGGCATCTGTCTCGGTCATCAGTTGTTGGGTCTGGCCAGCGGTGCGCGCACCATCAAGATGAAATTCGGTCACCACGACGCGAATCATCCCGTGCAGGATCTCAATACCAAAGTCGTGATGATCACCAGTCAGAATCATGGCTTCGCCGTTGACGAGGCAACACTGCCCGCCAATCTGAAACCGACGCACCGCTCCTTGTTCGACGGAACGCTGCAAGGCGTCGAGCGCACCGATACACCGGCGTTCAGTTTTCAGGGCCATCCGGAGGCGAGCCCCGGTCCGCATGATGTGGCGCCTTTGTTTGATCGATTCGTTGAATCGATCAAACAGTACCGAGGGACGAGGGGCTAGTCGCGAGGCCCTACCCCATGCTTTTCCTAGTCCCTAGAACCTAGCACCTAGAAACTGAGTACATGCCAAAACGTACCGACATAAACAGCATCCTCATCCTCGGCGCCGGTCCTATCGTGATCGGTCAGGCCTGCGAGTTCGATTACTCCGGCGCGCAGGCTTGCAAGGCGCTCAAGGAAGAGGGCTACCGGGTCATTCTGGTCAATTCCAATCCAGCCACCATCATGACCGACCCGGAAATGGCGGATGCGACCTACATCGAGCCGGTCGAGTGGCGCACGGTCACCAAGATCATCGAGGCCGAGAGGCCCGATGTGCTGCTGCCGACCATGGGCGGCCAGACGGCGCTCAATTGCGCGCTGGATCTGGCGCGCGAGGGCGTGCTGGAAAAATTCGGTGTCGAGATGATCGGCGCCAGCCGCGAGGCCATCGACAAGGCCGAAGACCGCGACAAATTCCGCCAGGCCATGCAGAAGATCGGTCTGTCCATGCCGCGTTCAGCCGTGGCGCACAGCATGGAAGAGGCGTTGCAGGTGCAGGTGCAGATCGGTTTTCCGACCATCATCCGGCCGTCCTTCACCATGGGCGGCAGCGGTGGCGGTATCGCCTACAACAAGGAAGAGTTCGTCGAAATCTGCGAACGCGGTCTGGATCTGTCGCCGACCAACGAATTACTGATTGAGGAATCGGTGCTGGGTTGGAAAGAATTCGAAATGGAAGTGGTGCGTGATCACAAGGACAACTGCATCATCATCTGCTCCATCGAGAACTTCGACCCGATGGGCATACATACCGGTGATTCCATCACAGTCGCGCCGGCGCAGACGCTGACCGACAAGGAATATCAGATCATGCGCAATGCCTCCCTGGCGGTGCTGCGCGAAATCGGTGTGGATACCGGCGGTTCCAATGTGCAGTTCGCCATCAATCCCGAAGATGGTCGCATGACCATTATCGAAATGAATCCGCGCGTGTCGCGCTCCTCGGCGCTGGCCTCCAAGGCCACCGGCTTCCCGATCGCCAAAGTCGCCGCAAACCTGGCCATCGGTTATACGCTCGACGAACTCAAGAACGATATCACCGGCGGTGCGACACCGGCTTCGTTCGAGCCGTCCATCGACTATGTCGTCACCAAAATCCCGCGCTTCACGTTCGAGAAATTCGCCAAGGCCAATTCACGGCTGACCACGCAGATGAAATCGGTCGGTGAGGTCATGGCCATTGGCCGGTCGTTCCAGGAGTCGATGCAGAAGGCCCTGCGTGGTCTGGAAATCGGCATCGACGGTTTTGACGAACGGCTTGATCCGGCCACCGACGAGGCCCGCGATCTGTTGCGCCGCGAACTGCGCGAAGCCGGTCCGGAACGGTTCCTGTATGTTGCCGATGCCTTCCGCATGGGTATGACGGTCGATGAAGTTCACGACATATCGGCGATCGACCCCTGGTTCCTGGTGCAGATCGAAGAACTGATCCAGTTGGAAGGCGAGGTTCAGGTGCGTGGCCTGGCCGATATGGATAAGCCGTTCCTGCGCACACTCAAGCGCAAGGGTTTTTCTGATCGGCGTCTGGCGCGATTGCTGGGCGTGAAGGAAAAAGAACTGCGCGATCTGCGCTGCGAGTTGAACGTGCGGCCGGTGTACAAACGCGTCGATACCTGCGCGGCCGAATTCGCCACGAACACCGCCTATATGTATTCCACCTACGAGGAGGAATGCGAGGCCGCCCCGAGCACGCGCGACAAGATCATGGTGCTTGGCGGCGGGCCGAACCGTATCGGTCAGGGCATCGAGTTCGATTATTGCTGTGTGCATGCCGCGCTCGCGCTGCGCGAAGATGGCTATGAAACCATCATGGTCAATTGCAACCCGGAGACCGTGTCGACCGACTACGACACCACGGATCGCCTGTATTTCGAGCCGCTGACGCTGGAAGACGTGCTGGAAATTATCGACAAGGAAAAACCCAAGGGTGTGATTGTGCAGTACGGCGGTCAGACGCCGTTGAAACTGGCGCGTGATCTGGAAGCCAATGGCGCGCCGATCATCGGTACTTCACCGGATTCCATCGACTTGGCGGAAGATCGCGAACGCTTCCAGCAGATGATTGAAAAGCTGGGGCTCAAACAACCACCCAATCGCACGGCGCGTACCGAGGAACAGGCCATCAGGCTGGCCGCTGAGATCGGTTATCCTCTGGTCGTTCGTCCATCTTATGTGTTGGGTGGACGGGCCATGGAAATCGTCTATGGTGAAGATGATCTGCAACGTTATATGCGTGAAGCGGTCAAAGTCTCCAACGAATCACCGGTATTGCTGGATCGTTTCCTGGATGACGCCGTCGAGGTTGATATCGACGCTATCTGCGATGGTACGGACGTTTTGATCGGCGGCATCATGGAACATATCGAACAGGCCGGTGTGCATTCCGGCGATTCCGCCTGCTCGTTGCCACCCTACACGCTGAGCGTCTCAGTGCAGGATCGCATGCGCCAACAGATGCGCGCCATGGCAATGGAGTTGAAGGTTATCGGCCTGATGAACGCGCAGTTCGCCATCAAGGGTGATGATATCTACGTGTTGGAAGTGAATCCGCGCGCCTCACGTACCGTACCCTTTGTTTCCAAGGCGACCAGTCAACCGTTAGCGAAAATCGCCGCGCGCTGTATGGTGGGTAAAACGCTGGCCGCGCAGGGCGCCACGCGGGAAAATATTCCACCCTATTTTTCGGTGAAAGAGGCAGTGTTCCCGTTCGTCAAATTCCCGGGCGTCGATCCGCTGCTCGGCCCGGAAATGAAATCCACGGGTGAAGTCATGGGTGTCGGCACGAGTTTTGGTGCAGCCTTTGGACGCGCCCAGCTGGGCGCCGGTGTGGTGTTGCCGGCCAGCGGTAAAATTTTCATCAGTGTTAGGGAAGCCGACCGGCGCGGTGCGGTGGCGCTGGCGCGCGATTTCGTGTCCCGAGGTTTCGATATCGTGGCGACTCGCGGCACGGCAGCGGCGATTGCCGCCGAAGGTATTCCCGTTGAAGTCGTCAACAAGGTGACCGAAGGGCGGCCGCACATTGTGGATATGATCAAGAACAGCCAGATCCGCTATATTGTGAACACGACAGAAGGCAAGCAGGCCATTGCCGACTCGTACACCATTCGCGGTGCCGCCTTGCAACACAAGGTGAACTACAGCACGACGCTGGCTCATGGTAAAGCAACCTGTCTGGCACTGGACAGTTTGGATAACAGCAAGGTTAATCGCTTGCAGACGCTGCACAAGGATCTACCCCTATGACTAAAGTGTCACTGACCGTACGTGGCGCAGAAAAGCTGCGCGCCGAATTACAGCAACTCAAGTCAGTTGACCGTCCACGCATCATCCAGGCGATTGCGGATGCGCGCGCGCATGGCGACCTGAAAGAGAATGCCGAATACCATGCGGCGCGTGAGCAGCAGAGTTTTGCCGAAGGCCGTATCAAAGATATCGAAGGCAAGCTCAGCAACGCGCATATTATTGATGTCACCAAACATGAGCCTACTGGTAAGGTCATCTTTGGCGCAACTGTGCTATTGAGTAACGAAGAGAGTGGCGAAGAGGTCACTTATCAGATTGTTGGTGAAGATGAAGCCGACATCAAGGCGGGAATGATTTCGGTGAACTCACCGATCGCCCGCGCATTGATTGCCAAGCAGGAGGGTGATGTTGCCGTCGTGCAGGCCCCCGGTGGCGATATTCATTTCGAAATTGTCGAGGTCCGCTACGAATAGTCTCGCGCCAGCACAGTGTGATGAGCAATCGCTTATCCCTCTGTGCTCTCTGTACGCTGGGCGAGTCGTTGGCTCCAGTCTATGCTGATTACCCGCACATGCTTATGGGCTGCAATGGAGCGCGTGCTGATCACGCTCTGGGTCGGTGCCCTGTGGACGGTTGGCTTTGTTGTGGCGCCGGTCTTGTTTTCTGAGTTGGATCGGTCGACAGCCGGCACCCTCGCGGGAATCCTCTTTCACTATCTGAATTTCGCTGGGTTGATTATCGGTAGTGGGTTGTTGCTGCGCAATCGTTTGACGACCCAGGCGACACTGCCTGCGCTGCTGTTGGTATTGATGCTGTTGCTGATTTTAATCAACGAATTTGGCATTGCACCCGAGATCGCGGCGCTGCGCGAGGCCGGCTTCGCGGCGGGCTCCGAAACGGCAAAACGCTTCGGTCTACTCCATGGCGCGGCGTCCGTGCTGTATCTGATTAATGCGCTGTTTGGTCTGGCGCTTGCGGTGGTAGGTGCGCGCGGTGTGACGCGGCAGAATCATACGTCTTGTTGAAGCGATACCGTTAGAGCGGATAACCCGCGTTACGCAGCAACGATGCCAAGCCTCCCTCACTATAACCGTTCATACGCTGTTCGCCGACCAGGATAATTGGCACACCACGGCCATTGAGTTTGCGGTAATCGGCGCGGCCACGTGAGGAATTCTCCACATCGTATTCCTTGAAAGGAATACGATGGGCAGCCATGAATGCCTTGGCTTGCCGGCAGTAGCCACAGCGTTCCGTGGTATAGATGATGACACTGCCGCGTGTTGCAATGAAGTCCGGTGTGGTTTTGGACGAGGGGCTGATTTGGGCGGGCGCGGTGTAGGTATTAACGCGGATCTCGACTGATTTGGCTTGGCTGTCCGACGGTGGTCGATCGCCGTAATGCACCTGGCCGTTCGCATCAGTCCAGGTGAAGGCCGATGCTCCCGCTGCGACACTGGCAGCCATCAGCAGCAGGCAGAGGGCTACTGATTTGCCGAGCTGAGCGATACGCGAGGCTTTTTCGGGTTGCGCCGGAAAATCAGCAGGATGTGGCCGATGCATTGGATGCGGTGTCCCTTGGTCTGTTCGCAAATGGTGTCGATCATAGCGGCACGCGAATCGCGATCCGCAGCATTGACGCGGATTTTGATCAGCTCGTGATAGGCCAGGGCCTGTTCGATTTCGGCCAGCACGGTCTCGGTG
>Ga0180009_10008388_pt1 | contig 10244 bp, 8 predicted proteins | sample OS_PC_MetaG_FD_123537 | JGI IMG/M metagenome (GOLD analysis project Ga0180009, IMG submission 123537) | Groundwater microbial communities from the Aspo Hard Rock Laboratory (HRL) deep subsurface site, Sweden - OS_PC_MetaG | ecosystem: Environmental > Aquatic > Deep subsurface > Groundwater... | reverse complement strand
GCTTTCTTCGCGCATGGATATCTGACTTCACACTGATTCTTTTAGACTATGATGCCTTTTACCATGCAAGAATAGCGGGTGAAATCTACCAGGGCCACCACATCCCGACATGGGACGCAAAAGAGCTTGGAGGAATCCCTCATTATTACCCGCCAAATTATCATATACTGATGGTGCTTGGAAAATACATTCTTCCCGAATGGAGTTTTTTGACCATTGGGAGCATCCTGACGGTTTTCTTTGGGGTTATTACAACCCTATTCGTCTATCTTATAGGCCGCAGATTTAGCGAGAATGTAGGGCTTGTATCTGCACTGCTCTATGCACTGACACCGATGATGGTTTTGCGCTCGGGACTTTGGGCCCGGCCAACAGGACTTTCGATGATGCTTGCAATCATGATTGTTTATCTATTTTTAGAAGCAAAAAAAGGAAATAAATACGCGACGCCGGCCCTCCTTGTGAGCCTTGGCTATACGTTTGCCCACAGCTCTGTCCTGCTTGTTTTTTCATTGGTTTTAGCGACATCGATAATTGCAAAGGATATGTACAAAACCCAGACGTTCCTTAAAATCGCATTAGTCCTACTGGCAGCCGGGGCGCTTTATTATTACAGGGTGCTTCCCCACCTGAATTTCTATGTCTCGCAAAAAGGAGAGTACATGCCTGTAATACGGCCTATTCTTGAGTTCTTGCCATCTGGCGATTGGGCGGCCCTGGCAGTGGCACTTTTATTTTTGGGCATTTTCAATCTAGCATTTTTCCCGGTTGTGTTTCACGGCATATACGAAATGCTAAAAACACAAAGAGAGCTTGCAATTTTCTCATTCATTTCCCTTTTTTTAGTATTTTTTGGGGCAAATATGTTCATCCTCTTGAACTTCACGGTCACCGTCGCGATAGCGGTTTCGATTTTTAAGATTTTGCGCCTTGACAAAATGCCTATTGCAGTATTGCTCTTGCTTATGGTGGCCTTAATGGATGTGACATTACTTCAAAACGTGCATGGAGAGAAAAAGACCATATATGCAGACGCCATGGAAGAAATCTTAACCGACGCCCCCCTCACAAGCGAGAATCTAGTACTCTCAAACGACCCCAATGTAGGCCACGCAATACCATACTACTCAAAGGCAGGCACGTTCATCAGCGATTTGACTGATACAAAGCAATACGACAAAAACCGCATGATATTTGACACCATCATAGATGAGAACACTACCCCTGAGGAAGCCATTGCCCTGATGCAGGAAAACAACATCGACCATCTATTGATAATCGGAGAATCCCTCCCCTTTATGGAAAAGTCAAAACAAAACCTGGTGAGGGTAAAAGAAATAGAAAGAAAAGATTTTAGAATCAGTCTTTATAGGATTAAAAAATAAAAAAAAGTGAAAAAGACTGGCGAATAGCCCGTCTTTTTCCTAAGCGTTTTATGTTTAGCTTATATCGTTTGATTGGCCATTGCAGCTTCCATTTGGCCTACTTTTGTGCCTACACTCGCATTCAGCGACTGCCCAGCACTTGAAACCATGCTTGAGTAGATAGCGAATATAACGACCGCTGCTACGATGATACCACCTGCAAGCAGGATGTACTCAATAGCGCCCTGGCCTTTTTCTTCTTTCAGAAATTTCATATGCATTTACCTCCTTTATAATTTTATTTTCCCTTATTTTATGCATAAAATTGGCTTTACTACCATATAAGTCCAACGTTAACAAAAATGTACATGCAAGGTATACACTTTCAAATAAAGACCGGCACTAGAGAACGCCTTCGAGCACGCATTGAACAATGGCGCTACGATGTGTTGTTTATTGCGCTGCCAATTTCCTCTATTTTCGTGCCCACACTTTCGTTCAGTGTCGTGGCAGTGCCACCAACCATGCTTGAGTAGACTGAGATGATTACGACCGCAGCTACGATGATACCACCAGCAAGAAGTATATATTCAATACCTCCCTGCCCCCTTTCCTCTCTTGCAAATTTTAGAATCAATTAATATCAATCCTTTTCTAAAATATAGAAACAGCACTTGGCATTATATATTTTACTACGGAATAAACACTATATGCTATAATTGCCATGGGTATCATAAACTTGACCCCGCTTTTGAATTCGCCAAACATAATTACTCCCATCATTATGGCAGAGGAAATTGCCTGCAAGATGACATAGACCGTAAGGGCATCAACCACCTGGTATATCTCAGCCATATCGACTGCAGGTGCCCCAGCACCTCCTCCAGCACCAGCCATCGCGGCCTCCATTATTTCAGGCAGCGCCCCAACAACACCCATAACAAAGGGCCCCGCCATAAGAGACGCCATCGCAAGGAAGGAAATCTGCTGCGATGTGAACGTTTTCCTGTCCTGTTTCACTTCCTTTGTGGACTTCATGTCCTCTGACACCTCATCCAGAACATCGCTAATCGGGCCCCCGGATTCCATACCCTCAAGCAGGAGATTGATTGCCCTTACGATATCCTTTGAGCCCGACCTCAGGGCAAAATTCAGGAAGGCATCCCGCATCGTCCTCCCCCTTTTAATCTCGAGCACGACCTGCGCAAACTCCTCTGAGAGCGGGCCGTAATCTGCCTCGCCAATCTCCATAATCACGCTTTCCAGAACAAGGCCGGTCTTGATTGCCACCGCCATGTGATGCAGGGCGTCCGGAAGCGAATCCTCAATAGCCCCTTTTCTTTTGTCGGCCTGCATCCTTGGCCACATGACCATTAACGCAAGCGAGATACCAAAGCCCACAACCCCGTAAATTATGTTAAAAATAACCGTCAAAACCAAAAACAGGACAATCCCAATAATAACAAACATCCCTGCCCACTCCTGTGCAGAGAATGAAATTTTGGCCCTGGCGAGCGCCAGATCTGTTTGTTTTATGAATTTCTCGCCCATGAGCTTCTTCGGGATTTTTATCTTCTTTATCGGGGAGACTTTCTTTTTCTTTTCTTCTTCTGCCATCTTTACACCTTTGGTTCAAAACGCTTAATCATAATCGACATATATATGCCGATGCCGAAAAACACGAAATACACAAGCCACATCATTGCAGGAGGCATGAGCAGTCCGCCCATGGCGATGCCCATCGCAACCATGAGAGTGGTTATCAAAACAGGGGCGATTACAACAACGAACATGTACATGAGGGCGAACGTGTTCAGGATCTGTATGTAGTCCTTTAGCTTCAGCCGCATCTCCCGTGCAATCTCCTCTGCTATGATTTTGAGCGTGGCTGCAAGGTTCCCGCCGGTCCGCAGCGTTGATATAATCTGACGGGATGATTTTTTGAGGCCAGGGGATTCAATCCTGAGGTTCATCCGCTCAAAGGATTCTTCTATGGTCGCGCCCCTTTCAATCTCCATTAATGCCCTCTTGAATTCCTCGGAGAGCACGCCGTAGTCGCTTTTCGCTATCGAGCGCATTGTTTCGAGTAGGCCAGAGCCGCTTGTTAGCTGGGTGGACATGTGCCGAAGCGCAAAGGGCATCTCCTTTGAGAATGCATCACTGCGTGCTTTCACCTTTGATTTTGGCTGGCTCTTTGCTATGACAAGCACTATGAAGAATATAAATACCCCAAGCAAAAGCCCGGCAATGCTTCCAAGAGGGCCGATTACCAGGGTCAATATAATAGCGAACAATATCCCCATGAACGCAGCAGAAATGGCAGCCACCCCAACAGAAAGCGCGATATATTTTTTGGCAGGCATCATGATGTTTGCCTTGTAGAGGTCCTCCTGGATATTTGTGAAGAAATTACCGGGCCCCTTATTTGAAAACCCGGCAAACAAATCAGAAATGATATTTATAAGCCTCTCATTAAAATCAACTTCCAGGTCCTCCCTTTCAAGTTCTAGACCTTTGTCCTCCTTCTTTTCTTCAGGTTCAAAACTCACGGCGTCTTTTATCTGGGAAAGCCGGTCTTCCATCTCGGCCTTTTTTTCCTTTTCTTCCTCCCTTTTTTTCGCAAGGAGCGTTTTTGCGACCTCGTCTTGCTCTCTAAAAGCAATTGAGAGTTCAGCTGCCCTTCTTGAAACTCTTTCGGCACTCGTCAGGGTGCCTTCTCCCACCCGGTCTATTAGTCGAATCAGAATATTTGCCATTCTAAACGTCGCCCAGGATTTCTGCCATGAACTTTTTCGAGTCTATGTAGTATCTTTCGAAAGTTTTGGCAACTTCGTCTATTTCCCGAATATTATTCTTTACAAGCCACCTTAAAACGGTTTCCCTGTTTTTGATTTCAGCCTCCACCTGCTCAACATCCACACCCTTCATTTTTGCTATTTTTTGCTTCAGGACGCTCGGCGTGCCCGTGGGCTTGATGACATCCTCTTTTGGGTTCCACACATAAACGTTGTTGAGCGTGAGTTTTTCGCCATCTGACATGGTGGTCTCTGCGATTTCGGTAATCCTGCGCAAAGTCTTCCCTTCTGAATATACCCTGTTCTGCATCAGCACCATGTCAAGCGCCGGGAGCATGATATTTGGGACGAGCATCGGGGGGTTTGTAAGCCTTACTATTGTCTCTTTCGCAGAGTTCGCATGGACTGTGCCCATGCAGCCGTCGTGGCCTGTGTTCATGGCAGTAAAAAGTGTCCGTGCTTCGCTCCCCCTCACCTCGCCGACTATTATACGGTCGGGCCGCATACGAAGTGTGTTCTTGACAAGCCCGTCCATGCTAACCTCGCCCTCTCCCTCGACGTTTGGGGGCCGGGTCTCAAGGCGTATGCAGTGCTCGATTGGAAGGTGCAGCTCTGCCGTATCCTCAATCGTTATTACCCTGTCTGTTGTTGGAATAAACGAGCACAGGCAGTTGAGTGTCGTGGTCTTCCCGCACCCGCTGCCACCGGCAGCAAGGATATTGCCCGGCTTTATACCAAAGCCGTCCACGATGAGCCACAGGTAAGCGCCCACATACGGGTCGAGCGTTTTGAAGTTTATGAGGTCCACGACCGTCAGCGGGTCCTTTTTGAATTTCCTTATCGTGATTGTCGGCCCCTGAAGTGAAAGAGGCGGTATTGTAGCGTTTACACGGGACCCGTCAATGAGCCTTGCATCAAGAAGCGGCATAGACCTGTCGATTCTCCTGCCGACGCTCGTCGCGATTTTTTCTATAATCCTCCTGGCCTCATCATCTGTATCAAAAAAGAGGTTTGTCTCCATGGCGCCGTAGTCCCTGTGGTTTACGTAAACAAGCTTTTTTGTGCCGACCACCATTATCTCTTCCAGGGCCTCATTATAAAGCAGCGATTCCAAAAGCCCGTAGCCTATCATGTTCTGCACGATAAGTTTTGAAAAGATAGTTCTTTTTCTTGAGCCTACTTCCTTGTAGAACCTTTTCATTACGTCAAGTATCATACCGGTAAACATCTTTTCAGCTTCGTTTACCGGTACCATGGACGGGTCAACTCTAATCTCGCTTATGGCGCGCTTTTCTATCTCAGCGAGAAGTTCCTTGTCCTCTTCGGACAATGTCGGCAGGGATACAAGGTACGTGTAGTTCTTCTTGCCTGCCTCTTTTACGATTTTATATCCCTCCCCGCTTTCAATCGTGTCTTCGATTGCAATCCCATGCTCCTCAATACCTGCAAATTTCTTCAAAAAGCCGTAGCCTTTTTTTGCCTTTTTCTTGGAATCGGCAGTTTCTGCGGGTGCGGCACCGCCCCCAATTTTCGCAATCACGCTTTCAGGCTTCGCGTAGTACTCGTTTATGAAGGCCCCAACATTTTCAATGCCTGTTATGTCATTGTCCACCATGTACTTCAAAATCTCCTCCCGCCTTTTCATCTCGTTTTGAACCACCATCACATCGACACCGCGAAGCTCTGCAAGCTTCCATACAAGGGAGCTCGGGATGCCCGTGGATTTCACGATATCTGTCCTTGGGTCCCATTCATACAGTATGTTTATCTTTGCCCTGTCCCCCTCAAGCCCTGTCACCTCTGCGATTTCTGTAATCCTCCTTATAACCTTCCCGCCGTGCGTGAACCTGTTCTGCATCAGTATGAGGTTCAGGGAGGGAATCATCACAAGCGGAACCGACATTGGCGCGTTTGTAAGGCGCGTGACAGTCTCCTTTGCGGTGTTCGCGTGAAGCGTTCCAAGGCACCCGTTTTGCCCAGTGTTCATAGATGCGAGCAGGGTCATTGCTTCCGAACCCCTCACCTCACCGACTATTATCCTGTCTGGCCTCATGCGGAGCGTGTTTTTGAGGAGCATGTCCATATCGACCTCGCCCTTCCCCTCAACGTTCGGGGGGCGCGTCTCAAGCATAATCCAGTGCTCGACCGGGAGCTGGAGCTCGTGCGTGTCCTCGATGGATATCACCCTGTCTGTCTGGGGTATAAAGGAGCCAAGGCAGTTGAGGGTCGTGGTCTTCCCCGAGCCCGTACCGCCTGAAACAAGCATGTTCGCGGGCTTTACCTCAAACCCCTCGACGACAAGCCACAAAAAGGAAGCGACTTCAGGAGTCATGGTGCCGTATTTGATGATGTCCACGACCGTCAGCGGGTCTGCCTTGAACTTTCTGATAGTGAGACTTGGCCCGTCAAGCGAGGCCGGCGGCACGGTCGCGTTTACCCTCGAGCCATCAGGAAGCCTTGCATCAAGAAGCGGGGAGCTGACGTCAACCCTCCGCCCCACCGACCGTGCTATTTTTGATATGATGTTTAGGGACTCTTCGTCGTCCTCGAACACGATGTTGGTCTTGCACATGCCGTGCTTTCGGTGATAGACATAGACGGCCTTTTTTGTCCCGACTATCATCACCTCTTCCAGCTGGTCGTCATCAAGAAGCGGGTTTAGAAGGCCGTATCCCACCATGTCCTGTACAATCAGGCCGGCATACGCCTCCTTTTTCTCGGAAGTAAGGTAGGCGTACTTATCCTCTATTATCTTCAATATCTCCCTTACAAACGTGTCTTTTCTAATCCTCATGTCAAGCAGCGTGTTTGGGTCTATGTTTATCTCGGCGATGGCCCTCCTTTGTATCTCCTTTAAGAGCCTCTTGTCATCCTCATCAAGCGAGGGCATGAATACCACATACGTCGGCGTCTTGTCCCCCTCTCCCCGGACGATTTTATAACCCGGCCCAGAATCAAGGACGCGCCCCTCAACCGGAGTAGCTTCAATTTCCTCGACCCTGTCAAGGAGATAAATAAATCCGTGAGTCCTGCTTTTCTTCTCCGTTTCCTGGGGCTTTGCCACCGGAGCAGGTTTTGGACGCGCCTTTTTTACCTCCGCAGCCTTTTTTTCCTCTTCAAGGCGCTGTTTTTCCTTGACATCTACAATAGACCCTAAAAGGCCCCTAATCTTCCTTGGCTTTTCCTCTTCGGTCATTTTCCTCACTTCGTTCATCAATGGACATTCTCGTCGCTTCGCTCCTCGAATGCCCTCACTTCGCTTGCGCGGAGTATGTCATCCTAGTAATTATCTATTTAGAACTATAATAAAGTAACTAACTGCACGATTATTCCGATTCCTCACCGGCTCTGCCAAGCTGCCTTGCAATCTCTTTTTTTAACTCCTCCAAATCTGGCGAGAACCCGAAATAATCAGCAAATTTCCGGGTCGTGTGCAGGATTTTTGTCCTGCCTGTCGGGTGGGCGGTTATGAAATCCTTTGCGAGCAGGTCCTTTACGTGCACGTATGTAATAGGCCCCCTCGATTTTACGACCTCGGCCTGCATTATGGGCTGCTTGAGCGCAATGAGCGAGAGCGTCTTGAGCACTTCCTGTGTGACTGTTGGCTTTACCAGCCCCAAAAGCGGCGCCGCAAATATCTCGCGGGCCTGCATTAAATAGAGGTCGCTTCCAATACGGCGTATCTCAACCGCACTATCACGGGCCTCGTAGATTTCTTGAAGCTCCTTTATCATGCGCTTTATTTCCCCCTTTCCCGCGCCTGTTATCTCCTCGAGCTTTTTCATAGAAATCGGGTCCGTGGATACAAAAAGAGCTGCCTCAACAATCTGGCGGGGTTCCAGGTCCATGATATAGAAACGCGGGAAGGGATAATATATTTTACTGTTCAAAACAACTAAACGCAATGGAGCTTGATAAAAAGGATAGGCAAAGATTAAGGGCATTCGAAATCGGCCTGGTAATCATCATCCTCTCGAGCATGGCCACTGCAGTCCACATCTACAACAAAACCGCGGGCACCATGTGCGAAAAAAACTTTGAATGCAAACTCCACTGCCCCAAAGGCGCCTATAACGACAACTTCATAGACATATACAGAGGCCCCTTCGGGGCCTCCGACTGCAGCGCGGGCATGACCGCGATTTGCGAAAACGCAAAATGCAAGGCATACGATGCATACAATGCATCATCAGTTGAGGACTGCAAAAGAGCAGGAGGCGGATTTTACGAGTTCCTGTGCTTTTTGGCCATGGCAGAAAAGCAAGACAACGCTTCCATCTGCGATGAAATCCAGCTAGATTTTGACAAATCCTACTGCTATTTCGAGCTTGCCAGAAAAACGGGCAATTTGAGCCTGTGCGCCGGCGCAACCGACCCGGAACTTCGGCGTACATGCATAACCGAGCTTTTCACGCCCCCCGAAGATAAATACAACGAGCAGGCCTCATACGACGGCGACTGCGAGAAGCGGCCCCTATATTCTGTCTGCCTGAGCTTTGGCGACGGCTACACATGGCTCGTTTTCGATGCGATTGTATCAACGGAAATGCAGGAGAGCGCGGACTACACAATCGAAATCTACAGAGGGGAACAGGCAGATTACTACCATGTTCTTTACACTGACTTTGTTAGGGAGGTTGGGGATTAGTCAACATTTCAAAAATTTAAACAAATATATAAATATAGGCTTAAGGTGCTTTAGAACATTAAGCGACGTCTTTACTTATGTGAAGACATTTGGGAAGGAGAGGTGTAAAAATGGATGGGAAGTGGAAAGAATGGCATGCATGGTCAAGAAGTCGACAATTAATGCTTGATGAATGTCCACGTTCGTTTTACTATCGGTATGTGAAGTTTTACGACATGCCATATGGGGACATTCTGAAAGCTACGAAGAGAATGTTAGACCAAATGACTAACACTAAGTTTTTGTTGGGCAGCGTTGTCCATGAAGCGATTGAACGTCAGTTTGACCAGTTGTCTCGTGGTAGAGAAATCCAAGGACCAGATTCTGCACTCCAATATGTTACGAGGGTTATGAGTGATATTAAATATAATCCAGAAAAGCATGTAATAGAGGCTTTGAATGGAAAAGAAATTTCAGATGCAGAACTTTCTAAAATAGAAGAAGAAGCCAAAAGACAGGTCAATGTATTTTTTAAAGAATTTTTTGATTTTTATAAAGATTTAGAGATTATCACTCATGAAGATTATTGTAATATAGAAATCGATGGTCATAAATTTTATCTCATGCCAGATTTAATAACAAAATCTAGTGACGGACGAGTATATGTAACAGATTGGAAATCAGATAGTACCTATTCAGCAGAACCCAACGAACGGCAAATGAAAATGTACATTTTATGGGCGCTTCAAAAGGGACATGCTGATTTCATTGATTTAAGGGCTGAGGTAATATTTCTTGATATAGGGGATTCCAAGGAATATATAACAACCGAAGAGGATCTTGATTCCTTCAAGGAGGAATTGGTCGAAAATTCAGAGAAGTTGTTCGAGTATATAGATTCTAGGTCAGGAGAGGAAGATTTCGAAAGATGCGAGGAAGAAGAGGTCTGTTTTAGTTGTGGATTCAAATCTTATTGTGAAACAAACTAAGGGTACTATAGTTCTTTAAATTGCCCAAATAAATCTAAAAGCGTCTTTGTTCCTACCTCAATTTCTTCATTGGAGTATTTTTTAGCATGTTCAAGGAATTTTTTGATATAAGGTTCTTCATATCCTTCATCTAATAAGAATGCAATAGAGGCTATTTTTTCTAGCTCCAGACTGCCAAGTTCATTAAGCCTCCTGAGAATTTTTTCAAAGCGGCCGTATGCCCCCTGTTCTCCCGCGGATAATGATGTTTTCAAAAAATCAGTGCCTTCATCTGTAAGTATATACGAATATTCCCCTCCTTGAAATCCTTCTTCTAAAAGAAGCTCCATCTCACATAGCACATCTATTTCAGAGGCGAGTTCCTTAGAATAAGGGCCAAACATGTTCCATTTAAATGTTTCATGGATTGGTATACCTGCCCTTTTCGCTAAGTAAAATATTTTTTGAAACTTCTTCCTTCCCTGAATTT
>Ga0180009_10008387_pt1 | contig 10245 bp, 9 predicted proteins | sample OS_PC_MetaG_FD_123537 | JGI IMG/M metagenome (GOLD analysis project Ga0180009, IMG submission 123537) | Groundwater microbial communities from the Aspo Hard Rock Laboratory (HRL) deep subsurface site, Sweden - OS_PC_MetaG | ecosystem: Environmental > Aquatic > Deep subsurface > Groundwater... | reverse complement strand
TACTTTGTTTGTGCCGTAGACTTCAAGCCTTTCATGCTTGAAGTCTACTACTCTTTATGACTCAAGAGCAAATGCTTTGCAGCCGAGGGCTAAAAGCCCTCGGATAACCGCTCGTTCATTATAGCTTGTATGTAAGCGCTATTAACGCTAATACCGCTTGACATCATCTAGTAACTATGTTATTCTATAAATAATGAAAATGCCTAGAGTTTTAACAAAAACTGTTATTTCCAAGATAAAATCCTCAGATAAAGGCATCATTATATATGGTGCCCGGCAGGTTGGCAAAACCACTTTAGTCAATGATGTAATTAAAAATTTGGGGTTAAAAACCCTAAATGTGAATGCTGATCAAAGTAAATATGTTAACATTTTTTCACAACGGAATCTTAATAGAATGAAAGATTTTGTAGAGGGATATGAATTGTTGTTTATTGATGAAGCTCAGCGGATACCAGAAATCGGTATTAACCTTAAGCTTATTCTAGATAATTTTAAGGATTTGAAGGTTATCGTTACTGGATCATCTTCGCTCGATTTAGCAAGTAAAATTAGCGAACCCTTAACTGGTCGGGCATGGACTTACAAGTTGTACCCAATTTCATTTTACGAGCTATCTGCTTTTAAAAATAAATTTGAATTGAAGGATCAAGTTGAGGAACGGCTGGTTTATGGATCTTATCCTGAAGTCTTTTCCTTGACTGGTGAAGCAAATAAGAGAGAATATTTGCAGAATTTAACTGACGCATACTTATACAAAGACCTTTTAGAACTTGGTGATGTGAGAAACTCGCATAAAATAAGGGATTTATTGAAGCTGTTGGCTTTTCAAATTGGCTCGGAAGTGTCACTTTCCGAGTTAGGAAGCAATCTTGGAATGGGAAAAGATACTGTTTCGCGCTACATTGATTTATTGGAAAAATCATATATTATTTTTCGTTTGAAAGGTTTCAGGCGTAATTTACGTAAAGAAGTAACCAAAATGGATAAGATATTTTTTTACGACTTGGGAATAAGAAATATGCTCATTGATAACCTAAAGCCACTCAAGGAGCGAAATGACGCTGGACAATTGTGGGAAAACTTCCTTATTTCAGAAAGAATAAAATATCTCTCATATTCCCAACTTTATACCTCCAACTACTTTTGGAGGCTATATACCGGAGCGGAATTAGATTACGTGGAAGAAGCAGGAGGAGAGCTTATAGGGTATGAATTTAAATTCGGGGGGAGAGTTGCTAAGGCTCCACAAGGATGGAAAACAGCATATCCTGATTCCAAATTCAAATGTATAAATAGAGATAACTTCCTCGAGTTTATAATTAAAAAATAAAGGAGAGAAGCTCGCATTGAGTTCTGAATTGACTGAGCATTCTGTTCTAGAATCATTGTATCATTATAGCGGCTTCTTCCATTGAGGCTAAAAAGCTGCCGGGCTTGGATTCGAACCAAAATAAACGGATTCAGAGTCCGTTGTCCTACCGTTAGACGACCCGGCAATATATTTGGATTTTAACAGATTGGGAAGCTAAACAAAAGAAGAGTGGATAATTAAGAAGCTAAGAAGTTTTAAATTAAGATAAACAAAAAACTAACGCTTTCCGCATAGTCTTTTTGGCTATTAGAAAGCGTTAGAACCCTAGATGATAAGTTGATGTAAATTGGTATTAATTAATTACATCAGATTAACTTATCAAGCTTATACTAAAATTTCTCGGTTAAGAATAAAACTAGTAAACAATAAGAGGAAAGTAAGAAAAATCTACTTAAAAAAGCGGAGTAAATAAGGGACAAGAATTAAAGAACCAACAATTACCGATCCTAGCGCAACTACCAAAACCATTCCAGCTGCAACATCCTTTGCAGTTTTTGCTTCTTTTCGATGCTCTGTTGTAATTAAATCTGTCATTTCTTCCAAGGAAGTATTAATCATTTCTGCAGAAATTACCAAAAGAATCATTACTCCCAAAATACCTATTTCAAAAGGATTAACTTGCAAGAATAAACTTAAAAGAATTACAACTGCACCTACTAAAAAATGTATTTGTAGGTTTGGGTTATACTTAAGCGCATGCAATATCCCTGCATATGCGTATTTAAAGGAAAAACCTAATTTTTTATAACTCATTTGCTCTCTTTAAATAATTCTAGCGTTTTTTCTTTTCCAATAACAACTAAGGAATCTGTAATGGGAAGACCTTTATCCACCCCAATTAAAACTTTGTATAAAAACGGAAAGCGCTTTCCCTCTTTTAAAAGAAACGCCGATATAAAATTAGACACTTCTTCCCTATTCCAAATTTTAACTTCCCCCAAGCCCTTTTCTAATCTTTTTTTAAATTCAACCTCTTCGGAAGTTAATTTTAAATTGGCAGGTTTTATAAATGGAATAACCATTTGCTTAAATTCTCTTAAAGTTTTTATTCTGGTTTTAGTAATTTCAATAAATCCATCTAAGTATTTTTCTTCGATTTCTTTGCCTATGCTTAAATCAAATTCCAAAAGTCTTTTCTTAAGCTCTAAATTTTCCAAATTTCTTATCCACATCCCATTCATCCATTCTAGTTTTACCGCGTCAAACTTAGGATTTGCAGTATTTACATCTTTTAAATTAAATAGTTTTACCATCTCTTCCAAAGAAAGAATTTCCCTATCATCTCCCGGATTCCAACCTAAAATTGCAATAAAATTAAGAATTGCTTCTTTAAGGTAACCATCGTTTTTATAATCTAATGCTGATTTTGCACCGTGTCTTTTAGAAAGCTTCCCTTTATCCGGGCCAAGAATTACCGGCATATGTGCAAAATAAGGAGCTTGCCAAGAAAAACTTTCGTATAAAAATAAATGCTTTGGAACAGAAGAAATCCATTCTTCTCCTCTTATAACGTGGGTAATTTCCATTAAATGATCGTCTACCACATTTGCCAAATGATAAGTTGGGAAACCATCTGATTTTAAAATTACAAAATCTTTTTGATCTTTCCCATCGAATGAAATTTTTTTATTACCCACTAAATCTGTCCACGAAAAAGTTTTATTATCCGGCATTTTTACCCAAACAGCGCCGTCTTTTTCGTAAGCAATTTTTTTATCTAAAAGCTCTTTTGTGTATTTTTTATATATATCAAGACGCTTTGATTGATGAATAATTTCTAAATCCCAATTTAAAGTAAGCCATTTTAAAGAATTTAATATTGCTTCTTCTGCTTCTTTTACAAATCTTTTTTGATCGGTATCTTCTATTCTAAGCAAAAACTTTCCCTTATTTACTCTTGCAAATAAATAATTATAAAGTGCTGTTCTAATGCTTCCAATGTGTGGAATTCCTGTGGGGCTTGGAGCAAATCTAACCTTAACTTCCTTATATTTTTGGGCCATACAGCTTGCATTGTACCTTAAACTTTTCCTATACTCAATACATGCTTAGTCTTAGTAATATTGCCCTAGAAACAAGATTAATTATAAAATGGGGAGGAATTTCTTTAGGTGCAATAATCTTTCTTGTTGTATTATTCCAAATCGGAATTTTTACGAAAAATGCGTTTTTTCCAAAAGAGCCAGACCCTCCAACCGTATCTTTTGGAAAATTACCAAAAATTAATTTTCCCAAAAATACTTCAGATGAAAATTTTACTTATCAATTAGATACCACAACGGGTAAACTTCCTGATTTTCCGGATCGACTAGACGTTTTTGAAATAGAAAAGCCAGAACCAGATCTCTTAGCTGTAGAAAAAGCACAGGAAAAAATGAGCAGTATTAGGATTTACAGCAAAGGCTTTCAAGTAGACTCAAGGACTTTTAACTGGAAAGACGAAGGAAGCTCAATGGGAAAGACAATAAACTATGACATTTTTTCCCATAATTTCCAGCTTAAATCTAATTACCAATCAGATCCTGAAGTTTTATCGGCAAATGGATTATTCGAAGAGCAAGTAGCTATAAATACAGCAAGGGATATGATTTATTCTCTTGCAATAAAAGATGAAAAAGAAGAAGGGGTTATTTTTCCTAAAACAAAAACCAATCTATATTCAATAAGAAATGGCACTTTATTTCCAGCGACAAGTATATCCAATACTCAAGTAATCGAAGTGTTCTTTTTTCATAACAATGTTGGGGAAACTCCAATATTTTATTCTAATCCAAAAAAAACCACAATGCATTTCCTAGTGTCTGGAGGCCAAGGCGGATCACAAGTGGTAGAAGCAAGCTTTTTTTACCAAAAAGCTTCCTCCACTTCCGCAACATATCCCATAAAAACAGCAGATGAATTATTTAATGAATTAAAAAAAGGAAATGGCTACATTTCTTCTTATGATGGACAGGGTCAAGATATTAAAATAAAAAACATATTTCTTGCTTATTATATGTCCGAGGAAGAACAAAATTATTTAATTCCAATTGTGGTATTCGAAGGAAACAACGATTTTTATGCTTATCTTTCTGCAGTTAAGGACGAATGGTTAAGTAATTAACATTTCCAGAAATTAAATCCGTAAGAATAAAGGTATCCAAAAATCGATCGCTACTCCCCATTACAACAGTTATTAGCTTGTGTTTTTGTTTGGGATTTTCAATTGTAGATTCAAATCTCGAAGTTACTAATACCTCTCCTGCTTCTTCTGTAAACCCAGTTTTTACTCCATCTATGCCCCTTACCCCCAAAAGTTTATTGCGATTTTCAAAAAAATAAGAATCTGAAAAATCTTCTGTAAATATTGTTTTTGTTTTTTCACTTACAATCTTGGCAATAGTTTTATTTTTTACAGCAATCGAAGCAAGTCTTGCCAAATCAAAAGGAGTTGTATAGCCATTATCATCTAGGCCTGCAGGATCTTCAAATCTTGTATTTGCAAGGTTCCATTTTTTAGCATTTTCATTCATTTGCTTTACAAAAGCAGCTTTCCCTTGTGGGTGATTTTCTGCAATTGCCAAAGCAGCATCATTGGCAGATGGCAAAAGGATTGCATAAAGAAGGCTCTCTAGGGTAAATTTTTCGTCTTTTTTTAAGTTTATTATGGACCCCTCCACCGTTGCTGTTTTTATAGTTAAAGACTCATTTAATTTAAAAATGTCTAATGCTGTTAATGCTGTCATAATTTTTGTCGTAGAGGCAGATGAAAATCTTAAATGAGGATTTTTTGCATAAATTACAATCTTAGAATCTGCATCCATAACAATTGCGCCTCTTGCAGAAATTTGCGGGACAAAAAAAGATTTTAAAACTGGATAAGCAGAAATTTCTTGTGAAAAAGAAGGTGGTGGAAGAATTTTTTTAGAGCCTTCTGCATGTATTAAATACAAATCAAAAGACATTAGAGATAACAATACCAAAAACAAGGTTAAAAAAGAAACAAAAACGAAATTTTTACGAAGCCACTTAAATTTTAGAAAATCTTTCATCTACTCTTTCCATGTCTCTTGGGAAAAGACTTGCTTCTCTGATATTTTTAAGATTTAGAAGCTTCATGGTCACTCTTTCCAGTCCAAACGAAAATCCACCCTCCGGAGGCATTCCATATTTAAAGGCCTGAAGATACATATTAAAATATTTAGGATCCATTCCTCTTTTTTTAATGCTTTTGACAAGCTCTTTAAAATCGTTAATTCTCTGGCTGCCACTCATAATTTCCACTCCCCTAAATAATAAGTCATAGCTTAGACTGTATTCTGGATCTTTAGGATCGGGCATGGTATAAAATGGCTTGGCTATTGTTGGAAAATGAGTAATCGTAACAAAGTCACTTTTGTGTTTTTCCTTAGCCCAACTACAAATATCGATTTCATCCTGCGGAGTTAAATCTTTTTCCTTTCTATTGTCTCTTTTAAATTCCTTAAGGATAATTTCTTGAGCTTGTCTAACTGTAAGTCTGGGAATTTTTCCAAAAGCAATTTTTTCTACTTTCGCATTTTTTAAAATGTCCAAGCAACTACCTTCGACATATTTTGTCATTTCGTGCGCAACTTTTTCGAAAATGTCTAAAAGTTCTTCGAAGCTTACAAAGCCTATTTCGCAATCAAGCTGTGTTGTTTCGGTAAGGTGTCTTGTGGTTACAGACGGCTCAGCTCTATAAACATGGGCAATTGTCCAAACTCTTTCGAAAACAGAAACCATTACCTGCTTATATAGCTGCGGAGATTGAGCAAGATATACTTTTTTATCGTAATAATCAACAGGAAAAAGCTCTGCTCCTCCCTCTGTAGCTCCGGCAACAATTGTCGGAACAACTATCTCTGTACATCCAAGTTCATTGCTTACTTTTCTAAACCCCTCTAGAAGCGCTTCCTGAACTTTAAAAATAGCTGAAATCTTAGGATGCCTAAGAGATAAAGAGCGATAATCTAAAAGCGTTGGAAGCTCTAAATTAAGAGTATCTCCACCCATGTCAAACGGAAGGGTATCTGCTTGTTGAATAATTTCTATTTTTATTGCCTCCAGCTCTACTTTTCCACTGACAATATTTAGATTTATGGCATTTTCCGGTCTTTTATTTACCTTGCCAACTATTCCCACTACGTCTTCTGGCCGCAATTGCTTTGCTTTTTCAAACGCACTTTCCGAAACCTTTGCATTAACAACAACCTGAACAATCCCCTCTTTATCTCTAACATCTAAAAAAATTAACTTCCCATGATCTCTTCTTAATTTTACCCATCCCTTAACCAAAGCTTCTTTACCAATAAAATCTTCTAGCTGATTTGTAAAAACTCTACTCATAATACTATGCAATAATACAATATAATAGAAAGCTTGACAATAAAAATTGTACTCTGGTAAAATCCACTATAGCAATATGAAATTAAATAGAATTAATAAAAATCAAACAAAAACTTCCTTTATTTGGTAATAAGGATTGTTTTTTGCACGCAAAAAACACAACTTGCCCAAAAAACGGAAGTTTTTTTACGGCTAAAAATTATGAAAGAAATACATACTGGACAAATCCGTCGAATACCAACTAGGGCAGAAGAAGAAGCTGTTTATAAAAACCCAATTCATTACCTACTCCCAGAACACAATGGAAAGGGAAATGGAAGCAGTCCTATTCCATCTGTTCCTGAAGCGAGCACCGAAGAGGTAAGCTATGACGAGATAGCAGACATTGCGCATAAATTTTATGGTGATATTTGTAAACTTTCACCCTCAGGTATACAAGATCAGATTTCAACCTTACGCGAAAACCCCAATGCTGTTTCTCATATAAAAAGCTTGCTTAACTTCACGTTAGAAGCTTGACAATTGATCTCATATTAACCACAATTAAATTATGGCTGAAGAAGGAAAAGGAGACATTATTATTCCAAAAGAACGTCAAGCTGCCTTTGCAGAGAATCAAGCTCTTGCAAACACAACAAAAAGAGGAGGAACCGAAGAATACAGAGAATCACTGCTCCGAGGACAAAGAACACCCAAGAAAGACATCGGAAGAAGATAGCCTCATATCTCTTATTTTCAGCTGTAATCTTTTATTCCCATTCCACTCGTTCTCATCTATAGAGCATGCAATGTTAATTTCTTTTCCCACTTTTAAGTCTTTGTATTCTTCCCCTATTCCAAATCCAATAGCATCAAAAAGGGCTAGTTGATGATTGCTAGCTGTTAATTGCCTTAGCTTTAATTTTAAGTGAGAATTTTCTTTTCCCACAAATCTAATATCTTCGATAATCGCCTTTGAAGCAAACACAGGCACAGGGTTTCCAATGCCAAACGGCTCCATTTTAGCTATAGACTCGTAAAGCTTAATGCTTAAGGCAGAAAGAGGAATTTCTAAATCATATTTTAAAGTTTTAATAAAAGAAGCAGAATTAAGTAATTTATCCGCTATTTCTTCCATTTTTTTCTTTATTACTTCTGCTTTTTTTGTTTCAAATGTAAATCCTGCAGCCATTGGATGGCCTCCAAAATCCACTAAACAATCCGAAGCTCTTCTTATAAATTCAATAATATTAAAATCTTTAATCGATCTTGCCGACGCCTTGCTAAACTCATCTCCCTTCCAATAGACAATAGAAGGGCGGTAATATTGCTCCACAAGTTTTCCAGCAACCAGTCCAATTACCCCTTGCTGATAATCTTTATTTCCAATAAATATTAATTTGCCAATCTTTTTTTTCGCCACTTCCCTTTTTGCATGCACTATTAACTCTTCTGTTAAATTCTGTCTTTTGCGATTAGTATTGCCTAATTTTAAAGCCAAAGCTACTGCTCTTTTTTTATCTCTGGTGCAAATTAAACGCAAGGAGTCCATTGCCAATTCCAATCTTCCCATTGCATTTATTCTTGGAGCAACAACATAACTAATTTGGTAACTTTGCAAATTTTCCCTTTCTATCCTAGCTTCTTTAAAAATTTCCAAAAGGCCAATTCTTTTTGTTTTCCTTAAACTTTCCAACCCAAACTTAACCAAACTCCTATTTGCTCCTTTTAACGGCACCATATCCGCAATGGATGCAATCGCCACTAATTCTAAATGATTATCTTCTACTTTTAACTTTTCACTTTTAACTTTTAACTCTTGCGCCAGTGCCCAAGCCACTCCTGCTCCGCAAACTTCGGTAGTGTGTACTATTGAATAAGCATTTGGAAGCTTAGAAGACGGAATATGATGATCTGTAATTATTACATCTATCCCATTTTTATTTGCAAAATCAACACCCTTATTTGCAACAATTCCATTATCTACAGTAATCATTAACTTTGTGTTTTTAAACTTTTTCAAAACACTTAATATTCCTTTTTTCGAAAGTCCATATCCCTCTTCTTCTCTGCCTGGAATAAATGGCATAACTTTTGCTCCGATTTCGTTTAAAGTTTCCCAAAGTATTGCTGATGCGCAAACACCATCTACGTCATAATCTCCAAAAATTATTATTTGCTCTTTTTCCTTTATCGCTTTTTTAATTCGCGCTATGGATTTTGTTAATCCTACTGAACTAATTTTTAAAGTTTTACTGTTTATTTTAGAAATATCCGGATTTAAAAAATCCTCTTTTTGCCTTGCTGTTTTTAATCCTCTATTTTCCAAAAGAAGATTAACAATGTCTTTAACTTTTAACTTTCCACTTTCGACTTTTAGCTTATTTATCGCTTCCCATTTAAAATTCATAACGAAAAAATTCTCTGCTATACTATAACAAAATCTAAAAACAAAAAGCTATGATAAGTTTAATTCCCAAAAACATACAGGAAGTTTATAAAAAAATAGAAGATAATGGCTTCGAAGTATATTTTGTTGGAGGATGTGCCAGGAATTTATTATTAGAACAACCGGTTAAAGATTGGGATTTTGCAACAAGTGCAAAACCCGAAGAAATATTAAAACTTTTCCCAAATGGTTTTTATGATAATAAATTTGGAACTGTTGGAATTCCAATCGATAAACAAATTGTAGAAATTACAACCTACCGAACAGAACATGGATTCTCCGATCAAAGACATCCGGAAAAAGTTGAATGGGGAAAAACAATCGAAGATGATTTATCCAGAAGAGATTTTACGATTAATGCAATTGCTTTTAAAATAGTAGATTCAAATCCAGAGTTTATAGACCCTTTCGATGGTAAAGAAGATCTTAAGAAAAAATTAATTAAAGCAGTTGGCAACCCAAAAGAACGCTTTAAAGAAGATGCTTTAAGGTTAATGCGTGCCGTAAGATTTGCAACTCAACTCTCTTTTACAATAGAAGGAGAAACATGGGTCGAGCTTGCAAATGACTCCGAACTTCTTAAAAAAATATCTTGGGAACGAATAAGAGATGAGTTTTTTAAAATACTTGCAAGTAACTATCCATACGAAGGGATAATTCTATTAAAAAATGCCGGTCTTTTACAAATAATAATTCCCGAACTTTTTGAAGGGGAAAATGTATCTCAAGCAAGACCAGGCAGACACCACACAACTGACGTCTTAACTCATAACTTAATGTCTTTAAAGCATTGCCCTTCGGAAAATCCAGTTGTAAGATTTGCCGCCCTTATCCACGACGTAGGCAAAGGAAAAGCTGCAACAAAAGACGAAGAGGGATTTGTTGTTTTTCATAATCACGAAGTAATTGGAGCAAAAATGGCAAGAGAAATTTGCGAAAGATTAAGACTTTCCAAAAAAGACCGCAGCTTAATAGTTAATTTAGTTAGATGGCATATGTTTACAGTAGACGACAAAATAACAGATGCCGCAATTAGAAGATTTATTCGAAGAGTTAGTGTTGAGAGCGTAAAAGAAATGATGGATTTAAGAGTTGG
>Ga0180009_10008386_pt1 | contig 10247 bp, 9 predicted proteins | sample OS_PC_MetaG_FD_123537 | JGI IMG/M metagenome (GOLD analysis project Ga0180009, IMG submission 123537) | Groundwater microbial communities from the Aspo Hard Rock Laboratory (HRL) deep subsurface site, Sweden - OS_PC_MetaG | ecosystem: Environmental > Aquatic > Deep subsurface > Groundwater... | reverse complement strand
GGTATCCCTATTTTCCATCACTCAGTACTCTCCACCCGTTGGCGTAGACATTCATCCTTTCACCTCTGACAAAGCCGATGAGGGTTATACCCAAATCATTGGCTAACTTTACTCCCAGGTTAGTGGGGGCAGATTTAGAAATAAGTATAGGTATGTTCCTCTTAGCCACCTTGAGCAATATCTCTGATGAGATTCTCCCGCTGGTGATTATTATATGGTCATCCGTTGGTATGTCTTTTAAAACGCATTCGCCAAAGATTTTGTCAATGGCATTATGCCTGCCTATATCCTCGCTAAAAACCAGGATGCTCTTCGTATCACAGAAGGCGGCACTATGAACGCCGCCGGTTGTTCTATAAATCTGGGAGCGATGCTGGAACTCCTTTGCCAGTGTAAAAACTTCAAGGGCTGATATGCCAATCTGAGATTCCACTTTTATCTGTCCCTGGGCATCGGCGGCACTATAAAAAGAAGCTCCTCTTCCGCAGCCTGAAGTTATGAGCCGTTTGAATACGAGTTCGTCAGCGAACTCTTTATCCTCTTTGGTTTCCACACGCACCACACCTCTCTGCTCATCGACTATTACCTTCTTGATTTCATCTTTGCTGTTAAGTAACCCTTCCGAGGAAAGGAAGCCGATAGCCAGGTTCTTTAGCTCTTTAGGAGAGCAGAGCAAGGTTACCAGTTCCTGATTGTTGAGGATGATGGTGAGGGGTAGTTCCTTGACTACTATGTCCTCGTTATCCTCCTTACCCTCCCTGGTAACACGCTGTATGGGAAATCTCTCTACATTGTCCATCACTTTTCACCTTCTAACATCCTTATTGTGTCCTCTGGTAGGGGCTTCATTGCGGCTACTCCATTGCTGATTAATATAGATAAATTCAATAATACCATAGAACTGGAAGGTTGGCGATATTATTCAACCCTGTAATTCCCAATATCAGAAATACCTGCGCTGGAAGTAGAGAGCTACGTTTACGAGGCTGATGAGCACGGGCACTTCGACCAGCGGTCCAATGACGGCGGCAAAAGCCTGCCCCGAACCAATGCCGAACACTGCCACGGTCACGGCAATGGCTAGCTCGAAATTATTGCTGGCGGCGGTGAAGGCGATGGTCGTCGTCTTGGCATAGTCTGCCCCGATTTTCTTGCCCATGTAGAACGAGACTAGAAACATGAGCACAAAGTAGATGAGGAGCGGTATCGCGATACGAACCACATCCAGCGGCAACTCAACAATTACCTCACCCTTAAGGGAGAACATTACCACTATGGTAAAGAGGAGAGCGGCCAGTGTGATAGGGCTTATCTTGGGGATAAACTTGTTTTCATACCAATCACGTCCCCTTGACTTGATAAGAGTAAAGCGCGTAATCATGCCTCCAAAGAAGGGGATACCCAGGTAAATAAATACGCTCTCAGCTATCTGGCCGATGGTGACATGCACTGCAGCTCCCTCAAGTCCAAACCTTGCCGGCAGCACCGTGATGAAGACGTACGCATAAACTGAGAAGAATACTATCTGGAAGACCGAGTTGAGTGCCACCAGACCGGCGGCATACTCGGTATCGCCTTTCGCTAACTGATTCCACACGATGACCATGGCGATACAGCGTGCTAGCCCTATCATGATAAGACCTACCATGTAATCGGGGTAGGCACGCAGGAAGATAATAGCGAGGAAAAACATGAGTACGGGGCCAATGAGCCAGTTCTGCACCAGAGAAAGCCCCAGCACCCGCCAGTTGCGGAATACATGGCTCAGTTCCTCGTACCTGACCTTGGCTAGAGGTGGATACATCATGAGGATTAGCCCGACCGCAATGGGTATGGAAGTGGTTCCTACCTGGAAGAGAGTAATGAAGTTAGCGACCTCAGGAACGAAGTAACCCAAGCCTACCCCTAGCCCCATTGCCAGGAATATCCAAAGCGTTAGGAAACGGTCTAATATTGAAAGCCTGCGCAGTACCGCTCTTGGCTCCGCGTTGCTCACAGTGTTCTCCTAAGTTGTGGCCACAATCTTGCGGGGAATTGCCTATTACTCATGCTTGTGTACTCTCACAGTGTTCTTGATCTTCCCGCCCTTCATGATATTCCTTCAGTTGGCATAATGGGAGTTCTTTCATTAAAGACTCACTATTGAGAACTAGCTCAGCCAGTCTAGGGTCTGCCAGCTTGTAGTAGATTTTCTGGGCTTCTTGCCTCGACATTACAATGTTGCACTCCTTTAGTGCTCTTAAGTGATGTGAGACCAAAGACTGTTCCTTGTTCAACGTCTCGACAATTTCGCCAACACACTTCTCGCTATTAGCCAGCAATTTGAGTATTTGGAGCCGAGTTGGTTCACCAATACATCTAAGAAATCTTGCTTGCTCATCTTCTAGAGTCATATGAGCCTCCATTCATATGAATCATACCTCATATAACTGTTACTGTCAACAACTATGTAAGCGTGGCGGCAGGACGAAGAGCTTGATATTTCGTCTCCGGAGGCTTGCAACAGGCGACTGTGAGGCAGACCGGGCGAGGTGCTAGAAGTGGTAGAAACTCAAGATGTTAGCAAAACCTTTGCAGCAGACTCCGAAACAGATGGAGCCAGCGAATGGATTCGAACCATCGACCGGCGGTTTACGAATACGTGGCTCGTCATTTCTCCCCGATTTGAAGCTAAAACCATCCCGTTTTAAACCTAACGACCTGCAGTTTTCTCATCATCGAGGAGCCAGATCAAGATAATTGTAAAAGAAATGTAAGAAAAATTCAATGACATTCTACGTTGGCTTCACACACTTATCTAAGGGTGTGTTCTTTTGCCTCTTAGCGACTAGACCTTCAAATTGCCTCCTCACTAATTGCACAAAATAGTGTTTTGTGCAACTGGGAGTAGATAACAATTCTGGCTTTTGTTAGCTCAATCTCGCATTCTGCATTTCTGTGCCTTGCATCTGCAGCGCACGCACGACACTGCTGGGCTACATGCCCCTAGGGCCTTAAGCCACACCACAGAAGAACAGAGGAGCGCCGAATCATGTAGCATCACATGTCTGCTCGGCGGCCTGTGGTCTTGGAAAACTACGCGTGTTTTGTTATCATTGTAATAAGCCATGCCGAATGACTGTGGATTGGTTTCATGCTCAGTCGGCCTGGGACGATAGGAGATCAGGAAGTCACTGCCTCAAGCAATAGAGGTCAGGGAGACAGGACGGCAGCGGTCATGGGTAGAAGCCGGAGAACGAATGACTTGCGACAATACATAGTGGGTTATCCTGTGGCGATCGACCGCCTCTTTCGGCTCAAGCCCCAACTGTAATTGGTGTCATGATTATGGCAGCGGCAAACTTTAGGTCGGGTTCTGTTAGTTCTATTGTATCTACACCAACACTCTTATTAGGTGGTGAAAAACCCCCTGTTAAGGAACTTGGTATACTGATGCTCTCAGTAGTTATGTACACGGATCACATCAAGAAATTAATGAGTAGCGGTCCACGATTAGTGGCTCAGCACACACAGTACCAGTCACTAATGAAGCTCAAACGAGATCAAGAAGAAATGTTGCAGAGTGCTGTTCCCGATGCATTGGAGTTGCACCTCAGGAGACAAGTCTCAAACTGTGCTCATAGAATCCATGTCCCTCATGGCTTTCAAGCATTTTGGGCTACATCGAATACATTGAAGGCTTTGCTCTCGCCAAGTACTAGGAAGCGGGTGCTCTTTGTTGATTGAAGTGGTTTTGTCTGGTCCTCAGTTGTAAAATACTGTGAAATGATGCTTAGCAACACGAAAGAAGATGTCCGCGAGGCGCACCACTTGGATTACTGCTTGGGTAGTATTGCTTGGGCTCTGTACCTTCTGGCACTTGGGGCACGTTATCAGTCTGAAGTTGTCCTGTCTCCTGCCAACATACTGCAATCTATACGCCATCTTCGTCAACATGCAACATTAGACAATGAAAGTGCTACTCGACTCTCAATTATTGAGGGGATATTTCAATTGTATTCAGTTGAGGAAGAAGTACAGGGGTTCAGTATTTTGCCAATGGCATCAAAGTATTCGGTCTTAGAACGCATTGATGAAATAATTGAAGATGCTTGGTTACTTGATGCCTCAAGATTAAGGAGATTATTTAGCGTAACAGCCAACCGAGTTGCGTTAAGGAGAGACTTGAATAAGGTCACTAGATTCATTTGCAAGCATCGGTCATGGGCACAGGGTATTCTGTCTACGGCTACTCAAAGCGTGCTTCTTGGAAGTCAACCTCTTTCCATTTTGGAAAAGCTAGTCAGACTATTGCCAGACGTAGAACTTGGTAATTACTGTCCGATTGTATTGGTTCCCGAAAAAATGCCGGGCCTATGGACTGTAGAAGTCCATAAGGTAATGCCATGTGGCGAAGGTATCATTATGAGCGATAACCTCGAGGAAATACGGATCATCTATTATCCAAAAGGTGCTAACTCAAGGGGTGGATGTGCCACCAGCGCACCAGCACGAGGCAAGGGGCCGAGAGAGCAGGGAGGGAGCAGATAAAGGAGGAAGTTACAGCTAGAATGAAGGCAGCATAGTTGGCGCTGTTTTCGGCTCCTACCGAGATCATCCAATGGGGAACTGACTCAGGCCAAAAGTAATAAGAGTCCACGCTGTTTTCGATTGCACAAGAACTCATCTTGTTAGTGGTGTTGGGTTCTTCTCTATCGAAACAAGCTTCCTTTCAATTCCTGATTTTGGGGAACAATACGCGGAATGCATAGTAGACTGTCAATATGGAGTCGACAATAATACCGATGCCGAAAAGAATGAGGATAGAAGTTAACGTTGGTGTCCAAAAACCTGTAAGATAAGCCAAGAACGCAACAACATATACGGTCCCGTTGGTGATTATGGCCTGATAAGCCATATACTTTGTCTTTCCGGCTCCATAGAAAATACTGTCCGTTACTAGATTGAGAGCCAGTAAGACATAGGGAACGATTAGTAATGCCATAGCTTTCCCGGAAAGATTCACGACTTCACTGTTTGAGTTGAGGAACGTGGCGAAGCTACCCCAAAATGGCAGGAAGATTAACCATAGCAGCACAATAATTCCACCAATGGCTAATGACGAATACCACAACATACGAACTCTTGAGATGTCCTCAGAGTGATTAGCCATCAATACCTTGGCGCTTTCTGAGAGTGCTAGGATCGGTACCAGTAGAAAGCTCCAGAAAATGTGCATTGCCAGATAATATCCACCAATGGTATCTTCTCCAAGAATGTTTAGTAATCTGACAATCATGAAGAAGTAGGCGAAGTTTCTCACTAGACTGTCAAGACCAGACCAACCGCCGACCCTGAGATAAACTTTCCAGTCCTTAAGTGTGAAGAAGGACATCAAATTTCTTACCTTTTCAAACGCGATAGACCTTATCATGATTAGTGCGGTGATAAGCAGCCCGAAGCCAGCTATAAGATCTGACCAGGCAACCCCCAGAACACCGAGATTAAGAGAAAAAGGGTATCCTCCGTAGAAAAGACTATCGAGAATAAAGCGATAGACCACCTGCAAAATGGCAAGAGTTAATATCATCCTTTTTCGGTTTATTGTTTCGACGATTATTACTAAGGCCATGCTCAGCAGGAAAATAGGAATGCCTGCCGTTTTGATTTTCAGGAATGTAGATGTTGTCTCCCGAATGGCCTCAGGGGTTCCTATAATACTCGCGAAGTTATCGGAAAGAGCAAACAGGACAGCAGCGAGAACACAAGAGAAAAGGAAGATTGTTGTTATTGATGTTCTTATCGGGTATCCTGGCCCCTCTTTACTCTGTATTCCTCTACCTACAAAAAAGAATATGGCCAGGATGAAGGTCTCCTGCACTACCTCAAGTAGAAGCTCGATGAACTGCCACTGGGCAACTGTTGCCAGTGCATTAGTGTCTGGTATCGCATTACCAATTAAATAGACGCTGTATGAACGGTAAAACCGGGGCAAGGCCATGTAAAGAAATATCAGAAGAAACAGTCCCCAGTCCCATTGCCTGGGAAGTAACTTACCCAGCTTGATGGTGTCGAAAACTTTCGGCATTGCTTATATATGCATGATTTAGGCTTCCAAGTGCAACGAATCCGTGTGAATATGAGCTTTACAGCATTGTAGTTGTAAATGAGTTACTTTTTTGGTTCAAGTTGAGATGATAGAATCAGCTTGGAATCCGTAACTAAGCTTAGCCTCTACGAAACACGAATATTGGGCACGCTTGAGCAAGGAAACAGGTACTCTATCTGTCTTGCTCATAGGCAAAAGATCTCACTCGGCACACTCCACACCAGCTAGTCAGCCCTCGTCTGCAAGCCTTGAGTTCCGGCTTATGAGGACAAATTATTTCCACATACTCAAGTCTGTCTAGTAGCTGGGCAGGGATACCATAACCCCTCTCTCATCACGCAGCCTTTGCCATATCGTCGCCGCGGTAGTTGTGGCCAACGCTTCCCTGATTTCGTTCTGATAGGGAAGCAGCCTGGCAAAGGTCTCTGAACGAGTCGATGGGTCAGGTGGTTTAGGGATCACCTCTCTCAGGAATGCCTTCCAGCCTTGAGGTGGTGTAGGATCACCCTGGCGATATCCCCTCGCCTCAGCAGCATAAACATACTTGCGAACGGTACCCCGGCATACCCCAAGGCTCCTGGAAATGGCACAGATGCTTCTGCCTGCTTGCCAGTGAAATATGTCCACTACGAAGAATTTTAACTGCCCCACTCTGTTCAGCCCTGAGCGTTGGGGCTACACGCTCAATTTCACGCTTAACATGTTTTAGGAGTTTAATATCTATAGGTAGGTGATAGTCATCAGGAGGCGTAAGTGTATAGTGTCCACCACAACTTGGAACCAAGAAATCCAGACAGTATTGATGATATTTTATATACTCTTGGGATACCGAATCGCCCATCAACCGTTTTACTTCAATGGCAGCAGTATCTTTTTCATTAGTAACGATTACCTCTGGCGTAGGCTCCTCAGGATGAAGCTCATCAATGAGTCTTTCCACTGCCCAACTCCCTCCGAGTATGGAGGAAAGATGTCCACACGCCAGTTTAATACAATGAGCTTCTTGCTTCGAAAGTGGCATTCTTAATCAACGCTAGTAGGAATTTAAGTGGTTGTATTGTATTGGAAATTTTGAAAAAAAGAAAGGATCGAAACATGATGAATGGCTCCCCGAGCTGGACTCGAACCAACAACCTAGCGGTTAACAGCCACTATAAAAAGGTCCGCTGAATTCCACGCCTGAGGATTAGGCATGACATTAAGATACAAAAAAGGAACGTTTTTATACTCAGGTAACAATCCGTCATGTTTAGTATATGGAATAACCAAAGGAGATGGCATCCGGGACATGATGAATTCATGATTCAGCTACATACAAAATCCGGCACTCTTTGTCAGCCTATACTTTTGGTAGGTACTGGTTAGCCACGTACCTGTTCACCAGCTCTGCCGTGTTGACTACGTTTAGCTTCTTGAAGAGCAGGGCAAAACGTTCCTGAATTGTTTCACCTATCTTCCTGAGAATATCTTCAGGCAGATCCCAGAGTTCCTTTTTGAAATCGCCAAAGGCCTTCTTTCGCGTTTTGTAGATGAACTGTTCGTCGGTGTCCCCTTTACTTCTCTCACCGCTGTATTTCTCACGCAGACGCTGGTTAATTTTATCACGCAGTTCTTGAGGGAAGTAGGGACTATCATATATAATATTTTGAAAGGCTGTTGCAAGGTGGATTTCCGCACAGCCGACCTCTGGAAACATGTCGAAAGCCTCTTCCGAGAGCGTGGAAGCGCCATGCTGTACGGCACCGGCCATGCCATACTCATCGCGCGCCATTATTGACAGGTCTTTGAGGGCCTTGAAGTCAATCTCCACATGCGCAATTGAACCGTCGGGCAGCACGACTCCGCCGTGAGTTGTCCCCGTCTGCACACTAATCTTCGAAATTCCCTTAATGCCTGGCCCAAGCCGCGAGAGGTAGCCAGACATAAAAGCCTGCAACTCTTCAACCGTACTGTTCTTCTTTCCTACCTCGCCAATTTCACCGCCAACTGAAATGGTTAGCCCCTTCGGCTCAATGCTCCGTATGAACCTGGTCATCTCGGCCATTACCCGGCAATTATCCTCCTGCTGCTGGTCAAGGCTAGGCTTTCCTATATCGACAAGTGTAGAGGCATCAATATCAATATTGAAGAACATGGCGTTTACGGCCTCTCTTACAAGGCTCCTTACTGATTCCATCTCCCCTTTAGGGTCTGACTGATATCGACTACGGCTGAATTGAAAATGGTCACCCTGGAGGAAGACTGAGCCGCGGAACCCTTCCCTGATCCCGGCCGCAAGCACGCAGGCTGCATATTCGCCAGGCCTTTGCCCAGTATAACCTATCTCAGAGCGGGCGATCTCAAAAATAAAAGCCCCAACACAGTGCTGCATGGCCGCCTTGAAGATGGCTCTGGCCACATCATAGGTGATGCCACGGATATTTATCGCCGGCACAGTCATATCAGAGTATAGCCTTTCCCCCCGGGCTTCATATAGGCTCTCAATGCTGGCGGGAAAAATCCCCTCTTGAATCGCCGATTCAAGAATCTGCCGCCGGGAACTCTCCTTGATATCATCGGCCCCAAAGACAGCGTCCCGTACCAGATGGTCGATTTTCTCACGAGCCAGCTTATTTGAGGTCACTCTTTTTGCCGCTGATTTCTGGTCTGCACTCACCAGTCTCGCTCCTTTTCCGTCGAGCAGAATAAAGCGTCAGAATAGTCCGGCGCCCATTGTACCTCTCAACATCGTATAGTGTGCTGACATCAACTTGCTTTAGCCTGCCGACAACTTTCTCCAGCGGGCAGGCTGTAATCCGTCCATCTCTATAGCATACCATTTTGCCAAAGTCTCTCATATTGACTAGGTCAACCGCCGCAATCCCAAAGTACCTGCCCATTCGGCGGTCATAAGCGCAAGGCGCACCACCACGCTGGAGGTGGCTCAGCACAACACTGCGTGTCTCCAGACTCGTGCCATCCTCTATCTCGTGCGCCAGAAACTCGCCAATGCCGCCCAGCATTTTGTGGCCGAAGGCATCCAGACGCTCTTCCCGAGTAAACTCGGTATATCCTGCAGGCTTAGACCCTTCGGCAACCAGGATAATATCGTATCTTGTTCCAGCTCGCCGCCCTTCTATGACCAGTTCATTTACCTTTTCAACGGAGAAGTCATGCTCAGGGATAAGAATGATGTAGGCACCGCTGGACTCTCCCCCTTCCAGGGCAAGCCAGCCGGCATGTCTTCCCATTGTCTCGACCACGAATATCCTCTTATGAGAGCCGGCGGTTGTCCTTAGGCGGTCAACTTCCTGAGTGATGACGTCCAACGCTGTTTCAAAGCCAAGGGTATACTCGGTCTCACAGAGGTCCTTGTCGATTGTCTTAGGAATGCCGATAACGTTTACTCCCTCTCCAGCTAGCTTGTGCGCCACGCCCAGAGTATCATCGCCACCTATGGCGATCAGGGCATCAACGCCCAGCTTATCGATATTATTTAGGACTAGTTTTGAACGGTCGTTCTTGTGGTCATAGGGGTTTGTTCGCGAGGTACCAAGCATGGTACCGCCATATCTATCCCAGGTTCTTACAACCGCCGGGTCAAGTGACACCAAGTGCTCCGGGCCAGGCTCAGGCTGCACCAGTCCTTCCCAGCCATCCTTGATCCCTAGTACTTCATAGTGGATGCCCCTCTCCTTCTGCACCCGCTCATCCATCGCTGCTTTTACCACCCATTTGATGGTTGGATTAATGCCAGCACAGTCTCCACCGCCGCTGAGAATACCTATTCTGCTTTTCTTTACTGGCACTTAACACCCCTCCTCGACGCTCGTGAGACCTTCACCCAATAGTTGAACCACTTGAACTGTTACAGTTGTTACCATTATTACCTCTATTACCTCCAGGAGCGGTAGACATTAGCCAAGTATACTATGTGGCCGAATTTGATTATATGCCTTTCTCTACTCTTCAATCAACGTTTTCACCTCTATCAGAATAGTGAACGTCTGCCTATTGAGCAGCTTATCTCTCAATTTGACATTAATGACATTAAACGAATCAATATGACTAATTTCCATGCACAAAGCGCCAGAAAGTATGATCAAAGGTATTATGCAGGAGGTTGTGTGAAAATCGACTTTGACTTCTTGAAAAGCGTTTACTTGTTGTTATGCCAATC
>Ga0180009_10008385_pt1 | contig 10251 bp, 5 predicted proteins | sample OS_PC_MetaG_FD_123537 | JGI IMG/M metagenome (GOLD analysis project Ga0180009, IMG submission 123537) | Groundwater microbial communities from the Aspo Hard Rock Laboratory (HRL) deep subsurface site, Sweden - OS_PC_MetaG | ecosystem: Environmental > Aquatic > Deep subsurface > Groundwater... | reverse complement strand
TTTAAACTCAAGTTCGGCCATCGTGGAGGAAATCAGCCCGTAAAAGATCTAGAAACCGGCAAAGTTGAGATTACCTCCCAGAATCATGGATTCTGTGTGGATATGGCATCACTGGATGACCCTGACATTGGATTGAGTCATATCAATCTTAATGACAATACACTGGAGGGCCTAATCCATAAGAAGTTACCCCTCTTTTCGGTTCAGTACCATCCTGAGGCCTCTCCAGGTCCACACGACGCAACCTATCTATTCGACAGATTCATAGAGATGATGAGAAAGTTTCATAAAGATTGAATTTAAGGTTTTTTGGTTTATCCTGATACCTATGCCCAAACGTTCAGATATTAAAAAGATCCTGATCATCGGTTCCGGCCCCATCGTGATAGGACAGGCGTGTGAATTTGATTATTCCGGGACCCAGGCATGCAAGGCCCTGATGGAAGAAGGGTATGAGGTTGTGCTCATAAACAGTAATCCTGCAACCATCATGACGGATCCCGAAATGGCCCACCGGACCTATATTGAGCCCATCACACTCGAGATGGTTACCAAAGTGATTGAAAAGGAAAGACCCCAGGCCATTCTCCCTACCCTTGGGGGGCAGACCGGGCTCAACATGGCAGTGAAAGTGGGTGAAACCGGTCTGCTGGAGAAACTGGGCATTGAGATGATCGGGGCATCCATACCGGTTATCCTCAAGGCGGAGGACAGGGAGCAATTCAGGAATGCCATGAGTCGAATCGGTCTTCGTGTGCCCGAGAGTGGCATCGTAAGGGATATACAACAAGCCCGCGAGGTGGCCGAGAGGATCGGTTATCCCATCATTATCAGGGCCAGTTTTACCCTGGGAGGGATTGGCGGCGGTGTGGCCTATAATCGAGAAGAGATGGAGACCCTTGCCAGCGCCGGGCTCGAGGCCAGCATGATTTCCGAGATTATCATGGAGGAGTCTCTTATTGGGTGGAAAGAGTTTGAACTGGAGGTGATGCGGGATTTTAAGGATAACGTGGTCATTATCTGCTCCATTGAAAATTTCGACCCCATGGGGATCCATACCGGTGACAGTATAACTGTTGCCCCGGCCCAGACCCTCACCGACAGGGAATATCAGATCATGAGGGATGCGGCCATTGATATTATCAGAGAGATCGGTGTGGAGACCGGGGGTTCCAATATCCAGTTTGCCATACACCCTGAAAATGGGGAGATGATGGTTATTGAGATGAATCCGAGGGTATCCAGAAGTTCCGCACTTGCTTCAAAGGCTACCGGCTTTCCCATCGCAAAAATAGCCACCAAACTTGCCATTGGATACGCCTTGGATGAGATCGCCAACGACATCACCCGTGAAACCTTTGCCTCCTTTGAACCCACAATCGATTACTGCGTGGTAAAAATACCCCGCTGGACTTTTGAGAAGTTTCCCGGGGCCGAAGACAGGCTAACAACGTCCATGAAGTCGGTGGGTGAAACCATGTCCATCGGGAGGACCTTTAAGGAAGCCCTTCAGAAGGCCATCAGATCATTGGAGATTGGTCGATTCGGTCTCGGTTCGGATACACCCAAGGGACAGGACACAAATCCAGATTTGCAGGAAGTTGAAGAGCGGCTGATCAATCCCAACTCAAAACGTATTTTTTACATCAGAGAGGCATTTAAATGGGAGATGCCCCTTGAGAGGATTTATGAATTGACCCGCATTGACCCCTGGTTTCTTTACCACATCCAGCAGATATACTTAATGGAGAAGCAGCTAAAGAATATGTCTGAAAACGGCCTGAGACCAGAGGAATGGGATCCTGATTTTTTAAAAACGGTCAAGGAGTATGGCTTTTCCGATGTTCAACTTGCCACTCTGTTTCGGACAGATGAGCAGGATATCAGAGAGATAAGGAACTCAAAAGGGATAGAACCTGTATACAAGCTGGTGGACACCTGTGCCGCTGAGTTTGAGGCCTACACGCCGTACTACTATTCAACCTATGAGCAAGAGAATGAGATCCGAGCTTCCGACACCAAGAAGGTCATGATCCTTGGGGGAGGCCCCAACAGAATAGGGCAGGGTATTGAATTCGACTACTGCTGTGTTCAGGCTTCATTTGCCCTTAAAGAGATGGGGATCGAGAGCATCATGGTCAACAGCAATCCCGAGACGGTGAGCACCGACTATGATACATCCGATAAACTCTATTTTGAGCCCCTAACCAGAGAAGATGTGCTGAACATTATGGAGCAGGAAAAGCCGGAGGGAATCATTGTCCAGTTTGGAGGACAGACCCCTTTAAATTTATCCGTTCCCCTTGAAGAGGCAGGCGCTCACATCCTTGGGACTACGCCTGACAGCATAGACCGGGCAGAGGATCGAGAGCGTTTTCAGGTCCTCTTAAAAAAGTTAAACATCCTTCAGCCGGAGAATGGAATCGCCACAAACGAGGAGGAAGCTATAAAAGTTGCAAGAGAGATCGGATACCCTGTGGTGGTGAGGCCGTCTTTTGTCTTGGGCGGTCGTGCCATGGAGATCGTTTATGATCAGGCGGATCTGGAATTCTATATCAAAAAAGCGGTAGAGGTGTCCCAGGGCAAGCCGATACTCATCGACAGATTTCTGGAACACGCTGTTGAGATTGATGTGGATGCCATATCAGACGGCAGGGATACGGTCATAGGTGGTATCATGGAGCACATAGAGGAGGCGGGAGTTCACAGTGGTGACAGTGCTTGCGTCTTACCGCCCATCTCCCTGGGGGAGGAGATTCTTGAGCAGATCAGGGTACATACCAGAGCCCTGGCAAAGGAACTGAAGGTGGTGGGGTTGATGAATATCCAGTACGCTGTCAAAAACGGTGTGGTCTATGTACTGGAAGTCAATCCCAGGGCTTCGAGGACCATACCCTTTGTGAGCAAGGCCACCGGTGTTCCTTTGGCCAAACTTGCCACAAAGGTCATTATGGGACATCGTCTGAAGGATCTAGGACTGACTAAAGAAGTGACTCCATCCCACATCTCAGTCAAAGAATCGGTCTTTCCGTTTGCCCGATTTCCGGGAGTTGATACCATTCTGGGACCTGAAATGAAATCAACCGGAGAGGTCATGGGGATTGATCAGTCCTTTGGCCTGGCCTTTGCCAAATCACAGCTTGCTGCAGGTCAAAAATTACCTTTGTCGGGAACCGTCTTCATCAGTGTCAAAGACGAAGATAAAATGGCCTCCCTCAGTACGGCGTTTCTTTTCGACGATCTGGGATTCAAGATTGTGGCCACAAAAGGAACTTCCGCTTTCCTTTCTCACCATGGGATTTCCAACACTAAAGTCAACAAAGTGAGGGAAGGGCGACCCCATGTTGTGGATATGATTAAAAACAATGAGATCGATCTTGTTATCAACACGACGAGCGACAAGCGGGCTATTGTTGAATCCTATTCCATCCGCAGAACTGCTCTTATGGTTGATATCCCTTACACCACAACCATTGCAGGCGCTAAAGCCACTGCCTTAGCCATTAAATCCATGACTGAAGGAGATCTTGATGTAAAACCCATACAGGAGTATCATAATGGGAATTGACTATTGACGATTGAAGGTAGGTATTTTAAATAGTCAATATTCAATCGACAATACTCAATTGTTAAAGGACTCATGATATTTGAAACAGAATAAATCGTATGAAAATAAACACTCGTTACATGAAAGATACTATGATGCCAGGCCGCCCCAGAGAGGAGTGCGGAATATTTGCCATCTTTGGCCATGAGGAAGCCGCGAAAATGGCCTATTTCGGACTCTATGCCCTCCAGCACAGGGGCCAGGAGAGCGCTGGAATAGTGACCTCAGATGGTAAGAATGTTCAGGGGCACAAGGCCATGGGGCTTGTACCGGAAGTCTTTAACGAACTGATCCTTGACAATCTCAAAGGGGATATGGCCCTTGGTCATGTTCGATATTCCACCACCGGGTCATCCCTTCTCGTAAACGCACAGCCGTTCACCATACATTATGCAGGCAAGACTCTGTCCATTGCCCACAACGGTAATCTTGTGAATGCACGCCAGATCCGGACAGAATTGGAAAACAAGGGGTCCATCTTCCAAACGACGATGGATAGTGAGATCGTCCTTCACCTTATTGCAAAGGCCATGAAAGAAGGATGGGAAGGGGCTATGCAGCAGACCATGTGCCAGATACAAGGGGCATATTCCATGGTCATCATGACAGAAGATACCCTCATTGCCGTGAGAGATCCAAACGGTTTCCGACCCTTGTGCCTTGGTCGATTGGACTCCGGCTACATCGTCGCATCCGAGACATGTGCCTTTGATCTTGTGGAAGCAGAATATATAAGAGAGGTGGAACCGGGTGAGATCTTAATCATCAATAAAGACGGCCTCAAGAGTGTTCAATGGGAGAGAGTCTCCCGAAAGGCCCAGTGTATCTTTGAGTTAATCTATTTTGCCCGGCCCGACAGCAATGTGTTTAGCCAAAATGTCTATCTCTTTCGAAAAAAACAGGGTCAGCTTCTGGCAGAAGAGTTTCTCCTTAAACCCGATTTTGTGATGCCTTTCCCGGATTCGGGGAACTACGCGTCCATCGGATATGCCCAATCTTCCGGGATCCCCTTTGAAATGGGTGTTATTCGAAATCATTATGTAGGAAGGACCTTTATCCAGCCCTCCCAAAGTATGCGTGACTTTGGGGTGAAGGTCAAACTCAATCCGGTGAAGGAGCTTTTAGAGAATAAACGGGTATTAATTATAGAAGATTCCATTATCCGGGGAACAACAGCCCGAACCAGGATCAAGACATTGCGAAAAATTGGCGCCAAGGAGGTCCACATGCTGGTTAGCTGCCCCCCCCATCGCTTTCCATGTCATTATGGAATCGATTTTTCAACCAGGGGCGAACTCATTGCGGCTCAGAAATCCGTGGAAGAGATCCGTGACTTTATAGGTCTTGACAGCCTGGGCTATCTGAATATCGACAACCTGGTCAAGGCGACCGATATCCCCAGAGAAGATCTCTGTTTGGCCTGTTTTGATGGGAACTACCCTGTGCCGATAGACGAAGAATTTAATAAGTATTGTCTTGAATGACTTTTCGAGACTAATCCTCCCTTCACCCACCCTAAAGATCCATATTAAGATAATACCCCTATAAAATGTTTGCCCATTTCCCTACATTTTTGTATGTTAAGGGTGTCTTAACCGGATCAAGGATAAGTATAGCCTCCTCTTATTAATTCGAAAGAGAGAAAATGAAGTCTTGTCAGCCTAGAAAAGGATCTTTATATGGCTTCTAAAAATCCCAAGCCCAAACCGGATGAGATCTCGTGTCTCTACGAGATATCCACGGCCATTCATGCCACACTGGATTTGAGAAAATCCCTTTACAGGGTGCTTGATCTGTTATCTCAGCATCTGGGTATGAGCCGAGGCTCCATCACCCTCTTGAATCCTGATACGTCGGAAATCCACATTGAAGTAGCACACGGCATCTCATCTTCCGCAAAAACAAAAGGCCATTATAAACTGGGTGAAGGCATAACAGGCCGTGTTATTGAATCGGGACGTCCCATGGCGATACCCCAAATAGATGAAGACCCCCTTTTTCTCGATAGAACAGGTGCCAGAAGTCGGATTGATAAATCGAAAATCTCCTTCATCTGTGTGCCCATTAAAGACGGACAAAGAGTCGTTGGTGCCCTTAGTGTGGATAGTAGCGTTGATGGTTCGTCTCACCTGGATGAAGATGTGAGGCTCTTGACCATTATCAGTAGTTTAATCGCCCAAAAGGTGGCTCTTTTGGAGAGGATCAACAGGGAAAGGGATCAACTGAGTGAAGAGAATATAAGGCTCAGAAAGGAACTTAGTAAGAAATACAGTTTCATCAATATAATAGGCAATAGCCGAAAGATGCAAGAAGTTTTCCATCTCATTACTCAGGTGGCAAAGAGCAATGCAAATGTCCTCCTGCTCGGTGAGAGTGGAACAGGAAAAGAACTTGTGGCTAATGCCATTCATTATAACAGTTTACGTTCCAACAAACCCCTTGTGAAGATCAACTGTGCCGCGCTCCCCACCAACCTGGTTGAAGGGGAGTTGTTTGGCCATGAGAAGGGGGCTTTTACCGGAGCCGACCGTCAAAAAGAGGGCAAGTTTGAACTGGCAAACGGCGGTACCATCTTCTTGGATGAGATCGGATCCCTTGCCCTGGAAAGCCAGGGAAAGCTGCTCCGAGTGCTTCAGGAGAAGGAGCTTGAAAGACTGGGTGGGACAAAAACCATTAAGGTCAATGTCCGCCTTATTGCGGCTACCAATAAGGATCTGACAAGCGCCGTTGAGTCAGGTGTTTTCCGGGAAGATCTGTTCTACCGCCTCAATGTTTACCCCATCTATCTTCCGCCCTTGAGGGAAAGAGAGGCTGATCTTCTTTTGCTGGCGGACTATTTCCTTGAAAAATATGCCGAAGAGTACAACAAAGACATAAAGAGGATCTCAACGCCTGCCATTGATGCTTTAGTGCAATACCATTGGCCGGGAAATGTGAGAGAGCTTGAAAATTGTTTAGAAAGGGCCGTCCTGCTATGCGAGGACCAGGTTATTCACAGCTACCACCTGCCTCCTACGTTGCAAACAGCCGAAGAGACGGGTACACAACAGTCCCAGTCACTAAAAGATGCTGTTGAGAGATTCGAAAGGGAGTTGTTGATTGATTCTTTAAAAAGCAGCAGGGGAAACATGAGACAGGCGGCAAATGCATTGGAGACTACCGAGCGTATCTTTGGATATAAAGTCAAAAAATATAATATTGACTCGAAGAGATATCGATAGTGATTGAGAACCAGGGGAATATCCAGACTCATTCTGTCTCGGAAATTCTACAACATACTCAAATCAGGTGGTATTTTCAGGATATGATATTTATGCCCAAGACATGGAATGATGGAATATTGGAATGTTGTTTTGAATAAGTAATATTCATAATTTATGAGCATTTTTGTTTCTATGTCAAGATGAATTTCGACCTAATAACACTCAACCATTTTCCCAAAACCCAATATTCCATCTTTCCAGTATTCCATTATTCCAATTGTGAGCGAAGCGAACTAAGTTCCCTCTTGCTTCAATTGATGGAGGAGAGCTTTTTTAATCTCCTCCACCTGCGTGGCGTCCTCTACTTTTTGGCCGTCCAGATCACGAACGTAAAACACATCCGCTGCCTGATCCCCTTTTGTTGAGATTTTTGCGATTCGTATATCCAGACGTAGATCAAAGAGACAGCGTGTAATAAGGTAAAGAAGTCCTATATGATCATCAGCGAAAACTTCAATCAAAGTAAAGAAATCGGATGAAGCGTTATCCACGATCACCTGTGGCGGGCGCGGGGACGGATAACGGGGTGAAAGAATAGATGATTGGGATTTCTGGTCTAGACGATAGGTTAGGGATAGCTTCCCTTTGAATCTATTTTCTAAATCCTTCCTTACCTTTTCCCATGTTTCGTCAGAATGAATAGGATCAAGGGGATTTGAGGCCCTGAAGATATCTACGGCGGTCCCATCCCGCCATGTATATATCTGCGCTGAAAGAATATTAATGCTGTTTAGGGCCAGCACTCCAGCAAGATCTGAAAAAAGCCCTAGCCTGTCTTTGGCTAAAAAAGTAATCTCCCAACAGCTTTCAGACGCTTCCTCCCTGGCCTCAAAAATAAAGGCCCTCTCATCATACCTATGCAATCGTTCTTGGAGACTTTGTACCATTTCTATGTGATCTACAATGTCCCTGGGGTTGGTGTTTAGCAGATAGCGGGGTGACATAATCTCAAAAATTTTTTCCAGTTCATAAGTGCTCGTTTTTTCTTCTACAAATCGGCGGATTTCAGACTGGGTCTTTTTCACTCTTTTTGATGCATCCAGTGTGGCAAGTTCGCTCCCCTCAATGATATGGAGCATCTTGAAAAAGAGTTCCTGAACCAGGTTAGCAGTCCATTCATTCCATGCCCTGGGATTAGTGGCTTTGGAATCTGCCCATGTCAACAGGTATAGCATCTTAAGGCGTTCCATATTGCCTACTGTACGAGCGCATTGGACAACAATTTTTTCATCACCCAGATCTCGACGAGTAGCGGTTTCCGCCAGCAATAGATGATGACGTATTAGAAAAAGCATATCTTCTGTCTTATTCTTTTCATAATGAAACCGTTTCAGGATGTTTTTCGCTATGCTCACTCCCCTGTTAGCATGATCTTTGCCCATCTTTCCAATATCGTGGAAAAGCCCGGCAAGTAAAAGGGGTTCTGGATCTGAGAGGTCTGCAAACGTATCCAAGAGTAACAGTTCCTTGTGATTTGCAAGATCCTTTAGATACCTTACCGTTTCCAGGAGGTGTCTTCCGACGGGGAAGATATGGTACGTGTCGAATTGGACGCGATCTCTGATCTGTTCAAATTCCGGAATGAAGGCATCAAGGAATCCGGTTTCATGCATCTGATCCAGCGTCTCACCGGCATGTTCACCTTTCAGGATATTAAAAAAACTATGAGACACTTTTTTCGATCCCCTGAAGTTGTCGTCTATAAGATGGAGAAATTCCCGGACCAATCGCATCGCTTCCATGGACAGGGGATAGCCTAAAAGGGCACCCTGTTCAAAAATTTTTATGAGTACAGGTGGATCTGAAATAATAACGGTTGCTGAATCAAAGTTCAGCTCATCTTGATAGATATGGATTCCTTCTAAAAGATCTCCGGAATAAGAATCTTTCTTGGTTATGCCTTTTTTAGGAAGCTGACTTTTCACAAAGGAGCGATGGAGCACCTTGATAGAGGCCACGCAAGAATGGAGCCTTCCAAGAAACTGTTCCACAGCCAAGAGGCCCTTATCATCTTTATAACCTAATCGATATGCAATCTCGTCCTGGTATTCAAAATTTAGTCGATCATTTCTCCTCCCTGACAGGAAGTGCAGGTAATTTCGAACAAGCCAAATGAACATTAGGTTGTCTTTCAGCTCTCGGTATTCATTATGGGAGAGTTGGCCCATATACTCCAGGTCGCGGGGTATCCCTAAATGGAACAAGGCTCGAGCCAGCCAGAGAATGTGGTGATAATCCCTGAGTCCTCCAATACCTTCTTTCAGGTTGGGCTCAAGGAGGTAGCTTGCATCTCCATAGGTATCCATACGGATTTTGTCCCGGTCATCAAGCCAAAGACAAAAAGTCGTATCTTTTTTTGCGACGACCTTTTTGTATAATTTTTCCATCAAAGAGAGATATAGAGGTGAATCTCCGCAGATAAAACGAGCATCTATCAGGGAAGTTAATACCTCAAAATCGTCCTTGACCAAGGAGAGGCAATCTTTATGACTCCGAATTGAATAACCAAGATCGAGGCCGAGATCCCAGAGTGGTAGGAAGAATTCATTTGAGAGATCTTTTGCCTCTCTCGGTATTTTCGATTCGAAAAGAATCATGATATCAATATCTGAATGAAGACAGAGTTCTCTTCGACCGTAACCACCAAGAGCAACAAGAGCAAAAGGTCTCTTGTTCTTAAACAGCTTACCTCCAGTCTCGCTCTCCTGTAGATTACTTCTGAAATATTGATCAATCATCTCGGTGTAGTTTTCCTGGAAATCCTCGGGGACCTCTCCCACCGAGAACCGGGAGAAAAGAAGATTTCTAGATTCCTTTAATTCTTCAAATGCCGATGTCATTTTTCTTGAGCACCAATGGATTACTGTCGTAACAAAAAATCAAGTGATTTACGTCTAAATCGCCTCTTTCCCCCTCTCTCCGGTGCGAATACGAATGACCTCCTCCACCTGTATGATAAAGATCTTTCCATCCCCGATCTGGCCGGTATGGGCCTTTTCCTTGATAACCTTTACCGCTTCTGGCACAAGGCCAGATTCTATGACCACCTCAATCTTGATCTTTGAGACAAAATCCACCTGGTACTCGGCTCCCCGATAAACTTCCTTGTGTCCACGCTGTCTCCCGAATCCCTTCACCTCTGATATGGTAAGACCTTTTACGCCAAGTCCGGAGAGTCCTTCTTTCACGTCGTCCAGTTTGAAAGGTTTGATGATTGCTTCGATTTTGTTCATGATCTCTTCTCCTTTATTTAAATCATTGTAATAGTTCAGCTATATTAGACAGGATAACAGGATTGACTTGATTGTTTTTTCATCCTGTTGATCTCTTGGTTAAGATCCCTGGCCCTACGCTTTACTTCAACTCTTCTCTCTCCAAACC
>Ga0180009_10008384_pt1 | contig 10252 bp, 7 predicted proteins | sample OS_PC_MetaG_FD_123537 | JGI IMG/M metagenome (GOLD analysis project Ga0180009, IMG submission 123537) | Groundwater microbial communities from the Aspo Hard Rock Laboratory (HRL) deep subsurface site, Sweden - OS_PC_MetaG | ecosystem: Environmental > Aquatic > Deep subsurface > Groundwater... | reverse complement strand
GGACATACGCTCGCACGCCTGATCCCTGGGGATCGGCGAGTACCACCTGGACACCGGGAATTTTCTCTTTCAGACAGGTTGAAACCCCGCCGATGGTGCCACCGGTCCCTGCCACCGAGACAAAGAAATCCAGTTTTCCCCCGGTCTGATGGACGATCTCCGGTCCTGTGCCGGTATAATGGGCTTTGAAGTTGCTAAGGTTCTCAAACTGGTTGGCCCACCAGTATTGACCCGGGTTTTCTTCGGCAATGGTTCTTGCCGTATGATAGAAGTGATTGGGATTGGAAAAGGGGCAGGGTTTTACCAGCTTCAGGTCGGCACCATAGAGGGAGACCAGCCGTTCTTTTTCAGCGGCCTGTCCCGAAGGCATGACCACCAGCACCTGATAACCCAGGGACCGGCCCACCAGGGCGAGGCCGATACCGGTATTACCGGCGGTGCCTTCAACGATGGTGGTCTCTTTTGTGAGTTTTCCGGATTCGACGGCATCCCGGATCATCTGCAGGGCGGCCCTGTCTTTGACCGAACCGCCGGGGTTCATGTTTTCACATTTGACCAGAATGTCGCAGCCGGTTAACCGGCTCAGGGATTCAACCCGGACGACCGGTGTATTGCCGACAAGTCCGGTGATGTGATCGATCATCGGTGGTATCATCTTATCTCCTTATGAACAGGGGAGTGATGTTTTTTTGGGGCGGTTTTACATTCAGTCCTGGGAAGATGAGCTGCAAATGTGGTGCCTCTCGCAGCGCCCGTCATCCAATCCCGGTCTGATCACCAACCGGGGTTTGAGATGGGAACGTCTGGTATTTCTTCACTCCTTGGAAACGGCAGCTCCCCGGGATCATGGATGGCGGGGAGTCCGCACAAAATGGGGGAGATTTCAAAGAAGAAATCGGATCGGTGAGGGATCAGCCTGAAAAGAGAGAATCGCTTCTGTCGGATAAAAAAAATATGCCTGGACTGGGTGATTTTGAGTGAGCTATTCCCGGAGGAAAAACTGCCATCGTCATGCTGTCTGATAAATCCATGGGGTGCACGATAGCAATCAGCTGACGGACAGGGATAATCTGCCATCATGAAAACCTTCGGGGGTCTATCTGCTTAATTGTATGAAAAACACTCACCACAGAGACACGGAGATCATGAAGGAAAGCAAGCTGAGCTGAGTGACTGTCATAGAGCTGTTTCAATTGCTTGGAGCAGTCTCTTAGATGATCTTGACGAAGCGAAGCGTCCGAGACCCCAACTGTCTGAGATGAGAAGCGAAACTTCCAGCTTCGAAGAGCAATGCAAGCCTTAGATCATCTTGAAATAGGTCTCCCAACTGAAAGGGGTTCATATCAGTCGCGGGTCAACACCGCGATACCATTCTCATGTTTCGTTGTGCCCGACAAAGCATGATGGTTTGTATGAGAAAGTATTCCCTATCTGCCTGTGACGTATCTGCTGCTCACTCCGGGAACATTTGGGGCGCCAATGATTGATATCGTCTGCTGAAACGCCAAAACTCGGACTGTGTCCTCAAACAGTTGGCGTTTCTTCACGCAGAAGATATCAATGGCTTGTTTCCCCAAATATTCCAAGTTGCTCCCAGCAGACACGTCACAGGCCTAAAATGTTTTTCATCCTTCATTGTGCCAAACCCGGGGGCATGGTGGTTTGTATGAGAATATCACTTATTGCAGCGTGTCTGTCATGAAGCGGTTTCAGGAGTCCCTGTTTGATTGGGAACGGGCGCGAATAGATGGTTCAGCGGGGGCAGTGGAAAGGTCAGGAAACCGATTCCAGCATTTCCAATGGATTGATAATCGTAATGTTCTTATTCGAAATATCGATGAGACGGCTTTCCTGCAGTTTTTTCATAGTCTCACTGACGGTCTGCTGGCAGGTTCCGGTTAGCGAGGCGATCTGCTCCTGTGTCAGATCCATTTTGAAGGTGATCGGTTCGTCCTGGGAATAGGAATTCAGGAGCTCGTCATGACCCATATAAAGCAAAAGTTTGATCATTCGGGTTGTGACATCACATACCATCAGGTTGTGTACCTGTTCGCCGAGGTAACGCAGTCGGGCACCCAGAACTTCCATCACCCTTCTGGCCACCACACTGTTTTCAACCAGGAACTCGTCGAATGTCTTTTTATTCATGGCATACAGCGTAAACGACGTAATAGCTCGCGCGCTGCACTTTCTGACCTGTCCGTTTAACAAATCGGCAAGACCCAGCATTTCGCCAGTTTTGCGGATAAAAAAGGTGGGTTCTTTTCCGAGTGCCGTATTGCAGAATATTTTAATAAACCCGTTTTCCAGATAGTAGCAAAAAGACGAGTTGTCCTCTTCATGAAAGATAATGTCGTTCTTCTTTCCGACCTGTTTCTGGGACAGGAATATGAAGGCCTCTTTCTCCTGGGGAAGGCCCGAGAAGAAGTCTTTTTCTGACATGTGCCATTGTGTCTTCATGAAGGTCTCGTTTAATCATTTTCATAAACGGGTGAAACATGAAATGTCTCTTTCTTCTTAGACTTACATGCTATACCTTTATGCAATGGACAGTCAATGAATCTTCCACAAAGACGACGGATCGACGGATCAGGTTGGTATCATGGCTTAAGGGTACCTTGATTAATTAAAATGATCGAGCTTGCCACATCAAAGGATTGATCTTTCAAGAAACGCACGCGTCCATCCATGGAGCTCCTGGAATCCATTCATGGCTCCCAGCGTTCTTGAAACATCGACCCTGAGTCCCCTCCGAAAAGTCGAAAATCGACCTCAAACGTCATTCCGGTAAAGGCCGGAATCCAGTAAAAAAAATAGATCGTCACCCCGGCGTTCGCCGGGGTGACGATTTTGGGGTTTTTCGGAGGGGACTCAACCCTTTGAAGCTGAGTGAGTTCCAGTTAATCAAGGTGCCCTGAATTGATCTGCAATACTGCTGTCAGATTCGAGTTGTGGGAAAAGGGAGTTTCTTTAATATTCATCCGGCAGTTGATTCAGCTTTTCCAGGGAAAATACAGGTCCATCCTTGCAGATATATACAGGGCCGATGTTGCAGCGGCCGCACAATCCGACTCCGCATTTCATTTTGTTCTCAAGGGAAAGAAAGACCTGATCATGGCGATAGCCGAGGGCATCCAGTACCGGGATCGTGAATTTCACCATGATGGGCGGACCGCAGACAAGCGCAACCGTATCTGCTGATCCTGTCGGGACGCGCTGCCTGACGATCTCCGGAACAAGTCCTGTCTCGTGATGCCATGCCATGCCATTGGTCCGGTCAACCGTGAGATGGAGCTGAATATCCTGCCCGTGACCCGCCCACTGTTCCAGTTCAGCTCGGTACAGCAGCAGTTCCGGGTTCGTCGCTCCGTAGACAACATGAATATCTTTGAACAGGGGTCTGTTTTCCCGGTTCAAGATATATTGAAGCGCAGCCCGCAGGGTGGTGAAGGCGAAGCCGCCGCCGATCAGCACCACGTTTTTGCCGGACATCCCCTGCCAGGGGAATGGCCTGCCGAATGGCCCCCGTATGCCCACATTATCGTTGATCGTCCGGGTGTGCAGATAGGTCGTGACCAGGCCTGTTTTTTTGACAGTGATCTCGATGATGCCTTTCTCTGCAGGAGCAGATGCTATACCAACCGGAAACTCGCCTTTTCCGGGCAGAAACAGTTCGATGAACTGCCCCGGCAGAAAATCAAAGCGGTCTGCATCGGCTTTATCCTGAATGGACAGGGTGAAGGTTTTGATGAGCTTGTCCGCTGTTTCCGATCGAATGGCGATGATTTTAGCCAGAACAGGCAGAAATGGTTCAGTCATGGTTTCCTCCGCTGTGCAGCCGGATCTGAGAGGCCACTTCCCGGATATCGATATTCACTGGACAATACCGGACGCAGCGGCCACATCCCACGCAGGCAACCTGCTGGTTGAAATTTTCCGGATAATACCGCAGTTTGTGCATAAACCGCTGCCGGATACGAGATGCTTTGGACTTGCGGGGATTGTAGCCCGAAGCGTGTTGGGTAAACAGTTGATACATACAGGAATCCAGAACCCGGAACCGGTAACCCTGCTTCTCATTGCCATGATCCAGCAGGTCGAAGCAGTAGCAGGTCGGGCACAAATGGGTGCAGATCCCGCAGTTTAAGCAACGTTCCGCCAGTTCCTCCCAGAGTGGGAGATTGAAGAGGGTGTTTATATCCCCTTCGGCGTAACTGATTTTGGGGTCGGCTGCTGCGGCAAAGGTTTTTCGGCCTGTCGCAACGAGATCTGAAAGTCTTTTTATATCTGCCGCTTCCGCTGGCTGGAATCGTTTTTCAGGTGTCAACCGGGCCCCTTTTTCCGTCAGAACCTTTACCAGGTAGCTGTCCCCCAGATCAAAGAAAATCAGATCCATACCTGTTTCATCTTCAGGGCTGCCTCCCACGGAACCGCAAAAACCATCAGCGCAGGGGCTCAAGCAGCCAAGGCCGATAACGATCAGATGTCGCCGTCGTTGCTGAAAACCGCTGTCCTGATAGGGATTGGATGAATCCGAAAGCAATGCCATGGCATTCAAACCCACGGATCTGGCATCGCAGGGTCTCACGCCCAGCACCACGATATTCCTGTCATCGCTGGCAGGTGAGAATCGGTTCTCCTCACTGCCTTGCGGATGCCTGTGATAATGGACAATGATGTCCCCGTTGGGTAACAGAAACTGTTTGAGGGGGTGACGGGTCAATCCCTCTTCCAGAGCTGTCGCGTCCCCATTATACGGGTTGAAGCCGAGGATGCCTTTTTGAAAGGTGGGCAGATAAACGGAATAGTCCCTGGCAACTTCGCCGCTAAAGGATTGAAAAGCCGTTTTTTCCAGGATAAACGTGTCCATTGATACCCCCCTATTTACGATGGTTGTGAATGGCAGGGCAAAAACAGGCATCCGGTGGCTGCAGGGATGGGTTCAGACCTGGTTCATATTTTTGGAACGCTGCGTTACCCCGTTTCAGATGGAGCACCAGCTGGCGTACCGGGATATGCACAGGGCAGGCCGACTCACAGGCGCCGCAATCCGTGCAGCGGCCCAGCATATGGAATGCCCGGAAAAAATGAAAATCCAGGCTGTTTTTTTCCCCCGGGATGTCCGGACCCTGCCAGAGATAACCCGCTTTATCAACAAAACAGGTTTCGCAGTAACAGGAGGGGCATGCTTCACGACAGGCGTAGCAACGGATACATTCCGAAAACAGTGCGTCAAAGGATTCGGCGTCTCTGTCCGGTTCGATCACAGGGGATTGCTCGCTGTCATGCGGGAGGGGTTCCGGATCAGCCGGTCCTGTGATCCATTCATCGACGATGTCGGGGCTGGTCTGACTGCAGGTCAGGCAGCTTTCCCGCAGCATGTCATGACGCTCCAGTGATTGTGAACCACCGTGCTGCATGATCTCAATAAACGGCTTGCCGGACGTTACCGATTCGATTCGTTTATTGCCTGGAACTGCCTGTCGGACTTTTTCGGAATCCAACATGCCGTGGCAGGGAATTCCCATAATATAAAAATCGTCGTGGAGATTAATTTTCTTTTCCGAATTCAGAATGACCAGGTTACGCAGATCGCACCGTTTTGCAAAAACTCCAATTTTCCCTTCATGACGGGGTGGAATAAATGCAGCCAGGTTCATCACACAGAAGTCGTCCCACCATAATAAGTCGGCATCTTCTGGAGATCGCACGATACAGGGTCGGGTCACCATGGGAAGATTCCCCCGGGTGAAGCCCAGCACCATGCTGACCACTTTCCGGGAGAGCAGGTCTTCGGCCTTCTGTCTTATTTCAGCAACCAGGGTGTCCATGTCACCTTCCTTTTAAAAAATGGTCTCTTGTCAGCTTCCGTATCACACCGGCGACGTCCACACTCACAGGGCAGGCATCGGTACACTTCAGACACTGAATACAGAGTCTTAAAAAGGGGCTGTTCATGGCTTCGCTTTGCAGACCCCATTGCAGCAACCGGATCACTTTGCGGGGGGAGTCATCCGATTGAAAAGCAGCAAGACAACTGGACGAACAGCGGCCGCACTGCATACAGTTTTTCACTGCATGAATCGGTGATGGTTGGGAAGGATCAATTCCACTGTCAGATTCTCTTTTCATTTTTTCCCGAGGCACCCTTCTATACTTTAAAAGGATTGGGTCCGATCGCTTTCAAATCGGCAACATAGGAGGCAACAGTGTCAGCATATTTTAACGCATCCCTGATTTCCAGGCTGACAAAACGGACTCTTTCCTGCTCAATCATCATGGTTTCGAGTTTATCCTTCAGATCGCCACTACGCTTTCGAACCAGTTGATCGCCATTGACATAGTGACAATGACCCTCTTTACACCCGGCAATCAACACACCATCAATTCCCAGGGAAAGGGCATCTGCCAGGAGCGCATTATTGACAGCCCCGGCACAGGGAACAGGGATACTGATCACGTTGGGTGGAACCGAAATCCCCTGCTCCATGGCCAGCCGAACGGCCGGCGCGGCATCGTTTTCGCACAGAAACGACAGGATAATGGGTTCTTCATAGTCCAGAAAGGGGCTGTTTCCCATCGTTTCAACCTGTTGAGACAGCTGGCGGATGGTACAATCCCGTTTTGAAATAGCAATCACGGGACAAACGCCCATGCAGTTGCCGCACTGCCGGCATTTGGCCAGATCCGGCACCGGGAATCCTTTTTCATCGTAATCGAAACAGGAAAAAGGACAGTCCTCCACACACCGTTTGCATTGGTCGCACTTAGTCTTATCAACCACCGGATAAGCAGGTTCAACGTGCACCGTCCCCATGGTGAAACGCAGTGCCTTCATGGCTGCCAGATGAATGGATTCGAGGGAATGGGCAACATTCATCGGTTCGCGGGCGCAGCCACCGACAAAAATACCGGTTCTCTGGCTCTCTTCCGGCCGACATTGATGATGGGATTCAAAAAAACCGTACTGGTTGCGGGGCAGACCAAGCGTGGCAGCGATTTGATCTGCGCTCTGCGACGGCTGCATCCCCCCGGCCAGAACCAGGAGATCCAGTTCGAGTTTGATTTCCCGGCCGGAGAGGGTATCTTCGGCCACTGCCGACAGTTTCCCGGTGGCCCGGTTTGTTTCCACCTGTGCAGGAAAGCCGGGAATAAAAACAACGCCATCCAGCATCTTGACAGTACGCAGCAGATTCTCATCAAACCCCGTCGACCGGATATCATTGTAGAAGATATAACAGCGGATATCGGGGTATGCCTGTTTCAGGGTCATCACCTGTTTCAATGTACCGGAACAGCAGACTGTCGAACAATATTTGAGATACCGGTCATCCCGACTGCCGGCGCACTGCACAAATCCGACCGCTTCCGTCTTGTTCAGGTCGAAGGTGGACAACGGCGCATGGGGGACCCTGAAGGTGGCAAGGAGCTGTTCCATTTCCAGATTCCCGATCACACCGGGATTCACGCCATAACCGTATTCGGTCACCTGGGAAAGCGGAAAAGGATCCCAGCCGGTTGCAACCAGAATGGCACCCGCTTCAACCGTTTCACTCACAGACCCGTCCTGCAGATCGATGGCACCGGTCGGGCAGACTTTTTCGCATTCCTGGCAGCCGGCAGGACATCGATCCCTTTCAATTACAAAGGCTTCAGGAAAGGGGAACGGTTCGGCAGGATGAATCGCCCTGGTTTTACCCGGCAGAAGCTTCAGCAGGCCGTTTCCGGTATTGAAGGGCGGCATATCCTGAATGGCGCCGCGACCATTGTCAAATTCAACCGGGCACACATTCAGGCACTCGCCACAGGCGGTGCACAAATCCGTTTTGACATAACGCGGTGCCTTTTCGAGGCGGATCGTATAATTCCCTGGACTACCGTTGGTTTCAACCACCCGGGTCAGCGTGTGAATGTCAACCCGTTCGGAGGCAGAAAGCGCGTTCAGGACAACCTCAATGCCACAATGGGGATCACACATGCGCGGATAAAATCGTGACAGCAGGGCGACCTTGCCCCCGACACCGCTCTTCTGTTCCACCAGATGAACCTTGTGGCCGAGTTGGGACAACGTTTCCGCCGCATTAAGTCCGGCGACGCCGGCACCAACGATGAGGACAGATTTGGATGCCGGCAGTTCCATCGGTTCCAGTGCTTCCAGGAGGCGGGTTCTGGCGAGTGCCATGCGAATCACAGTCAGCGCTTTTTTTTCCATGATGGCACGATCCTGGGAATCGCTCAGAACACCCTGGTCCAGCAGATCGCACCACCCGTGAAGGAAGGGGTTCAAGCCTGCCGGAACAAACGTCTCTGTCAGGCATCTTTTCTGTGTTCCAGTAAAGTGACCGATCCAGAGTATCCGGTCACAGATCCCTTCTGTCAGTTCCTGTTTGATCTGTTCAGCCTGGGATTCGGGCAGGGGATATTTCAGGATCCTGCAAAAAACGACATCTTTTCCAGAGCTCAGTTTTTCGGTCAGTTTACCCGTATTGATTCCCTGGGCCATTTGCCCATCGCTGTCTACAATCAGAACAGCTGTTTTTGCCGGAGTTTTTGCCATCAATCCTGCTCGGTTCTGGTTTTAATTCGAAAGCGCTCGACTTTCCCGTGAATATCCTGGCTGGTCCAGGTGATGGAATTGGTCCCCATCATGGGCACCAGCTTGGCTCCGTAATAGCCTAACTGGTATGGAATCGTAGTCTCGATCGCCCCCACGGGACATATTTTCGTGCAGCACATGCAGTCCCAGCAATCGCGGGTTGCACGACAGTATGCCTGCTGATTGTCGTTGAGCGTCATCAGATCGCCAGGGCAAACCTGTTCGCAGAGCGGTTCGTCCTGGGCTTTACATCCGTCGCATTTTTCAAGATTCACTTTTGGTGGCATAACTAAACCTTTTGGTTAGGGGTTAAGCGGTATAACGATCGCCGGGAACAATTTGCTCATAGGGTCTGGTAAATGTTTCGATCTCTCCGTTTTCCATGTTGATCCGACTCTCGACAAAACAATCAAGCTTCTCATCGATTTCCGGATAGTCGGAACGGGTCTGCCACCCCTGCCAGCGTGTTTCTTTACGATATTTCAAATGGTGAACCAGCACTTCGGCCACATCGAGTCGGTCAATGACTTCATGGATACTCATCAGGTCATGCAGGTCTTTGCCATAGAGGTATTTAACCTGTTCCTTGAGCATTTTCAGGTGTTTCAATGCATAGTCCAGACGCTCTTCATTGGTCCGGTAGAACTGCGACGTTCCACCGGCATACTCGTCCATCAGGCGCTGCATCCGTTCTTCCATCTCAATGGCGGACACTTTTTTCAATTCCTGCTCCTTCAGAAAAGGGGCGAAAATCCGTGCTTTTTCCTTATCCTGCTGCTCCTGGTCCTCCGGCGGTAGCGAGGTCATTCCCGCAATATACGCAGCCGCGCCCCGGGTCGCCAGTTTGCCTTCAGCGGCGCAGCCGCCGACGAATTTATTGGGATTTCCTCCGGCGGTTTCACCGGCGGCAAAAAGACCGGGAATGGTTGTCATCCTGTTGATATCGACCCAGTAGCCACTCTGGGTGTGACCCCCGACAATGTATGGATCGCTGCCGTATATCTCAATGGGTTCCTTGGTAATATCTTGACCCCGGCTGGCAAGAAAGAGCACAAAAGAAGGACGTTCATTGAGGTAGTCCATTTTCAGATCCTTTACCTCTTTCGCTGAGAGATGCCGGGTATCGCAGTATGTCGGACCCCGTCCGGCAAGCCACTCCTCCATCGGTGCATTGGCCCGGATATACCGGGGGGCCTTGTCTCCACCCAGATGGGCGTAGTGCTTTTCCAGTATCCGTTCATCCCTGGCATTGATGATAGCGGACCCGTAACCGACAGAAATGGTATCTATCGGTCCGCAGAAATCCTTGGACCGTGTAGCGACCCAGCGTTGTTCCATAGAGGTCATTTCCGCACCCTGCTTGATCCCCATGGCGTAGCCGGTACCGACGTTGAACGGGCACATCCATGTCTGGTGGTGGGAGTCTGTCGCATCTGCAGTATAAGACTTATACAGACCGCATGCACCACCGGTGGATACAATGGTCGCCTTCGCCCGAAAAACATAAAACTTTCCGTTTCTGACGCCAAATCCCATGGCGCCAATGCATCGTTCCCCATCCATCAGGAGGGAGGTGGCTGCAACTCGGTTATAGACATCCGCGCCGGCTTCCATGGCTTTTTCAGCCATGATGGGCTTGAGTTGTTCCCCTTGAAT
>Ga0180009_10008383_pt1 | contig 10252 bp, 11 predicted proteins | sample OS_PC_MetaG_FD_123537 | JGI IMG/M metagenome (GOLD analysis project Ga0180009, IMG submission 123537) | Groundwater microbial communities from the Aspo Hard Rock Laboratory (HRL) deep subsurface site, Sweden - OS_PC_MetaG | ecosystem: Environmental > Aquatic > Deep subsurface > Groundwater... | reverse complement strand
GCTGTTACGAGCATACCCGCTTTTTTAATGCAAAAAAAACATCAGGGCCGTTAGCTCAACCAGGTAGAGCACCTGACTCTTAATCAGTAGGTTGTTGGTTCGATTCCAACACGGCCCACCAAAAAAATCAAGGGGTTAGGCGTTGTCGGCTTAGCCCCTTTTTCTTTGCCCGGTGATTTTTACCGCTCCTTTACCGCTTTGGAAATTTCAATCCATAAAAAAACCCCGGATTTCTCCAGGGTTCCGTGGGGGTCTTACATCTTTTTATTGCTGGTTAGGGTTTACTGATTCATCAACCATATTTTTGCTCATGTTTTTTCCTTTCAAAGGAGGTTTAACAATGTCTAAATGCCAGTTTTATGAAGTAAGCGTTAGAAACATCAAAAGTCGTGAAAGACTGCCAGATCAACAGCTTCATAATCACAAAACGATCAACATACCTTAGTGTTCTCACAAACATTCTCCTGCAAGCAAAGAGACAGTTACCTCCGTTATGGGAGGCGCAAACTTGCTCACGTGCAAAGGAGATATCGAAAAATGCCCTCTCTCTGAAACTGAATTATCCGATATATAGCCACCATATCCTTCAAATTTTTCTTAATGCCTCTTGTGCGCGAACACGTGCCGCCTTCAGCTCGCTCTTTATCCTGTCAAGGTCGGCATAATCGGCCTTTGCCGGTATCTACCCGGCCAGCAATAGGCCATTGATTTTTGTTTCCTCTTCGGAAAGCTGCTCCTCAAGCTCCCTGATTCGCTCTTCTTCCATGCCGTGCTTACCTCTCCCTTTGCCCCAGGTTAAACGATCCCGGCCCCGTCCGAAAGGCTCCCGTATCTGTTTGCCGTTTATCCAGTAGATACACTCGACGCGGCCATCTTTACGGTTGCGAACTGACATGAGGCCTTTTATTATTTCGTCTTTTGTGGCGACATTATCTTCTTTATGTCAAAATTCCATGTGTTATCATAGCCATCTGTAAGAATGGCGCGAGTAAATCCCAAGTCAATAAAATTTTTCAGTATATCGCTCTCGACCACAAGTTTATGAACAAGGGGCCTGCTCATAAGAACATACTTCAGCTTGATCGTTGTTTTGGAAGGGCCGCTTAAAATGACTGAAACATCCATTCCACTACTTAGCATATTATTTTCCAGAGTAGAGGCATAATTCTCTCTCTGTTTTAAGCGCATTTCATCTATGAGCGCGCCGCTTAGCCGTTGTATTTCTTTTTGCCTTCGGACGACTTCTTTTAATAATACTTGGGCCTCGCCATATTCTTTGTCTTCCGGCTTTATAGTAACCAGCTGGAGCTTGGCGTTCAGAACATTGCCCCATGTTGTTTTGGCTGGATTTTTATTAGGCTTATATCCATCGGCAAGGTATTGACGCGCAAGATCTATGCGCTCTCTCGCTGCATTTTGTTTTTCAGATTTCATTGGAGCTTGTATAGGCTGGGGCGTTTGCTTTGGAGCTTGTATAGGCTGGGGCGTTTGCTTTGTTGAATCCTCATTAGACGCAAAGGGCTTCCACCTTTCGAATAGAATTAAAAGAAGTATAATTGCTACAAGCCAGACGATTCCCGATGTCCCCTGCTTTTTCCTACAATGCGGGCAAACCTTCGCCTCTTTCGGAATCATCATGGCACAGTATTTACACTTCTTTTCCATTTTGCCTCCTTATCGGGGGGGGGTGATTGCCAATAGCATAAAGAAGTTCCCGCTTTTCGTCAAGAGTCATATCCGGCAAATTTTGAAGCGGGGGTCTTGTGGGTTCTGCTATGTCTGTTTCTAAATGCAGGAAAACCTGTATGCCCCTGCCCCTTTCCCCCAAAATATCAAGCTGGATTTCCCGGCCATAATCAAGCCCGCCGGTGGGTGATCGCCCCGCCTGGTGGCTCTGGTATTAAGTAACCTGTAAGCCTTTTCTGTTTTTTTTCGTTTGGTCATTTTGTCCCACCATAGTCCCACTTTTTTATTTTCAAGCCATAAAAAAAGCCCGGATTTCTCCAGGGTTCCGTGGGGCTCTACATCTTCTTCTTGCTGGTTATGGTTTACTGATTCAATCAACCACAGGAGGTTCATCATGTCGTTCATCAAGGGAAGCTGGAATGACAAAGCCACGTTGCCGATAAAGTGCCCCGAGTGCGGCCACACAACCGAGGAACTCATCACTAAACTTCAAGAGGCCAAAACTTGCGCCTGTGCCGGTTGCGGGAGGGTCAACAAGATTAGTGGTGATCAACTTGCCCCCTCATTGCCTTCTTTTTGAAGAAAAACTCTCATCTGATTGGCTATCACTGGTTGTGAGAATTGGTCAACGTATTGAACATTTAGGCGGTTTAGCTCGTCCCAAGCCTCGTCGTTTCTGCCTGCAAGCTGAAGATACATCGGCAACCGCAAACGCTCCTGGATCATCATGGGGCATTCGGTGGGCGCGTCGTAGGCCCGACGCAGCATCGCGACCGCATCGTCGTAGCGCTTTGCGCGCTTGAGCGCGGTGGCCTCCTTCAGCAGCGTTCGCGCGTCGCCGTTCGGCCATGTTTGCGGTGTCTGTTGTGATGACGTTTGAAAGAACTGTTGCGGCTGGTTTTGTGGCGCAGGCGCAGGAATTTGCCCCACAGGATCAGCACTTACACCGAAAATCAGTCTTTTGAACATGCCTATGATGCTCATGGGATTACCAGTTGCTTTTTGCCTTATCTTTGCCAAGTGAACTTAGAAGTTGGTCGTCAAACCTATAAAGAACCGGCCTAATAGCATCAATCTTGCGGTTTTTCCGGTTCACGCGTACTTTATGCTATCTGCTATTGAAACTCTATGTCTGTGACCGCAACCTTAACTTTCTTGCTCCAGTCCGACGGCGCATCATCGAGTTCTGCTGCAAAATTTTTGCTATAATTCGGCTTCATGGGTCCAACGAATGCTCGATTATAACGCTTTTCAAAAACCGGCTTCCCCTTACTGTCTAAACCATAAATGGTAAGTTCAATTGTTTTTAATGTTCTGTCTCCTGTATTTTTAATCTCCCCAAAGGCCCAAGTTTCAATTGAAAACACTTTATCATTAACTCTAACATTTCGCACCTCAATCTTATCAAAGTAGACTTTTTTGGCCTTATATGCTTCTATTTTTTTGTCAATCCCGGCCAGACCTCCTTGAGCGGTTTTATTGTTTTTGTCTAATGAAAGAGCTTCTTGATATTTTGCCTTAGCCTTCTCAAATTCATTGCTCTTTTCCAGTTGTGTCGCCTGTTTAGAAAACTCTACTGCTTTTTCCGTGCCTTCCCAATTCAAAAAGACTCTCCAACCTTCTTTGTCTTTAACGAGATTGTATGTTTGTGTTGAAGTAGTCATCGGCAATGATTTACCCATAAGTTTTTCAGCGATCATCTTTTCCATTGCCTTCTCGTCTTTCGTACCGCCAAATGCTGAGGAAAACGCGACACCCATGAGGTCAGCCCATGCCTTGCTCAAATCAGGGAAAGTCATTTCCACTGTTGCGTCGGCATTATTGCCGTTTACTTTTATCTCTTTCACATTGAAAGAAGCCTTGTCGGCAACGAGTTTTGAGTAAGGATTGCCACTAAATTCTGCCTCGAATTTTTGTTGATTTTTGAAATTCTTGTCCTTTGCAGATAAAAGAGCATAGGCTTCGCTATAATTGCCCTTCAATCTGCTGTTCAGATATTTCGTCAAGATGTCATCGGGGCCTGAACTGAAAAAATTGCATGAAGCAAGGAAAAGAATCAACAGCACGGATAGAAGCATTTTCTTTTTCATTTTAATTCCCCTCCATCGCTCGATATTTGTTAACATAAAGCTGGATATTTGTCAGAGATACCTAATCTCCACTGGCCAATATTTTAATGATATTGCCACCGATACAGGATATACTTATTCAGCGGATTAGCAAGCTGGATTTCCCGGCCATATCAACAGCCGCGCCGGTGGGTGATCGCCCCGCCTGGTGGCTCTGGTGAAGCCGTGTCGGTATTTCCTCGCGTGTTTCATGCTGCCAGTTCCCCGACACAGATGGTCAACTGACCAGCTTGACAGGGTATTTCCTCGCGTGCGTGGGTCATGGTCAAAACTCCTATTTAATAGGACTTTTGGTATTCCCTCGCAGCGTGGTAAAAAAATGGTAAAGAAACGGTAAAAAAAGTCTATACTGGCCATTTGTCTTCTGTTTTTGATATTGCGGCCCAATCTAATTCTTTATCCTCCCCTTGCAGGCTTAAAGGCTCGTGTTCATCCTTCAGGCTTTCCCCATACTTCAGCGCCAGCGCCAGCAGCGATACCGTCGGAACGTCGGCCAGGTCGCGCTTGACCAGTTCCCCCAGGATCGCGTTCAGGCGTTCCCCGAAAACTTCGACCCGCTTCAACTTAGCAACCGCGTACTTCTCGAAAAGTTCATCCATGCGAAGCGTCCGTGCATTGCCGATGTCCCTTTGAAGTTCCTTCCCCCAGGAAAGAAGCGTCGGCTTCGATACCTTTAGAGCGACGGCGATGTCATCATAAGATAACCCTCCCGCCCGCAGTTCAATAAACTTTTCCTTTTCAGCTTGATTTTTCATGTTCCTTGCTCCTTTCTTATGGCATCCAAAAATTAAAAACCTTGCTATAACCTTCCCTCTGTTATTGCCCTCAATGCTTCGCCGTCCGCCATGCCGCCGTCAATCGTTTGTATGCAGAACCTTTCAAATCTCAGTTCCGTTCCGAATATCCCGGCAACAACCCATGCCCTTAAGTCCAGCCCGTTAAGCCATGCGTCGCTCGGATCTTTGCCGCCGATAGTTGGCCAGCGCCCCGCCTTTTTGCCGTATGTTTCAGGCCAGAATTGCCAGCTTGCCTTTGCGCCGGCCTCGTCGGTATCCAGTGAAACGAGAATAACAGCCGCCGCCGTCAATAGCCCGTGGGTGATCCTGTCCGGCTTCGCTTGCGCGCTTCCCATAGCCACAGCCCCGGCCAAGTCGCCCGCTTCTTGATTCAATAGCAGCCCGTCAAGCTCTGATTCCACAATGACAGCCGCCGTTTTATCCTGCCCCCAGGCCATAGGTGCCATGCTCGAACCACTTACAATAATATATGGCTTCCCTTCGCCTGGATTGTCGCGCCTGATTCGTAACCTATGAACAGCGCCGCCGACTATATGAGAAATGACAAGCCCCTTTGGTATCCATAGCGCCTTTTCTGTCCCGTCCTCTTTAATGACAGGATCAAGGCCCCAGGTGCCCCGTGGCTCGTTAATATCGCTCTGGTTATATCCAAGCCCTGCCTGTTTAATCGTCTCGTTAGTAATGCCCTTGACGTTGCGTAAAAAGCGCCGCGTTTCGTCGCCATGCCGTGACCATAGACAAGAAACAGCCCGATCAAGAAAGGTACCTGCTTTTTCCTGCCATAATTCAGGTGGTGCCTTTGCCTCCTTGAGTATAGCCTTCTTTTCGGTATCATTTAAAACAAGTGGCCTGAATTTGTCGGTTCCCGATAGGTGGGACAGCGTCCCACCTGTTTTTTCTTGTTCCCTGCGTATCGCTCTTCTTATTGATTCCGGTTTATGTCCTGTTTCTTCCGCTATCTGCCTTGAGGCTTCACTTACGCTTTTTGCAACACCTTTCTCAATTCTTGCCTTTGCCTCTCGTGTCTCGTTCTTTCGTGGCCCCGGATCATGGCCCAGGATCGCGCAAGCCTCAATAAAGGACAGTCCCCGGCGCTCGCGTAAGTATTGAATCGAATCGCCCGCCTTGCCGCAACCCCGGCACCAATAGCGCCCCGTTTCCGGCCAAACTCTAAACCGATCATTGCCCCCGCAAAAAAAACAGGCCCCGGCATACTCCCCGCCGTTTGTTGTCGCTTGACGTTTCAAGGTGCCGCCGTCCGCCTGTATCAAGTCAAGAATGTTCATTTGCGCCTCAATAATCATAATTAATTAGGGCTCATCAATAAAAAGTGTGACGGGTCAGGCTTGCGCCAAAAACAGCCTTTTTTCTTTTCATATCAATGGTATAAGTCATGTTTTTAGTTCTCCTAGTGACGGGTGTGATGGCAGTTCCTGTAAACTCCCTTACGAGAGATGTTATTTTGCATTTACAAAAGTTTACTGTTTCTGCCGTCAACCCGTCACTACCCATCACAAATATCAACCCCCAGGTAAACTTTCCCCGTTCCTTTTTTGGTCGAATCATAAACTTCCGTCATGAACAGCCCAAACTTCTTGCCGGTAACAGGTTGTTCTCCGTTCCCTTCGGCCCAAACTTTATATGCCGTGTAAAATGCCCCGGCCCGGACTTGAAGCGTCGGCCCTTCGTTGCATCGTTCGGCCCGGAAGGTTTTCAAAGTGTCCTCAGCTTCCTGATATTGCTTTGTCGCAACCATAACGGATTCCGGCGGATTCAATCCGATCCGCTGCCATTCAAGGCAACCATTGACAAGCCATGCCAGAATTCCCGGCCCTTCGGCCCTCAGTTTTTCGGCCATGTTCAAGTCGGCAAGACGCTCGTTTGACTTCGCCGGGTTCGGTCTCGGAACGAAAACCATTTCAAAGGGTATCAATAAAACCCGCGCCCACAGTGCCATATCTTGCGCGTCGGCCCGTGGTCGGTGATTTGTCAAAAGGAATATTTTGTGTGTCGGTCGGAAGGTGATTTGACGTTTTCCGAAAGGTGCCCGGCCCGTGATTAAGTCGCCGCCGGATAGCAATTTGACTTTGCCGCTGTTGATCCGACGGTTTTCGTTTGTCTCGCTTAACCATGCCAGGCGTCGGCCCCGCAGGTGTAGCAAGTCGCTTGACGGCCCGCCTGATTGCCGCGTGAAACGGCTTTCCAGTAGCATTTCGGCTTCAATCGGCCCGGCAAGGTCAGGCCCCAAAACATCGCTCACGGCTTGCAATAGAACCGTTTTCCCATTCCGGCCCGCTCCCCATAAAATCGGTGTAATGGCTTCCGTGGTTTGCCCGGTGATCGCATAGCCCAAAAGACGGCCCATGAATTTCACAAGCTCGGCGTCGCCTCCAAAGGTGCTTTGCAAAAATGCTTCCCATGTCGGTCGTGGCGATTTCATGCCGTTCCAGGGTATCGGTGCGAAGGTCTTGAAATAATCGGAAGGGTCGCCGTTTCGGAAGTCGCCGGTGCGAAGGTCAAGGACTCCATTCAAAACCGGAAGGCTCCGTGGGTCTAAATCCCATTCGTCGCCAGTGATTCCCAAGGTATCGCCCCCCGCTCTGGCAAGGTGCAAGACGGCTTGCTTTCGTCTGATGGTTCTCAGGTCACGGACTCGTTGTCCCAAATGTTTTTCATTATCCGCCGCCGCTTTCGCCGCCTTTGTTTCCCCGGCTTTCGTGGCTCCGGCTCGCGCCCATGCTTGCCGTTTCATTTCGGTAACGTAAAGGTCGGCAACTTCGGCAACCCCGGCAAGCGCCTCTTCGGTCGTGTCAGGAATCCAATGGTGTCCCGCCCAGGTGAACCACTGCCCCGCTGCATGGTCATAAACTAACCGGCCCCCGTGCTTCTTTATAAAAAGGTCGGCGTCCCCGTCCTCGTTTTTGTGCAAGGCCCGCATAATGTCCGCGCTCGGTATCGGTTCGGGTTCGGGTTCCTTGCCTGGCTCCGGCTCCGGTGCGAATTGCAAGCGCTCGGCCTCGACGTTCGCATTAACTTCTTGCAGGATTTCCGCGATACTCTGCTTCATGGCCCGGCCCTCCTATTCCGTCGCGTGACGTTCAGGGATAACCTCGCTTCTTGCCTCAAGCCAGGCTATGAGCTGCTCAACTGGATAGACAACTTTCCGGCCAACTCTGAAACGACCGGAAATTCCGACTCCTAAACAGTCATTATTGGCCATTGTCTTTTTATTGAGTAGCCCCCCACTAAAAACCGCGACTTCATTCCGCGCCACAATGGGTGACTTCCACTTTGCCGCCATTGATTCGAAGATTGATTCCATTTTTTTTACTCTCCTTTTTGTCAAAGAAGAGCGCATAAAAAAAAAGGCAATGCGCTGATCTTAGACCGAAACAAAAATCATTAAGGTTTAAGGCCAGGGCTTTGCCCTCTTTCTAGAATCATCTCATTGTCTGTCACAAACTCCCTTTAAGGGAATGCCACCATATCCGCTTAGCAGTATGGCGCATAGACAATGCAATTTTTCCTTGCCACCATGCGACGGCTTAACCGTCTAAATTGCGATTCATTTTTATCCCCATAAGGGAATGAATCGTAGCATGGTATTTATAAATTATTCTATGTGATATTAAAAAGTCAAATCTTTTTTTTGCTTTTGTTGTTTTTCTGTTTTCCGGTCTCACTTTGGAAAGTTGACAACCTGCCCGGCGTCCTCTTTGGCCCTTTCCTGTCTGGCTTTCTCAATCGCCTTTTCAAGTGCTTGCGCGCCCTCTCTCAATCTGCTTTCGCTCATTTTTGCATACCTGGCTGTCATGGTGCCCGTGGCGTGGCCCAGGCTCCTTTGTGTCAAATATAGGTCGTGGGTGCTTTCGTAAAGGTGCGTCGCGAAGCTATGGCGTAAAGTGTGAAAGGTGACTTTCTGTTTTCTGTCTGTAATTCCTTCATTAAACTTTAATTCAGTCACGGTATCGCGGAAAACTTTTGATGATTGCGCCATTGTCCCGGCCTTGCCGGATCGCTTCTTAAATATCAATTCGTTTGGCTTTCCCTGCTTCCGGCCCTTCAACATTTCCTTTGCCTTTTCTGTTAAATAAGCCGTCCGGCTCCCCGCCTTCGCGTTCAGGATTGCCAGCGTTCCCGCTTCTGAATTAACACAACTCCATGTCAAGGCTGCAATTTCGCCGAAGCGTAACCCACAATGAAGGCTTAAAAGTGCTATGTCGTGAAGGTTCTGACTCTTTACTTTTAGCGCTTTCAATAGCGTTTCGGCTTCGTCAATGCTTAAATATCGCAGTTTCATATTATCCAGCTTTGGCCATTTTACGGCCTTTGTCGGTGACTCCCCGGCATATATTCTAAGTTTTCGCGCCTGGTTGAAAGCATGCCTGGTTAATTGCAGGACGTATTGAATTGAACGGTCGGAAAGTTTCTTGTCGGCCATGCTTTTCTTGATCCGCTCAAGATGAAATGGCGCTATCTTGCTAAAGGGAATAGCTCCTATTGTGTCGGCCAGATGGCGACGATATAGCATTTCCTCAATGTCATAAGTCTTTGGTTTTTTGTCCAGCTTGCATTGTGGAAGGTAGGTTTTTGTCATAAAATCGCCGAAGGTCACGTTTTCCTTTTCGGCCTTGATTCGTTCCTGTTCGGTCTGCTTGCGCTTTTCCGCTGCAATGGTTCGCTTCTCTTTCGGTGATTGTGGCCCCGATCCCGTTTTGACATTCCCCCTATATTGCCTTAGCAGCTTTAAACAGTAATCCTGAAAACCCAGTTCAGGCTCTTCTTTGCGGATCGCTTCCGGTATCCCGTCTGACAACCAACCGACTCCATAACCATAATCCTTGCCGCCAACCTTGAAACGGATCGCATAATAACGATCCAACTGCTTGCCGTGTTTTCGCTCCAGGTGTTCATAATATCGCAACCCTTTATGTGCTGTTTTTATCCATTGAATTGCCATTTTACCGCTCCTTTACCGCTTTTCAATACAAGCAACTGTTATATTTATATATTTTCAAGCTGTCAGTCCATGTCCATTAAATCGCTCTTTTTTCGCTATGATCGCGCTTTACTCCTGAAAACAGTGCGTTTTTCTTTACCGCTCCTTTACCGCTTTGGCGTCTGAAACAGTATGTTTTTAAGTGACGCTATGGGAATTATATATAAAGGATAAGTACTTGATTGTCAATAGGTTTATTATGTAAAGTGACATTATCGGAAGGTCGTAAAATAAGACTCTTAATCAGTAGGTTGTTGGTTCGATTCCAACACGGCCCACCAAATAAAACAAGGGGTTAGCCAAGTTCAGGTTAACCCCTTTTTCTTTGTATAGTCGTTTATTGCCACTCCTTTGCCACTTTTGGAATTTATTCGAGTAGTTTTTACCCTGGCAGATGATCCTGATCTCGTTTCCCGGACAGAGCCCAGTCTAAGATTTTTCTCCTGCCTGGTGATGTACATATCAACCTTGCAATCCTCGCCGGTGGTACTTTCTGCTTACCATGGAAAAAAGAAGTATCTTTTGGGGAAAGCCGGTATAGACCCGGAAAACGAAACAGGCCGACGTGTAGTTCCTTTTTAGGGGAGGTAAAAATGCAACTCACGCCTTAGAAAAAAGGATGCTTGCCGAACACCCCCCGG
>Ga0180009_10008382_pt1 | contig 10252 bp, 10 predicted proteins | sample OS_PC_MetaG_FD_123537 | JGI IMG/M metagenome (GOLD analysis project Ga0180009, IMG submission 123537) | Groundwater microbial communities from the Aspo Hard Rock Laboratory (HRL) deep subsurface site, Sweden - OS_PC_MetaG | ecosystem: Environmental > Aquatic > Deep subsurface > Groundwater... | reverse complement strand
TGCGCGCCCAGGCGGCCGGGATCGAGGTGGTCATGGACCGCTGCATCTACCGGGACTACCTGCGTCTGCGCGTTCCGCATTGACAGCTCGCCATTGACCTTGCGGGGCTTTCAGGCACACTGACGCGCATGCGTTTCAAATTCACCAAGATGCACGGCCTGGGTAACGACTTCGTTGTCATCGACGGCGTGCGTCAATCGGTCACGCTCACGGTAGAGCAGGCACGCTTCCTCGCGGATCGACGTCATGGCGTCGGCTGCGATCAGATTCTGCTGGTCGAAAAACCCGGTAGTCCTGATGTCGATTTCCGCTACCGCATCTTCAATGCCGACGGCGGCGAGGTCGAACAGTGCGGCAATGGCGCGCGCTGTTTCGCGCGGTATGTCTACGAAGAAGGACTGACGACCAAGACACGCATTCCGGTGGAGACCGCCGGTGGGCGCATGGAGCTGGTACTGCTCGATGATGGCCAGGTGACGGTGAACATGGGTGTGCCGCGCTTGCTGCCGGAGGAGATTCCCTTCGACGCGCCGGCCCAGGCACAGCATTACGCGTTGAATGTGAATAGCTTGAGTGTCGATATCGGTGCGGTGTCGATGGGCAACCCACATGCGGTAATGACCGTGGAGAATATCGACACTGCCCCCGTTGATACGTTGGGGCCCTTGCTCGAACGCCATGTGCGCTTTCCCAAACGGGTTAACGTCGGTTTCATGCAGTTAATCACTCGCAAACACATTCGTTTGCGGGTGTTCGAGCGTGGAGCCGGCGAGACCGCGGCCTGCGGCAGTGGTGCCTGTGCGGCAGTCGCGGTTGGTCAGATTCAGGGAACGCTGGATAAGGATGTGCGCGTCAGCCTGACAGGCGGCGATCTTGTGATAAGCTGGGGCGGCATCGGACAACCGCTGTACATGACGGGTCCAGCGACCCGCGTCTTTGAGGGCCAGATTGAAATATGACTACACAAACTCTGGGCTCCAGTCCCAACGTCACCAAACTTTCCGCCGAGCAGGTGGAACAGTATCTGCGCGAACATCCTGAATTCTTCAACGATCACCTGGCCTTGCTTGCCGCCCTGAAGGTTCCGCATGTGGCCGGTCCAGCCGTCTCGTTGATTGAACGTCAGGTGGCGGTGTTGCGGGATAACAATCAACAGCACAAGCGCAAGCTCATGGAGCTGGTGCAAGTCGGCCGCGACAATGATGCGCTGCACCGGAATCTACACCTGCTGACGCTGGCGCTGATGCGCGCCGACAGTCTCGGCGATGTGATCGAACGTGTGCATGGCCATTTGCGCGACGACTTCAAGGCCGACACGGTGGCACTGCGTCTGGCGCGGTTACCCGCCGATTTTGCGACGGATACCTGCACCTTGCCCTTGGATCAGAACGATGCGGCCCTAGCTGCGTTCGCGCCGTTCTTCCGCGCCGTGCGTCCGCTGTGCGGCGAACTCAAGCCGGAACAGCTTGCCTTTCTGTATGGCGATCAGGCCGAGGCGGTCGCCTCGACGGCGCTGATCCCGCTGGGCGTTGAGGCAGAAATGGGCATGCTCGCCATTGGCAGCCACGACGACCACCGCTTCCATCCGGCCATGGACACCCTGTTCCTGCGCTGCCTGGGCGAGCTGGTCGCCTGTGCGCTCGGGCCTTATCTGGACCCGGCGCCGTCCGCATGATTTGTGATTAGCCCTCTAACCACGTGGGAGAGGGCTAGGGTGAGAGGGGACTTGGACCCGGTTCACCCTCTCCCTAGCCCTCCCCCGTCAAGGGGGAGGGAATCTGTATATTTCTTGGTTTACGGCTTATCAACTGTACCGATGCCATGATCGCCTCCGCCCTCACCACGCTGGATCAATACCTGAATCATCTGCGTCAGGAACGCCGTTTGTCGCCGCACACCCATGCAGCCTATAGCCGCGACCTGCTGGCACTGACCCGGTACTGCGATCAATACAGTAAAGCCGACTGGCCAGCGCTCACGGCGCATGACATCCGCGCCTTCGCGGCGGCCTGCCATCGCCAGGGGCTGGCGGGGCGCAGTATCCAGCGCCGGCTCTCGGCGGTGCGCGGTCTATACGAATTTCTGCTGCGCGAAGGTCGCATCGGTCATAACCCGGCACAGGATATCCGCGCACCGAAGGGCGAGCGGCGCCTGCCGGGTGTGTTGGATGTGGATCAGATGGAACGCCTGCTGAGCATCGATACCGATCAACCCTTGGCGGTGCGTGACCAGGCACTGATGGAACTGATGTATTCCTCAGGGCTGCGGCTGTCGGAGCTCACTGGCCTGGATCTGCCCGATCTGGATCTGGATGCCGGCCTGGTCAGCGTCACCGGCAAGGGCAGCAAGACCCGGGTCGTCCCGGTCGGGCGCAAGGCTGCGGAGGCCTTGCAGGCCTGGCTCGGGATTCGTGCCGAGCTACTGCCACCCGGTTCTGATCAACGCGCGCTATTCATCGGTCGCGGCGGAAAACGCCTGGCCGCGCGTTCGGTCCAGCAGCGCCTCGACCAGTGGGCACGTCGCCAGGGCATGGAAGGCCGGGTGCATCCGCACATGCTGCGGCACTCCTTCGCCAGTCACCTGCTCGAATCCAGTGGTGATCTGCGGGCTGTACAGGAATTGCTCGGCCACGCCGACATCAGCACCACCCAGGTTTACACCCACCTGGATTTTCAACACCTTGCAGATGTTTACGATAAGGCGCACCCGCGCGCCAAGCGGCGCAAATAGGCATAATTAGAGACAACACTAATATTCTGTTTATCTCGACTTCTGGCTAAGACACCTATTTAAGCCCCTCACGGCCAAAATCGTTCCACTAAACAGCCTTAGATCAAACCTGTTTCTAACTCGGGAAATGTCAGGATTTTCCGGCTGCTACGGCGCAGAGCGATAGTGTAGAATCGACCCCCCTTGAGGCTCCGGAGGCGGGCAGTGGAACAGTTTCGTGGCACAACCATCATTGCGGTACGGCGCGGCAACAGTGTTGTAATCGGCGGCGACGGCCAGGTGACTCAGGGCAACACCGTGCTCAAGGGCAATGCGCGCAAGGTGCGCCGACTGTTCAAGGATCAGGTGCTGGCCGGTTTTGCCGGCGGTACCGCCGATGCCTTTACGCTGTTCGTGCGCTTCGAGGCCAAGCTGGAAAAACACCACGGCAATCTGACCCGCGCCGCCGTCGAGTTGGCGAAAGACTGGCGCACCGATCGCATGCTGCGCCGTCTCGAAGCCTTGCTGGCGGTCGCCGATAAAACCGCGTCGCTGATCATCACCGGCAACGGCGATGTGATCGAACCCGAAGAAGGGTTGATTGCGATCGGTTCCGGCGGGCCGTTTGCCCAGGCCGCCGCGCGCGCGCTGTTGGACAATACCGAACTGTCGGCGCGCGACATTGTCGAACGCAGTCTCAACATCGCCGCCGACATCTGCATCTACACCAACCGTAATCTGACCATTGAAGAGTTGAGTTAGAACAAGCCCCATGGCTGAAACCTCGGCCCTGGAACCTCGGCCCTAGCACCTGAATCTTATGACTGAAATGACCCCCCGCGAAATCGTCCAGGAACTGGACAAGCACATCATCGGCCAGGCCGATGCCAAGCGCGCCGTGGCCATTGCCTTGCGCAACCGCTGGCGGCGCATGCAGGTCGAGGGTGAGCTGCGCAACGAGATCACGCCCAAGAACATTCTGATGATCGGCCCGACCGGTGTCGGCAAGACCGAGATCGCGCGCCGACTCGCCAAGCTCGCCAATGCACCGTTCATCAAGGTCGAGGCCACCAAGTTCACCGAGGTCGGCTATGTCGGTCGCGATGTGGAATCCATTGTCCGCGACCTAGTGGATGTGGCCATCAAAATGACCCGTGAGCAGGAAATGGACAAGGTGCGCCACCGCGCCGAAGACGCGGCCGAGGAGCGTGTGCTGGATGCACTGCTGCCGCGGCCGCGCCCGATCGGCTTTGCCGACACTGATACTACGGAGGCCGAGGGTTCCGAAACCCGCCAGAAGTTCCGCAAGCTGCTGCGCGAAGGCCGGCTGGATGATCGCGAAGTGGAACTCGAAATCTCCGCCGCGCCGATTGGCGTGGAGATCATGGCGCCGCCGGGCATGGAGGAAATGACCAGCCAGCTGCAGGGACTGTTTCAGAATCTCGGCGGCAACCGCACCAAGCGCCGCAAGCTGCGCGTCGGCGAGGCCATGAAGCTGCTGCTTGATGAAGAGGCGGCCAAACTGGTCAACGAGGAAGACCTTAAACTGCGCGCGCTGCAGATGGTCGAACAGAATGGCATTGTGTTCATCGACGAAATCGACAAGGTGACCTCGCGCGGTGAAAACAGCGGACCCGGGGTCTCCCGCGAAGGTGTGCAGCGCGATCTGCTGCCGCTGGTCGAAGGCAGCACCGTGACCACCAAGCACGGCATGGTCAAAACCGATCATGTGCTGTTCATCGCCTCGGGTGCCTTTCATCTGTCCAAGCCGTCGGATCTGATCCCCGAGCTGCAGGGTCGCTTGCCGATTCGCGTGGAACTGGATGCACTGGGCGTCGAGGATTTCGTGCGCATTCTCACCGAGCCGGATGCCAGCCTTACTGAACAATATGCGGCGCTGCTCGGCACTGAGGGCGTACAGCTGGAATTTTCCACCGACGGTGTCGCGCGCATTGCGCAAATGGCCTGGGAGGTCAACGAACGCACCGAGAATATCGGCGCGCGGCGTTTGCACACGGTCATGGAACGCCTGCTGGAAAACATTTCCTTCGAGGCCGCCGACCGCAACGGTCAGACACTCAATATTGATACGGCCTATGTCGACCAGCACCTTGCCAGCCTCGCCAGCGACGAGGATCTGAGTCGGTATATTCTATAAATGCAGGGACATGGTGCTTGGCGCTAGGGATGAGGAAAATCTTTTCTTACCTCGGCCCTGGCACCTAGAACCTAGTAACTGATACCAACGAGGAATGAACCATGAGTATCCGCCCGACCGAAATCAATCTGCACAAGAAATCCCGTATTCTGGAAATCGCCTTTGACGATGGTTCGCGCTTCAATCTGCCGGCCGAGTATCTGCGTGTACATTCACCCTCGGCGGAAGTTCAGGGCCATGGCCCCGGCCAGGGTGTGCTGCAACTCGGCAAGGAAGACGTCAACATCGAGAACATCGAACAGGTCGGTGTCTATGCCATCCAGCTGTTCTTAGACGACAACCACAACACCGGCATTTATGCCTGGGATACGTTGTATGATCTGGGCAAGAACCAGGAGCGCTACTGGCAGGAATATCTGGACAAACTCGCCAAGGTCGGCCACAAACGCAAGGAACCGGTGGCGAACTGATGTCTGGTATCTTTTATCCCCTCTCCCATCAAGGGAGAGGGGACGTAATAATAGACTTAGAAGTAAAAATTGAGTCGGCGCACAACGCCACGGTGACATCATGACCGACAAGACCACCCACTTCGGTTTCGAACAGGTCGACTGGCGCGACAAGCAGCGTCGGGTCGGCGCGGTGTTCGATTCGGTGGCGGACAAATATGACGTCATGAACGATGTCATGTCCCTGGGCATTCATCGTCTCTGGAAGCGCTTCGCCATCGAGCTTTCCGGCGTGCGCAAGGGCCAGCGGGTGCTGGATCTCGCCGGCGGCACCGGTGATCTCGCGGCACGCCTGGCGCACCTGGCCGGTCCCGAGGGTGAAGTGGTGCTGGCGGATATCAACGGCGCGATGCTCGCGCACGGCCGTGCGCGGCTGCTGGACCAGGGCATCGCCGCCAATGTGCGCTTCGTGCAGGCCAATGCCGAGTGCCTGCCCTTTCCCGATAATCACTTCGACTGCATCACCATCGCTTTCGGGTTGCGCAATGTCACCGACAAGGATGCCGCGCTGCGCTCCATGTACCGGGTACTCAAGCCCGGCGGCCGGTTATTAGTGCTGGAGTTCTCCAAACCGAGCGTGCCCGGGCTGGCGCCGCTCTATGATCTATATTCCTTCAAGCTGCTGCCATTGATGGGCAAGCTCATCGCCAACGATGCCGAGAGCTATAAATACCTGGCGGAGTCCATTCGCATGCACCCGGATCAGGCGACCTTGCGCGACATGCTCACGGCGGCCGGTTTCGAGGATGTGAGTTATCACAATCTCAGCGGCGGTATTGTCGCCCTGCACCGCGGATTCAAATATTGAAAGCGCGCGCCTATTCGCCCTATGTGAATTTTCCGCGCCGTCTGGCCGCAGCACTGCTGGACGCGGTGTTGGTACTGTTGCTGCTGAGTGTTCTCACTTGGGCCTTGCAAATCGATCTCGCCAGTGAGGCTGAATCTTCTATAGCGATTGCGCTGCAACTGATCGGTACCGGTGTGTTCGTGGTTATCTTCTGGCTGTTCTTCCAAGGCACGCCAGGCAAGTTGCTGCTCGGTTGTCGCATTGTCGATGCGCGTAGCGGTGGTCGCCCGCAGTTCTGGCAGCTATTGGTACGCTTGTTCGGCTATGTACTATCCGCTGCTCCGGCAGGTCTGGGTTTCTTCTGGATGTTCTGGGATGCGCGTCGGCAGGGTTGGCATGACAAGCTCGCACGCACCCTGGTCGTGGATGACGATGAGTCCACCAAAACCCTGGCGGAGCTGAGCGCCGAATGTCAATAACACCACCCACCTGGTTTGCCGGCGCCGTGGAAGCGGCCTGCAACAGCGCCTTGGCGCTGGACCCGGAGGTGCGTGAACGCTTAGGTGAATTGGATGGCAAGGTCATCGCCGTCGAACTGTTGGGCGTCGGCCTGCAGTTATTCTTTTTTCCGCATGCGCAGGGTGTGCAGGTGCTGAGTCATTACGAAGGCGAGGCCGACACCGTGATTCGCGGCGCACCGCTGTCGCTGTTGCGTCTTTCGCTAAGCGCCAAACCCGCTGATGAACTGTTCGCCGGCGGCGTGGAACTGCGCGGCGACACCGCGACCGGCCAGGCCTTCCAGGATATCCTGCGCGCGCTTGATCTGGATTGGGAAGAACTGCTGTCGCGTGTCGCCGGAGATGATATCGCGCATCAGGCCGGCCGGCTGTTGCGCGCTGCCGGTAAACAACTTAAGCATACCGGCCATACCTTGGAAATGAATGTCAGTGAATATCTGCGTGAAGAGGCCGACCTGCTGGTAGATCATCACGCCGTTGATGACTTCCTGCATGCTGTTGATGATCTGCGCAGCGACGCGGATCGACTTGAGGCTCGGGTCCGTCGCCTGGAGGCAACATTGGCGAGCAAGGACTGAACAGATGATCCGACCGGCCCAGCTATGGCGTGTGATGCATATCAATATCGTTCTGCTCCGCAATGGGCTGGACGAGATTGTGTTCGCCACGCACCTGTTTCGTCCATTGCGCTTTCTGTATTTCCTCGCGCCCTGGAACTGGATCCGACGCGTACATGCACCACGCGGCGTGCGCATCCGCCGTGCGCTGGAACAACTCGGGCCGATTTTCGTCAAGTTCGGGCAGATATTGTCCACGCGCCGCGATCTGCTGCCGGACGATATCGCCGAAGAACTGGCATTGTTGCAGGATCGCGTACAACCCTTCCCGGGCGCACAAGCCCGCGCCATGATCGAAAAGGCCTATGGCCAACCCATCGCGCAGATCTTTGCCGAATTTGATGAGACCCCGCTGGCCTCGGCCTCGATCGCACAGGTGCATGCGGCAACCTTGCCCGATGGCACCGAAGTGGTCGTCAAAGTAGCGCGTCCGAATATCCACCGCGCCATCCGCAATGATGTGTCGCTGCTGTATTACATTGCGGGATTGGCGGAACGCTACTGGAAAGAAGGTCGACGATTACGTCCGGTCGAAGTGATTCACGAATTCGAGACCACCATCCTTGATGAGCTGGATCTGTTGCGCGAGGCCGCCAATGCCTCGCAGCTGCGGCGCAATTTCATCGACTCGAACATGTTGTACGTACCTGAGGTGTACTGGCCGCAGTGTCGTCGTGAAGTGATGGTCATGGAGCGCATCCATGGCGCGGCCATCAGCGACATTGCCAAGCTGCGCAGTCAGGGCATCGATCTCAAAATGCTGGCCGAACGCGGTGTGGAAATCTTCTTCACCCAGGTGTTCCGCCATAATTTCTTCCATGCCGATATGCATCCCGGGAATATCTTTGTCGGTCCGGAGGGACGTTATCTCGCCGTCGATTTCGGCATCATGGGCACGCTGAGTCCGTCGGATCAGCGCTATCTGGCGGAAAATTTCCTGGCCTTCTTCCGCCGCGACTACCGCCGTGTCGCGGAACTGCATGTGGAGTCGGAATGGGTGCCGGCGAATACCCGCGTTGACGAGTTCGAGTCGGCTATCCGCACTGTTTGCGAGCCGATCTTCGAACGCCCGCTGCGAGACATCTCCTTTGGTCATCTGCTGCTGAGATTGTTCCAGACCGCACGGCGTTTCAATATGGAAGTGCAACCGCAGCTGGTATTGTTGCAGAAGACCCTGCTCAATATCGAAGGTCTCGGCCGACAGCTCTATCCGGATCTGGACTTGTGGCAGACCGCCAAGCCGTTCCTGGAACGCTGGATGAGCGAACAGGTCGGTCCGCGGGCCTTTCTGCACAATCTGCGCACCAGCTTGCCGATCTGGACCGAAACGCTGCCGGAAATTCCGCAGCTGCTGCATAAAACCCTGGAGCAGGCCGTCAGCGGCAAGCTGCGCATTGAGTGGCATTCGGAAGAACTGCGTCAGATGCGGATTGAATTGCGCAGCGCCAATCGCCGCACGGTTGCTGCCATTATCGGTGCGGGTTCACTCGTCGCTGCGGCATTGGTTTATGGTCTCGATGGTTACGCGCCGGCGGTGATCGGCGGCGCCCCCTTACTGACCTGGATCTTCGGTGCCTTAGGCGTTGCCTTCATTGCCACTGCGCTGCGTGGAGAGCGCTAATCATCCGCGCTTGTTTGTGTGAATACGAAATTTAAAGACGTGCTGAACACATGAGTATCGGAACAACTATTTACCGATGCAAAAGCTGGAGAAAATTTCCCCGAGCAAATCATCACTGGAAAATTCACCGGTGATTTCATTCAACGCCTGCTGCGCCTGACGCAATTCATCGGCGAGTAACTCACCCGCGCGCTGCTGTTCCAACTGCTGACGACCCTGCGCGACATGTTCCCAGGCACGCGCCAGCGCGTCCAGGTGGCGGCGACGCGCGGTAAAGCCCTGGGGGTTTTCGCTGCTATAGCCCATGGCGTGTTTCAGATGTTCGCGTAACACCTCCAGTCCGGCGCCGGACTTGGCAGACAGAAAGACGCGGCTGTCAGTCGCGTCGTTGTGCGTGCTCGCCGTGTGGCCACTCAGATCGATCTTGTTATGGATGATGCTATGCGGGAGTTGTTGCGGCAGCCGGTCCAATATTCGCTGATCATCATCCGTAAAACCGGACTGATCATCGATTACCAGCAGCAGGCGATCCGCGGTTTCGATGGCATACCAGGCGCGGCGCATGCCCTCCTGTTCCACCAGATCCACGCTTTCCCGCAGGCCCGCAGTGTCGATGACATGCAAGGGCATGCCGTCGATCTGAATATGTTCGCGCAAGACATCGCGCGTCGTGCCTTCGATGGGTGTCACGATGGCCGCGTCATGGCCGGCCAGCGCATTGAGCAGACTGGACTTGCCGGCATTGGGACGCCCCGCGATCACCACCGTCATGCCTTCGCGCAATAAGCGGCCTTGCTGGGCCTGATTTTTCAGACGTTCGAAGTGCTGTTCCAACTGCTGCAGCTGCTGTTGAATCTGCTGGTCCTGCAGAAAATCCACTTCCTCTTCCGGAAAATCGATGGCGGCCTCGACATACATGCGCAACTGAATAACCGCCGTTACCAGCGCATGCACCTGTTCTGAAAATTCACCTTGCAATGAGCGCATGGCGGCACGCGCCGCCTGGGTGGTACCCGCATCAATAAGATCGGCAATGGCCTCGGCCTGAGCAAGGTCGAGCTTGTCGTTGAGAAAGGCGCGTTCCGAAAATTCACCTGGTCGCGCGGCACGTGCGCCAAGCTCCAGTGCGCGCGCCAGCAGCAGATCCATGACAACAGGACCACCATGGCCCTGGAGTTCGATGACATGCTCGCCGGTGAAGGAGTGCGGTGCTGGAAAATAGATAAGCAGGCCGGCGTCGATCTGCTCGCCGTTGTGATCGGTAAAGGTTTGCAGAGCGGCATAACGAGGTGCCGGTAAGTGCCCAAACCACGCCTGGGCAATATCCGGAACC
>Ga0180009_10008381_pt1 | contig 10253 bp, 4 predicted proteins | sample OS_PC_MetaG_FD_123537 | JGI IMG/M metagenome (GOLD analysis project Ga0180009, IMG submission 123537) | Groundwater microbial communities from the Aspo Hard Rock Laboratory (HRL) deep subsurface site, Sweden - OS_PC_MetaG | ecosystem: Environmental > Aquatic > Deep subsurface > Groundwater... | reverse complement strand
TGTTTTATTTTCTCAATTACCTCAACAGCAACATTATTCTCCATTAATACAATCTCTAGCTCAAAGAATAAGTCATCAAACTGCTTTTCAGAAAGTGCTTTCTTGGATATAACTTCTGTTATCTTTTGCAAAAATCCTTTTTTCTTTTCAGGTTCTTCCTCAACTGGCTCTTCTTTAACTTCTTCAAGTTTCTCTTGTTCTTCAGTTATTTCTTTAACTTTTTTTTCTTTTTCTTTAGGTTCTTCTTTTAATTCCTCGACTTCTTTCTTTTCTTCTCTAGGTTTCTCTTTTGCTTCTTCAACTTTTTTCTTTTCTTGTTTGGGCTCCTCTTTAATTAGCTCTTTTTCTTTAGCTTCTTCCTTTTCTTTTTTAGGCTCTTCTTTAACCTCTTTCTTTTTCTCTTCAACTGGTTTTTCTTTAACTTCCTCTTTGATTTCCTCTGGCTCTGGAGCTTCCTCTATCTCTTCTTCAACTTCTTTTGAAAACTTTGACAATATTTTCTTGAATTTGTCCTTAAAGAAATTAAACATGTTTACTCCTTCTTTTCGATTATCTTGTTGATTTCCTGCTCAAGATTTGAAGCCTGCAAACCAATCTTTTGCATTTCAGCAAGTATCAAATCTCTGTATTTCTTTATAGAATCAAATCTTTTTTTAAGCAAATCTTTTGTTTCAGCAACAGTTTTCTTAACAACAACATTACTACCAACATTAACAAGCAGTTCCTTGTTATCCTTTAGCTCTGCCTTTGTAAATATCCCCGGGCTTAATGAAACAAGAATCTTTGTCCCAACAGCTGTTTTATTAAAATCATCCAAAGCCTGCAATGTGTTATTCAATTCAACCAGTTGTTCGTCTAATACTACTATTTGTTTTTGCACCTGCTTTATCTGCTCGTCCAATAACTGCAGTTCAAGATACATTTTTTGTAATTCTTTTTGATTATCTGCCATAATAAACTCTCTATCCTATATATTCCAAGATTTTATTTTTTGTTTCTTCAATAGTTCTTACTTCTCTTAACTCATCAGCTAATTTTTTCTCATTGAAAACATGATTTATCCAATTACTAAAATCATTTTTTTTATTATTTACATGATGTTTAAATGTTTTTTTGTCAATCTTATCTAACTGCTCAGCCAGTTCCTTTAAGTTTTTTGCCCTTATCCCGCTGTTAAATACAAAGTATTGCTCAGGTTTTATTTCTTTTTTATCATAATTAAGTTCCTCATTAATAAGTTTTCCTGCCCTTAACCTGTTCAGGATTATTTCAATTTCGCCAAAATGCTCTCTCTGCAATAAATTAATTTTTCTCTGGTTTGTTAAATGCAACAAAGGGATAAAGGTTAATACCTTATCCTCTTTACTATCACTTGGAATTATTTTTGTAAATGTTAATTTTTTACCATTATTTTTAAAGAAGAATCCAGTTATTTTTTCATAAACCTCTCTTATGATGCTGGTTATCTCTACTGTTTTTTTAGGAACCTCTATCTTTGCAGCTGGAATATTCCTCATAACCCTTCTTTTCTTTAATTCTAATGCCTTTTGTAAAGCATCAATTAAATCATAGACAGAAACCTTTCTCTTTCTTGGCTGGGGCGTTCTTGGTGTTAATACTGGCTTATCAAAAACTATTGAACCCTGGCCAGCCTCAAACTCATTCTCTAGTTCTTCATAAAAGTCTTCCTGTAATTCCTCCAAATCCTGGCCTGCCAAAAGCCTATCTAATTCAGTTATATCCTCACCAACAAGTCTGCTTGATTTAATCCTAAGCAAGATTGCTGCTGCAAGAACTATCTTGCCGGAAATCCTGAAATCAAGATCTTTTAATTTCTTAAGCATTTGAATATATTTCTGTGAAAGCAGTGAGATATTTATATCCCATGGGTCCATCTGTTCTGTTTTTATGAGATCAAGTATTATGGACTGCCAGGTTATTTCATCCTTATCAAATAAAAGCTCAAAAATCTTCTCTTGCATTTTAAAATTGAATTAAAGGGGATATATAAACGTATCGAAAGTAATTACAAAATTTAATACAAAATAAAAAGCTTTTTATATAGACTTTTTTCTCCAAAGCATGAGGGCCCATTGTCTAGTGGCTATGATGTCGCCTTTACACGGCGAAGGTCCCCGGTTCGAACAGCTTCTTGCTAAGCTGGCACGCATGGCGGGCATTGAATTAAAAATTCAAGCCCACCGAGCTCGCTACGCTCGCAAGTGCTTTGAAAGTCCGGGTGGGCCCACCATTTTAATTTTAGATTATTATGCGACAGTAGTTTAGTGGTATGATACGTCCCTGCCACGGACGTGACCCGGGTTCGAATCCCGGCTGTCGCATTCATACTAAACTTTTGCGTTTTTAGTTTTGTTTATTTATAAATAGCTTGACGATAATTATAGGTCACAAAAAATGGACTATGTATTCAAAGAAATAACATATTTTTTTACCGACGAGGGCTTTATAAATAGAATTCAAAAAAAGTGCAAAAGTCTAGTCATAGAAACCTTTATATATTGCCTAAAAGTTCCTTTTCTTAGTTTTTTGGGCCCGTAGCTCAGTCTGGTTTAGAGCGCTGGTCTTATAAGACAACCTTTGGTACAATTTAGGAAAGCCAGAGGTCTGGGGTTCAAAACAGCTTCTTGCTAAGCTGGCACGCATAGCGGGCATTGAATTAAAAATTCAAGCCCACTGAGCTCGCTTCGCTCGCAACAGTTGTTGAAAGTCCCCGCGGGCCCATTTTGCCCCGTTGGTGTAGCTCGGCCAATCATCCAGGATTTTCGAAGCCAAAAATTGTGAGGTTTCTCCTCATGCTAAAAACATCCTGGGACCTGGGTTCGAACCAATTGGTTACGCGCAGCTTCTTGCTAAGCTGGCACGCACAGAGGGTATTGGCTTAAAATCCAAACCCCCTTAGCTCGCTTCGCTCGCAACCAATGCGAAATTCCCGGACGGGGCATATTATAATAATAAAAAGATTTGGAAACAAAAAATGAAAAGAAGTTCACGCAGATGGAAAAAGAAAGGCCAGATGAGATGGAAATGGCAGAGAAAAAGAATTAAGAAACTAAAAAGAAAGAACGCTGCAAAGAAGTAATAAATCATACTTTTTCATTAAATCCTTATTAAAGGTTCATTCAGTTATTTAAAGCAAAAGCTTTAAAAAGAACCATAATATACTCATTTCATCAAGTAAATAGTAATCATCTCCAATATTCTTGCTTTTTTTTAGCTATAAAGCATGTATACTTAATAATTTGAGTGTTAAGTATGAATGAGAGTGCATTTGGTAATGCAAAAAGGCTTAAAAACCTTAGATTAAGCTAAATTCCAATATAACAGCTTTGTATTAAACAGGATCTGTAAAATACCCGTTGATCCTGCGGGAGATTACTGCTATTAGGATTCGACTAAGCCATGCAAGTCATGGGGTCCTTCGGGACACCGGCAGACTGCTCAGTAACACGTCGATAATCTAACCTTAGGTTTGGGATAACCCTGGGAAACTGGGGCTAATACCAAATAGGGGAATTCTTCTGGAATGATGTTTCCCTTAAAAGCAATGCCTAAGGATGAGTTGGCGGCTGATTAGGTTGTTGGTGGGGTAATGGCCCACCAAGCCGAAGATCAGTAGGGGTCTTGAGAGAGATAGCCTCGAGAAGGGCACTGAGATACTGGCCCTAGCCCTACGGGGTGCAGCAGGCGCGAAACCTTTACAATGCACGAAAGTGTGATAAGGGAATCCTAAGTGCCTTGCTTTTTGCAAGGCTTTTTTCAAGAGTAAATATCTTGGAGAATAAGTGGTGGGAAAGACTGGTGCCAGCAGCCGCGGTAATACCAGCGCCACGAGTGGTGATCATTTTTATTGGGCCTAAAGCGTTCGTAGCCGGTCTGATAAATCTTCTGTGAAATTGTCAAGCTTAACTTGACAGCGTGCAAAAGACACTATCAGACTTGGAACCGGGAGGAGTCAGAGGTATTCTTTGGGGAGCGGTAAAATGCTATAATCCTAAGAGGACTAACTGTGGCGAAGGCGTCTGACCAGAACGGATTCGACGGTGATTGGACGAAAGTCAGGGGAGCAATCCGGATTAGATACGAGAAATCATGTCTGATTGTTGACGAAAGTCAACCTCGAAATTGTTTTTTTAATTTCGATGTCTGGAGTTAGCTCGTAAATTGTTCTATGAAATCTACTTACGAATTAACAAAAGAAATTGCAAATGATGGTTCCTCGCTAACTACCCGAGTAGTCCTGACTGTAAACTCTGCGAGCTAGGTGTTGCATATTCTTCGGGAATATGCAGTGTCGAAGTGAAGACGATAAGCTCGCCGCCTGGGAAGTACGGTCGCAAGGCTGAAACTTAAAGGAATTGGCGGGGGAGCACTACAAGGGGTGCGGCGTGCGGTTTAATTGAACTCAACGCCGGAAATCTTACCAAGGGCGACGGCAGGATGAAAGTCAGGCCAAAGACCTTGCTTAACAAGCCGAGAGGAGGTGCATGGCCGTCGTCAGCTCGTGCTGTGAAGTGTCCTGTTAAGTCAGGCAACGAGCGAGACCTGTACTTATAATTGCTAACAACTCTTTCAGAGGATTGAGCACATTATAAGGACTGCTGCGGAAACGCAGAGGAAGGTGCAGGCTACGGTAGGTCTGTATGCCCCGAATCCCTTGGGCTACACGCGCGCAACAATGGTAGGAACAATGGGATACAACTCCGAAAGGAGAAGTTAATCCTCTAAATCCTATCTTAGTCCAGATTGAGGGCTGTAACTTGCCCTCATGACGATGGAATCCCTAGTAATCGGACGTCAACATCGTCCGGTGAATATGTCCCTGCTCCTTGCACACACCGCCCGTCAAACCACTCGAGCAGGGTTTAGGTGAGACTTAATATATTTGATTAAGCCGAACCTAAGCTCAGTGAGATGGGTTAAGTCGTCACAAGGTAGCCGTAGGGGAACCTGCGGCTGGATCACCTCCTTTTTATTTTACTAATGCACTCTTTTTATTATCATATGGGCCTGTAGCTCAGCCTGGTAGAGCATCGCCCTTGCAAGGCGGGGGCCTCGGGTTCGAACAGCTTCTTGCTAAGCTGGCACGCATGGCGGGCATTGAATTAAAAATTCAAGCCCACTGAGCTTGCTTCGCTCGCAAAAGTCGCGAAAGTCCCGACGGGTCCATTTTATATTCATTTTATCAAAAAATGATTTTATCCAATGTTGAACATTGGGTAAAGGGTTAAGTTAGGAAAGCCCTAATTCCTGATTATGAGACCATGCATAGGCAAAGTACAATTAAACTATTAGGTGGATGACTTGGCTCAAGATGCTGATGAAGGATGTGACAAGCTACACTATGCTCTGGCGAGGCGCACGTAGCCATTGAACCAGAGATTTCCTAATGTGACTTCACTTTAAATCCGTAAGGATGGGGAACGCAGGGGATTGAAACATCTTAGTACCTGCAGGAAAAAAAATCAATTGAGATGCTGTTAGTAAGAGCGACTGAAAACAGCACAAGGCAAACTGAATCCTTTTTTGAAAGAAAAAGGAGATGTGGTGTTATAAGACCGCTTTTTATCTTCTTTTGGGAACTCAAATTTTTCTGGAAAGAAAAGCTATAGAGGGTGACAGCCCCGTAGAGGTAACTGAAAAAGATTTTAGCGTGTTCTTGAGTACCGTTTACCGGAAACTAAGCGGGAAGTTGGGAGACATCAACTTCTAACCTTAAATACATTTTGAGTCCGATAGCGTACAGTACCGTGAGGGAAAGTTGAAAAGAACCCTTAACAGGGAGTTAAAAGATCCTGAAACCTAATAGTAATGGAGGGGCAGGGCTCTTAGGAGTTCTGCCGTGCGTTTCGAATAACGTGCCAGGGAGTTTATCTAAGTGGCAAGAATAATTCTTTAAAAGAAGCATTCTAAGGGAAACCAACAAGCTCGCAGCTTGCGAGGAGCAGGGTATTAACATGCCTGTAGTCACTTGGATATGACCCGAAGCCGGGCGATCTAACCGTGGGTAAGGTGAAGCGAGGATAAAACCTCGTGGAGGCCTGAAGAGGTTCTACGTGCAAGTGTTCTTCTAACCTGTGGCTAGGGGTGAAAAGCCAATCGAGCCCGGTGATAGCTGGTTCCTACCGAAGTTGGCCGTAGTCAAGTTTCAGATAAGATAACTAAAATGGTAGAGCTACGGATTGGGAATTTAGGCCTCGAAAGGGGTCGGTTCGCTGTCCAACTCCGAATGTTTTAGTATCATAGATTCTGGAAAACGGCGGCTCGTCGTAAGGGTGAGTCGCGAAAGGGGAACAACCCAGACTATAGTTAAGGTCCTAAAGTATCAACTAAGTGTTAAAGGGTGAAGAATGTCCATAGCCTAAGACAGCGAGGAGGTTGGCTTAGAAGCAGCCATCCTTTAAAAAGTGTGTAACAACTTACTTGTCAAGGTTATGGGTCTCGAAGATGGACAGGGCTAAGTTGATCACCGATACTATAGACAACCGAAAGGTTTGTGGTAGGTAGGCATTCTGATAGGGAAGAAGCATTTTTGCAAAAAAATGTTGACCTGTTAGGAAAGAAAATCCTGGTAATAGTAAGATCATAGCAGAGTGAGAATCTCTGCCATCGAAAGGGCAAGGGTTCCTTGACAATATAGTTTAGTCAAGGGTTAGTTGATCCTAACCAAGCCCATAAATTGGGCAAAGGGAAAGGGAAAACGGTTAATATTCCGTTACTATTCAAATATTCGGCAACGAAAGTTTGATTACTGACACTTTGGGTTAGGCTAATACAAATCGTCGTTTGTATCAACTGGAATAAATCAATGGAGTATCACAATGATGAGAAGTTGATTAAATCTAGGATGAGTGGTTCTTATGAATCATTTAGCTGATACCTTGAGTCCATGAAAAAGGAATCAAAACAGATTTTGAATAATTATACCAAGAACCAGCACAGGTGCCCCTAGGTGAGAAACCTAAGATGTGAAGGAGTAATCTAATTGAGGGAATTCGGCAAATTAGCCCCGTACCTTTGGTATAAGGGGTCCCTGCTCTTGTGTTTGCATAAATGCGATAGCAGGGCTCAGTAACAAAGACGGTTCGACTGTTTAACAAAAACTTAACTGACTGCTAGCCTGTAAAGGTGTGTATAGTCGGTGACGTCTGCCCAGTGTCAGTACCTAAAACCTCTTTTCAAGGAGGCTAAGGGCTGGTAAACGGCGGGGGTAACTATAACTCTCTTAAGGTAGCTTAATGCCTTGCCGTTTGAATGACGGCTTGCATGAATGGCGTAACGAAATCGTCGCTGTCCCCAATTAGAACCCTCCGAACATTCTTTCCTGGTGCAAAAGCCAGGGATCTCCAGAGGGAAGTAAAGACCCCGTGAAACTTTACTGTAGCCTGTAGTTGTGATGTGAATTTTGATGTGCAGTGTAGGTGGAAGTTGCTAAAGCTTGAACGCTAGTTTAAGTGTAGACAACAATGAGACACCACCCTTTAGAGTTTACGTCACTAACTGAGAAATCAGAACACCTATAGGTGGACAGTTTGGCTGGGGTGGCACTCTACTGAAATGATATCAGTAGAGCCCAAAGGTTGACTCAAACGGGTCAGAAACATTTTGCGAAGACACAAATGTGCCAGCGCAAAAGCTGAGCATCCGTTGTAGAGTGCAAGAGCAAAAGTCAGCCTGACTGGATTCTGACTAATAAAGGATCCAGAGAAGAAATTCTGGTCTAGCGAACCCCTATGCCTCCTTGATGGGGGCTAGGGATGACAGAAAAGTTACTCCGGGGATAACAGAGTTGTAGCGCCCGAGAGTTCATACTTTTGTCCGGGACAAAAGTCTCGAACGAAGTGAACAGATCGACGGCGCTGCTTGCTACATCGATGTCGGCTCTTCCTATCCCGGCCGTGCAGAAGCGGCCAAGGGTGGGGGTGTTCACCCATTAAAAGGGATCGTGAGCTGGGTTCAGAACGCTGTGAGGCAGTTTGTTTAATATCTGCTGGAGATGTAGGATATCTGAAGGGAAGGACCCCCTAGTACGAGAGGAACGGGGGTTCGGGGCCTCTGGTCCACCGGTTATCTGACAAGGTACGCCGGGCAGCTACGCCCCAAGGGATAAGTGCTGAAAGCATCTAAGCACGAAGCCCGCCCTGAAAAGAGATATCTTAGGACTCGGGTAAAAGACCCGTTTAATGGGACCGGTGTGTAAGTGCCAAGCTTCGGCGAGGCATTCAGCACGCGGTTTCCAATAGTCCATAGTACTTTGCCAATGCATGGTTTTCATTTATTTTATTTCTATGAACTAATTTAAGATAGAATGAGGACTTATTTTAGGTATAAACCGAAATAATACAAAAAATTTAAATAGTTCTAACTACAAAATTCTAAATAGAGGTTTTGATAGTGAAAAAAACAATCAATATTATGCTTTTTTTGATTTGCTTTTGTCTGTTAACTATTTCTTGTTTTCCAAATGTTAATGCTGATGGCGGCATGATTATGCTTAAGATGGACAGGTGGGAGATGCTTGATGAAGAACAACAGTTATGTGCAATAAACTATCATGAAGGAATCCAGAATATGATTCTCAGTGTCAATACTGGCGAGGAGATTACAGGAGAAAAAGTTGTCTGGATATTTCCTGTTCCAGCAAATCCTGAAAAAACAGCAATAAACATAGTGAAAGGATTTCCTATGTTTCGTGGGTATGATGTAAGATACATGGCTGATCAGTCTATTTATGCTATATTTAGTTTAATCCGTGTAACTCAAATATATACACTGCCTTTGTTTATTTTTCACCGCGGCATGGGGCCGGCAGGATTAGGTTCCATTGGAGCGTATGGGGTAAGCATTGGTAAGGGTATTGAGGGTGTGACTGTCCATGAAAGTATTGAAAAAAGTGGCTTAACCACAGAATTAGTATCTGCTATTGATAGCAATTCCTTTTCAAACTATTTAATTAGTAAGGATTTAGATGTTCCACCTAATTTTAAATCAATTTTAGATGATTACATTGGCGAGGAGTATTCATTTGTAATCTCGTGGATTTCAGATGTTGAAAAATTTAAGTTAGAACAGCCTGAGGGATATTTAATTGGCTTGCTTGAAGAGGGAAAAATAGATGAAGCAAGAGCATTATTTGATAATTTAGCCTATGAATCAGAGAAATATGATTTTTATTGGATTATGAATAATATCTTTGAAAATATTGATGAAGGAAGAAATATTAAGGAATATCAGATCGAAGAATTAAAAAGAATTAGGGGTACTGGAAATATTCTTAGTGTTTTCATATCATTCCCAACAAACAAAATATATTACCCATTAAAACCAACATCTGTTTATGGAAGCAAAAGAGTTCCAGCCACTATTTATGTATTGGGTTATGTAAAGCCAGAACTATATCCTGAAATTAAAGCAGATAGCGAGGTTGATTATTTCTTTGATGAATTTTTTGATATCCCGGATGAATTAAGGGATTTTTTTACTGGTTCTGATACTAAAGATTTAAAATATACAAAAATAAAAATAAATCCCCCTTCAAAATATTTGACTGAAGACCTGTGGATTAAAAAAGGAGTTCCATTCAAAGTGTTTCTTGCTGACTCTGTAAACAGGTTTCCATTCTGGTTTGGGTTGTTTTTCTTTGTAATTTGTTCATGTCTGGCAAGTTTACTATCAGGAATAATTATATTTAGAGATAGAACAGTTTCAAAACTAAAATTTGCATTATTTGGTTTATGGAATTTTTTAACTTTAATTGGATTCTCAATCGTAGCTTATATTAGTAAAATTGATGTTAAATTTACTCAATCACAAGAAATTCAACAAAGTAATGCATCTTTTGGAAAGATTATTACAAGAACTTTACTTATTGCTCTTGTAATTCCCATATTGTTTTTATTTTTATTTACTGGCTCATTCAAATATTGGGATTTTGAGATGATTATTCCAATGTTTATTATATATACCTTTACAACCTTATTCCTTGCTCCTTTTGTGTGGGGATATTATAAAAATAGGAAAATAATGAAATTTATTATCTTATTTACTATATTGTTCACCATTTTAACAATTTTATTCCAATATGTGTTAAAGCTAATAATTATGTAGGTATTAGTTCTTTGCATGGTTTTCATTTATTTTAGTTTTTATTACTTTATAATAACTATTGATAACAAGATTTAAATATGATTACAATCTCTCTTATTGTATTAAGAGATTGTGATGTATATGGTTGA
>Ga0180009_10008380_pt1 | contig 10253 bp, 9 predicted proteins | sample OS_PC_MetaG_FD_123537 | JGI IMG/M metagenome (GOLD analysis project Ga0180009, IMG submission 123537) | Groundwater microbial communities from the Aspo Hard Rock Laboratory (HRL) deep subsurface site, Sweden - OS_PC_MetaG | ecosystem: Environmental > Aquatic > Deep subsurface > Groundwater... | reverse complement strand
TTGAGCTGTAGTCAATTCCACTTTCTCTTTTGTTCATCCCCCCACCAATCCATATTTCCCTTCTATTTTTTATGTTGGAAGTTGGTTTTAATATTTTTTCAAAGATTACTTCATTTCCGGATAGATAAATCTCGTAATCTTGAATACTAATAAATTCTTTTATATTGTTTCCCCAATAAGCGTGAGCTAATGTTTGGTAACTATCTGGGTGATTGCCAACTACAAATACCTCATTCGGATATCTTGCAGTTATATCTCTTAAGTCTTCTCTTATGAGGTCTTCAACAAATGTTTCGTTTAGCTCAATTAAAAAAGATTTATCTAAAAAATAATTAAATTCCTTACCCTGTATTGATTCATCTACTGAATGATTTATTTGAATTATATACGGCATGGTAAATAATAATAAAATGATTAAAGAAGAAATGATTTGTATTTTAAATTGTTTTTTAGACATTTTTTTTCCGATTAAAATGATCATTATTGGAACTAAAACTAGCATATATCTAATTTGGGGATTAAACAAAAATAAAACGAGTGATAATGATAAAAAGGTTATAATTTTTTTGTTATTTTTAAAAAATGTAGGATCATAGCATAGCCAGTACATTATGGGTATTGCAAGTAGCATAGAGAATATATTCGCAAAGCTTTTTGGGGTCCAACCATCAGCTATGGCATAGATACCCCCACTTATATTTGCTATAGTTCCCAATGTGCTTTTTAAGATAGTGTATAGGGGGAAATTGAATAAGATTTGGTCAAGTACAAGCCGAGGTGATAATCCAATTATTATAAATAAAAGTAGGTAGGGAAAATGGTAAAATTTTTTTTCAAACAGAAAACTGGCAATAAGAAATACGGCAAGGATTAAAATTGTGTCCCATATAGCCCATCCAAGACCGATTAAAATTCCTGAATAAGCTAAATACTTTAAATTGTTTTTTTTATCATATTATTCAATAAAATAAAAAGCCCATAAGAACAACAGGGATGCCATCTGAATCGGGTTGATCCATGGCGCCATATACCAGATTACTGGAGAGGTTAGCATTAATAATAAGGCCTTTTTGTTTTTGTTAGTAATAAAATATACAGAAAAAATGATCAAAATGAGAAAGAGGATGCTAGTAATTTTAAATACAAAAAAGCTTTTGAATAAAGATACTAAGGGAGAATGGATAAAGCCGAATAAATAGGAGTGGCTGCTTCTTGTGCTAGCTGAATAATGACCAGCAAAAAACTTTGCGGAATCTGAATAATCACCAATGTCGGCAGAACCATAATACCTGGTTGAAAAGGCTATTGAAGTCATTATTAATAAAATAAAAATAACCCCTAGCCAGTATTTTGTTTTCATTTTTTAAAAATAAATTCGATTTCTTCGAATCCTCCAACTAAAAAACACCAGATTCTAGAGCAGACAAAAGGTGAGAGATTTCCTATAAAATTAAAAATGTTTCCTAGCGCTTTACCCATGTAATATTGGCCAGCAGGGAGTACATCTTTTTTTAAATACGGTTGAGCAAACCAATTTAATTTTAGGGAAATTAATTTGAAACAAGTTCCAGAATAACCGCCCTTGAATGAAGGGTTAAAATAAAAGGGAAATGAAACATCGAATCCTCTTTTATGGTCGGGGTGGCTGAACCCTCTGCTGAAATGAGGCACTCTTACTATTAATTTTCCACCAGGTTTTAGAATTCTGTGTAGCTCTTTCATTATCGAAAAAGGATCTTTTAGGTGTTCTAGAACGTGATCTGCTTCTATTAAAGAAAAAGAATTATTATCAAAAGGATAGGGTACACTATTTAGGTCATGCAATAAATCTGGGTTTGTGCTAGGTTCGACATCTATATTTATAAAACCCCTTTTTTAAACATACCACTACCAAGATTTAATTTATCTTTCCTTATTTGTTTAAATTCTGACTTTTTCATCTTCTATAAATTGTTTATACCATATTTGGAAGGTAAGCAAGGACCACAACTGCCTGGAGTAAAATAGCTTAGACTTATTAAAGTTACTATTTATTTTTTTGATGTAGGTGTAGTCAAAAATTTTCTGATTCCTTATGTACGTTTCAGATAAAAGATTTTCTTTTAAGGAAGAGAGTTCATCTTTGAACCAATTATCGATAGGAACAAAAAAATGCTTTTTCTTTCTAAACCTGGTTTGTTTTGGGATTAAATTTTTTACTGTTTTTCTTAATATGTATTTATCATGATTAAAACCATTTAGTCTGTATGTATTAGGCAGTTTAGAACTGAGTTCTACTATTCTATGATCTAAAAAAGGCACCCTCCCCTCAACTGAAAAAGCCATGGTGTTTTTGTCTACTTTCATCAAAAGATCATCTACCATTGATTCCTTAAAGTCAATCATTTGACAACCATCTAAAAACCTTGAGCTGCCTTCCTTAAAGAAAGAGACATACTTTTTGTATAATTTGATTTCATTATCTAGAAGTTCTGATTGTTCTTTTTCGTTAAAAATGGCTATTAAGTTTAAATACTGTTCAGGAAGAGAGTTTGATTTAATAAAATTAGAGAACCTAGTTATACCTTCTTCTCCTAAAGATGAAGCAAATTTAAAATATTTGTCTAAGATTTTTCCAGGTATTATCTTCAGACTAGATACGCCAATATCTTTTATTGGGATGGGCAGCTTTTTTAAAAAAAACTGATTTATTTTCATAAATTTATATTGGGGGTAACCGGCGAAAATTTCATCTGAGCCTTCTCCGGTTAGAATAACAGTGCATCTTTTTTTTGCATATTCTGATAAAAGATATATTGGGATTGAAGTAGGATCAGCCATTGGTTCATCAGCATGATATAATATTTCTGGGAGATGTTTTATAGAACTTTGTCCAATTAATAGTTCATGATGGTTTGTGTTTAAATTTTCAGATAAGAATCTCGCTTCTTTTGTTTCGCAATGATCTTCTTCTTCAAAACCTACTGAAAAAGTGTTTACTGGGTTTGAACAGAATTGGCTCATTAAGGAAACTATTGTTCCAGAATCTACCCCCCCTGAAAGATATGCTCCATAAGGTACGTCAGACATTAATCTTGATTTAACAGAATCTTCTAGTAATTCTAGTAATTTTTGTGAAAAATATCTTTCCTTTTTGTATTCTGGTTTATAAGAAAAATCCCAATATTTTTCTATTTGTAACTCCCTTGTTTTTAAATCAAAGGTTAGATAATGCCCGGATTTTAATTTATTTACATTTTTAAAAAAACTTTGCTCTGTTGTATTTGCCCTGAAAGTAAGGAAAGAGGAAAGCGGGCCCATATTAAATTCTTTTTTTAACACACCTTTTACAAATAATGCTTTTAGTTCGGATGCAAAAGCGAATTTTCCTTCTTTTAAAAAAAAATATAGTGGTTTTATCCCAATTCTATCTCGGGCTAAAAAGAGTTTCTTTTTTTCAGAATCATAAATAGCAAAAGCAAACATACCATTGAATAAATTTAAACAATCTGTTCCATATTCTTCATAAGCGTGAAGCACAACTTCTGTGTCTGTATTACTGATAAAATTGTGTCCTGCTGTTTCTAAATGCGTCCTTATTTTTTTAAAGTTGTATATTTCCCCATTATAAACTATCCAGAGGGTTTTATTTTCGTTACATAAGGGTTGATTCCCTGCCTTTGATAAGTCTATAATTGATAATCTTCTGTGACCGATACTTATACCTTTGTCCACATAGTAGCCGAAATCATCCGGGCCCCTATGTTCTAAAGAAAAACACATATCTTTTAAAAGGGGCCTCTCATCCCAGTTAAAACCCACTATTCCACACATTTTTAGTTAATCACTTCTTTTATCATATGGTCTTGTTGTTCAGGTTGATCCCTAAAATAGAGTCCTATCATTATTTCTGCTAGAAAACCAAAAATGATAAATAAAGTGCCTGTAATTACTAAAAGAACTGCTAGGAGCAATAATGGGCCAACTGTAAGGGCGTTAATTACAATGGCTTTTATTATTTGTTCTATAATTATTAGGCCCGATAAGAAATATTGTATGATACCTAAGGTTCCAAAAAAATGCAAAGGCCGATTAGAATAGTCAGACCAGAACTTTATAAACATAAGGTCTAAGAAGCCTTTAATCAATCTTGAAGAACTATATTTAGTTTTACCATATTTTCTAGATCTATGGTTAACTTTAACTTCAGATATTTTGAATCCTCTAAGGGCAACTAATGAAATAATATAGCGATGCATTTCTCCATACAATTCCAGTCCATCTACTACTTCTTTTTTATATGCTTTTAAAGAACATCCTGCATCATGAATTTTTTCTCCCGTAATCTTCCTTCTTAGTTTATTTGCTATTACAGACATGATTTTTTTACTTGATGGGTCTTTTCTTTTGTATCTCCAGCCAGAAACTGCATCATAACCTTCATTTAACTTATTGAGTAATCTTGGAATATCTTTTGGATCATTTTGTAAGTCTGCATCCAGAGTTACAATAATATTTCCTTTTGCATGTTTTAGACCACTGTTTAAGGATGCGGTTTGTCCAAAATTTTTCCTATGGTTTATTACTCGAACATTTTTGTTATATTTTGCTATATCTTTTAAGATTAAAATGGACTTATCTTTACTGCCATCATTTATATATATTATCTCAAATTTATCTTTAATTGTTTTTAGAACATCAAATAACTCTTTGGTGAGTATCCTTATGTTTTTTTCTTCATTGTATACTGGAATTATAACTGAGATCATCTTAATATCTTTTGTATATACCCCCGGAATTGACTCTCTAAAAGTTGAAATTTGCCTTCATTTATATACCTTTTCTTTTGTATTTTTGCTTATAATTATACATAAAATATTTAAATGGGACCAATTAAGAATACATTATGATTTTTACCAAATTTTGGGGGAGTTTTTTAATTGTTTAAAATGAATTGGAAAAAAATTTTACCTGTTATTGGAATTGTAATCTTTGTCTATCTTATTAAAAAAATTGGTGTTGGAACGATACTTAAGAACTTTGAAGGTATTAATTATTTTTACTTTGCCATTGTTATAGCCTTGGTTCCAATAATATTGCTTTTACAAGTCACTAAATGGATATTAATTTTAAAAGAACAAAAAATTGACCTGAAATTTTCCTTGGCTTTTAAGTACTATGTTTTAAGTGTTTTCTATGGTTTTGTAACCCCCGGAAGGGTTGGTGCTTTGGTAAGGGCTTCTTATATGAAAGACGAAATCAAAAAACCTTGGCTAGCTTGTGTTTCTAGCATTGTTTTAGAGAGAATTTTGGATCTTATTGTCATTTTTGGTTTGGCTATAATTGGGATAATTGTTTTAAGTGAGTTTTTTGGAGCTTTTCTTTTAACTTTAATCATAGTTATTGCCGCTTTCATTGTTGGTTGTGTACTTTTACTTTGGGGAAAAACAAGCAATTTTATTTTCAAAAAAGTCTGGCAATTTCTTCTTCCACCAAAATTTAAGAAGGAATCTGATAAGGCCTTTAGCGATTTTTATAACAATTTGATAGGCATAAAAAAACTGATTTTGCCATTTCTTTTCACATTCTTAACTTGGTGTGCTATATACATACAAAGTTATTTTGCAGGTAAATCTTTTGGTATAGATCTTTCTTGGTTGATATTTTTGATAGTGGTTCCTATAGGCACTATAATGGTAATGTTACCTATCTCCATTTCTGGTTTGGGGACAAGGGAGGTTACGCTAGCTTATTTATTTAGTTTTTTCGGAATAGCAGCAGATAAGGTTGTAAGCTTTTCTCTTACTGTTTTTGTCTTAAATGCAATAATCCCACTTATCTTAGTTTTGCTCTCTTTTAGGACAGTTTTAAAAAAATAGTATTTATTGAATCAATAAATTTTTGCCATCTAAATCTTTGTATTTAATATTTAGAATATCTAATATTGTGGGGCACATATCAACCATATTGGCAGTTTTTCCTGTTTTTTTATTTATGATAAAGATTCCTAAGTCATTTTTATCTGTTAAATCATAATCATGCATACCTTTTATTATGTCTTTATTGAAAAAATTAGGCAAAATTGCATAACTATTATCTAATAAAAATATTTCTTCTCCATTGTCTTCATTTTTAAAGTCTATTTTATGTTTTTTCTTTTCTTCTTGACTTAAGATATACCCACATTTTATTGAATTTAGTGATTTAAACACAGCTTCTTTAGCTTCTTTATTGGTAAACCAAAATCTAGCCATGGTGCCATCTAAGAAATACAAATAATCACTTCTTTTAGGTAAAATAGATTGTATGTTTACTGTTTGTTTTATATTTACCATTCCGTGATCTGACCAAATTATTAGATTATCTTTCTCTAAATTAAACAAAGATAATATTTTTTTTGCTAAGTTATCTTGCTCTTTTAACTTTAATCTTAATTGTTTACTTTCAGGGCCGTAGATATGGCCGTATTTATCAAGATCCCATAAATGGAAAAAATAAATATCCTGATTATTTTTGAATATTTTTATAAATTTTTTAACTCTAGTAAGATCATTATTTTTACGAAAACTTAATTTTGTTTTATTATTTGTGACCATAAGCGGCCATTGATAATATAGATACTTAAGTTTGTTTTCTCTAAAAGAGTCGAAAATTGTTTTTACTTTTAGGCAATCTTGATGATGAAATTGTTTTTTTTGCGAGGGAATAAAATCCTTTTTATCTAGATATGGCATAAATAAGTCATTCCCTTTTAAGTAATTGATTAGATTAAAATAATAATTTTTTATAAAATTAGGTAAGATTTTTAATAAGAGGCTCTTTTTTTGCTTGCCTTTTTTGTATAATGCTAATTGGCCGTGTTTATTTTGGTAAACTCCTGTAAAAAAACTAGCACTAGAAAAACCAAAGCTTTGTTTTAATTCTCCTAACCCATATTTTTTACTTAATGAGTATAAGAAAGGCATATCCTTTTCATTGACATAGTCCTGACGAACTGCATCTATCCATAATATTAAAGTTTTCATTTTTATATTTTTAAAAATTGATATATTCTAAATGCATCTGCAAAATATTCTGCAGTTTCATCAAAATTTAATTCATTCTTTTGTTTTGGATATATTTTATTTAAATATGATATTGCTTTTTTTAACTTCCTGCTATTTTCTTTACCTTTTTTTGATATAGAAAAGATAAGTGGTAAAGCAGCACAATATATTTTTAAGCCTGGATCTGTTAAGTCTAAAAACATTTTAGGATATGTTTTTTTTAATCTTTTCAATTTTAGGAAAAATAAAATATTTAAATAAATTTGAGCCAAGTAGGATAAATATAACATGCCTTTTTCATTGTTTAAAGTTAGGTTAAATTTATTTTTTAGATAATATTTTAAAAAAGGCTGGACTAGTTTTTTCTTCATTTCTCTTTTGAAGATATCTGGGTTTTCTGTTAAATCCTTTACTTTAATCTTAAAAGCTTTTTCTAAATAAAATTCTGCTACAGCTAGCATGTCTTCTCTTGCTTCAAACCAGTTGTTTATAATGTTTTTATCCATTTTGTCTGGGTTTAACTTAAAATTTGTGAAATATTCTACTTTTTTTGGGAGGGTTGGATATTTTTCAGCTAATTCCTTAAAATCTTTTTTGTAAGTTTCTTTTAAAATTTCTGCTCTTTTTTTATATGAAGGAACAAATTTTCCGGAAAGTAATAATAAAGCTTCTGCTATGGTTAAATAATTTTTACTTATATAGAAGTTTAAGGTTTCCAATTCATTTTGATTAATATCTCCAGTTAAATATTTTGTTCTAAAACATTCGATCAATAGGCAAATTCTATTAAAGATGTAACGCATTCCATCTTGAAGTGGGATATCTTTTACTTCATAGTTTGGGATTAATTTTATAGCATCTTTACCACATACTACTAATCCTGCTTTTTTTATTTCATAATATCTAATAAAGGGTTCTACTTTTTTTAATTCATTTATCGTCATATTTCTTAAATCAATATAAAAATTCATTTTGTAATCGCTGTTTACGAAGGAAAAACTAGAATTGGGATTTATTTTTTTTAATGCATTTAATGAAATTTTATTTAAAATTTTATCTTGTACTGGTGTTTTTGTTATTACAATCATATCATAATCATTAAAAGTGTATATTTTTCCATCAATTAATTTTACACTTCCCTCCCCCCTTCCAAATCCCCCTATTATGATTAGGGAATAGAAATTTTTACCAAGTGAGTTTTTAACTTCTCTTGAAATGGTGTTCATTTGTTCTTCTATCTGTTTATTTGCATCATTTCCTAATATTGTGAATTTTCCCATTTTTATTTCTTTATAGCATATACACATCCCAGATGGGCAGTTAACTGTCTTATTGGGGGGAAATATAATTTTTCAAAATTTACCAAAATTGGAACTAATTTTAAAAAAATAGATTTTATAATTTTTATATGAAGACTATCTATAGTATTTATTTTTTTAGATTCTGCGTTACTGCCACCTTTAAAAGAAATGTTAGAGGATTCTAAATTTATGCCTGCTGGCCATGGAGGGATGTCTAAGTATCCTTTTTTAACTATTTTGAAACTAACTATTTTTGTTATATCTTTTATTTTATAAGAGTTTAATTTACTTATTCCTGGGTGAGCATAGCAGTAACTATTTGGAAAAAAGATAAACATATGTTTTTTGCTTACTCTTTCCATTTCTTTTATGATTTTTTTATAAGATTTTTCATAGGCTTGTATTACTTCAGTATTTATGACAATATCAAACTCTGAATCTTTAAAGGGAATTTTTGTTAAATCTTCACATAAAACTGTTTTAACGTTTGCATGAATGTTTTTGACAATCTCTTCAAATCTTTTTAGTTTGTTTTTTCTAGGATCTATAACTGTAACATTTACTCCCTTCAAGCTGTAAGGAATTATATCTACTCCTAACCCATATTCTTCAGGCAATCCTACGACTAACATAGATTTTATGTCTTTTATTTTAGATAATAGTCTATATTTAGCTAGATATTCGTACCATGTGCCCAATCCTTCTTTTTCTAAATAAGTTAGTTTTAAGAGGGTGGAGTTTATATTAATTTTTTTTCTTTGTACCATTCTATTGATTCCTTTAAGCCTTCATTTAATTCAGTTTGTTGACTTTTTATTAGTCTTTTTAATTTAGAGGTATCATAAATTCTATTTGAGGTCATGGATATAGCCCTTCTTTGGTTAAACATAGGTTCAAAATCAAATAAGTTTCCTATTTTTTCCATAAAAGAGGAACTAAATATTACCATTTTTCTTGGAACATGGAGTAATTTTGCTTTGGGGTTTAAGTATTTTTTAATTGTTTTAGCTATTTGATTAAATGTTGGTTCATTTTCACTTACAATTATATAGGTTTCATACCTTGTACTTTTATTTTCTGAAATTAATAATGTTGCTTTTACTAAATCGTTTACATAAATGAAAGGCATTAAATTATCCCCATTTCCGGGGATTGGTAAAATCCCCTTTTTAATTAGTTTACACAATAATAATATTTCAGAATTAATTCCTCTTGGGCCATAAACAATTCCTGGGCGTAAGATTGTGAAATTTATTTTATTTTTATATTTTTCAATTAAGAGTTCACTTTCATATTTACATATTTCATGGGGCGTGAGGGGTTCTGGTTTTGTTTCTTCATCTAATTTTTTTTCTATTATTATCCCCATTGCGGATATACTGCTAAATAAAATAAAGTTTTTTACTTTTGCTTTTATACATTCTTCTAAAAGATTTTCTACTGCATCAACATTTAATTTTTTTAATTTTTGATATCCTTTCTTAAATGTTGCAGTAACATTGCCCCCCCCGGCAAGATGGTAAACTGTATCTATGTTTTTAACTGCAGATTTTAGTGTTTCTTTTTTTTCTATATCTCCGAAAACAAGTTCTACATCTAGTTTTTTTAATTCTTTTAAATTTGATGCATTCCTGACTAAACATCTAACCTTGTGACCTTTTTTTACTAATTCGTTAGTTAAAGGGAATCCAATAAATCCAGTTGCTCCAGTTACTAATGCATGCATTTTAGTTTTTCTCCTAAAAAGTTAAAACATATGTTTATAATTGTTTTTTGGTCACACATCAAATTTATGTAGCTCGCACTTGCTAATGGACAAGAACATTCTTTATTTTTGATACTTTTTCTTACTTCTTTTGCCTTTTTATTAAACCATATTTTTTTAAAATTATAATTTTCTTCTCTTAAATTACCTAAAACATCTGCC
>Ga0180009_10008379_pt1 | contig 10253 bp, 7 predicted proteins | sample OS_PC_MetaG_FD_123537 | JGI IMG/M metagenome (GOLD analysis project Ga0180009, IMG submission 123537) | Groundwater microbial communities from the Aspo Hard Rock Laboratory (HRL) deep subsurface site, Sweden - OS_PC_MetaG | ecosystem: Environmental > Aquatic > Deep subsurface > Groundwater... | reverse complement strand
GCCAGCACTTAGGGAACCCACCTCCGCGAGACCAGGAGCAGCCGATCGACGAGCAGTGCCGCACCGATCCCCACACCCACTGTGGCGGATGGCTGACCCCGACAAACAAGGGCAGCGGCCCCTGGTGATTTCCGGTAGAATCCAGCGCCACATACCGGAGAGCCATACCATGCCTGGCGTCCTGAAGACCATCTTGCTGCTTGCTGCCTCGAACGTGTTCATGACTCTCGCCTGGTACGCGCACCTCAAGGAGCTCAGCCACCGACCCTGGATCGTGGCGGCGCTGGTGAGCTGGGGGATTGCGCTGTTCGAGTACCTGCTGCAGGTCCCCGCCAACCGCATCGGTCACGCCCACCTCTCCATCGGACAGCTCAAGATCCTGCAGGAGATCATCGCCCTGTCGGTCTTCGTGCCCATCGCCATCTTCTACCTGCGCGAGCCGCTCAAGCTCGACTACCTGTGGGCTGGCCTCTGCCTCTGCGGCGCGGCCTTCTTCATGTTCCGTGGCGGATTTTCGGTGGCTTGACTTCCCCAGGATCCCGCACTGGCAAGATCCCGAGGGATCACCGTAGACTGGTCGTCGCGGGCCTGCCCTAGCTGCCCGGGAGCAGGTCGCGGAGGGTGTCGAGCAGGGTCGCGGGGGAGACGGGCTTGACCAGGTAGGCGTCACAGCCGGCGTCGGTGGCGCGGGAGCGGGACGGCTCCTCGGCGCGGGCGGTGAACATGCACACCGGAGTCCGGGCCGTGGCCAGGTTGCCTTTGACGCGGGTACAGAGCTCGACGCCGTCCATGCCGGGGAGGGTCATGTCCACCAGCAGCAGGTCCGGAACCTCCTGGTCGAGCAGCGCCAGCCCCTCCTCGGCGCTGTTTGCGAAGCGGACCACGAAGCCCGCGTCCTGCAGCAGTAGCTCCAAAAACTCCCGGGTGTCCTTGTCGTCCTCCACCACCAGGATGTTGCCGCGCAGCGGCGGCAGGGTGGTTGTCGGAGCGTCGGCCCCGGATACGGTCTCCGGTGGGGTGTCGTGACTCGTGGGGAGCGTGAAGGAGATCTCGGTGCCACCCGCGGGGGGGAGCGCCAGCTGCGGGGACGTGCCGTGCCGCCGCAGGAGTTGCCACACCACGGCGAGCCCGAGGCCGGTGCCGTCGTCGCCTTTGGAGGATTTGACGAAGGGCTCGAAGACCCGGTCACAAAGGGGCGCGGGGATGCCGGGGCCGTCGTCGGAAACCGACACGCGCACGAGGCCGCCGGGCTCGGACGTGACCGCGAGGCAGATGCGGGCGTCGGCGCCGCCGTGGTGGTGGGCGTTGTTGAGCAGGTTGTCGAGCACCCGGCGGATCATCGCCGGCGTCGCCGAGACCGTGGGGGCCGGGTCGGGCAGCGACAGCGTGATGTGCTCGGTGGCGCACCTGGTGCGGATGCGGAAGTCGCGCACCGTTTCCTGGCACAGCCGTCCGAGGTCCACCGGCGCGTGGCGGTCACTCGGCTTCGACTCGGCGGTCACCTGGGTGTGGTAGTCCAGGATCCCGTCAATAAGATCTGCCAGCCGCATCAGGTTCTGCCGACCCACGCGCACGTGTCTGTCGGCCTGGGCTGAAATGTCGCCCAGCTTGCCGTCGAGCAGCAGATCCAGGTAGCCGATGCCTGTCACCAGCGGCGTGCGCAGCTCGTGGCTCACCGTGGCGATGAGCTCGTCCTTTTGCCGGTGCAGCCGCTGCTGGCTCGCGTTGGCCTCGGCGAGCTCTGCGTTGGCGAGGGCGAGCTGGGCGGCGTGAGCCTCAAGCACCTGCTGGGCCTGAACCCGCTCGCGGATGTCCCGGATCACAACGAGGTCCGCCGGCAGACCCTCGTGCTGGATGAGCGCCGCGCTCGTCTCGCAGGCGATCGCGGTGCCGTCCTTGGCCAGCAGGTCGATCTGGAAGGTCTGTGGTATGTCAGCACCGACCAGCCGCGCCTCGTACCGATCGCGCACCGCCGTGAGGTCTTTTTCCTGCACCAGGGCGTAGAAGCTCAGCCCCCCCTCCACGTCCAATGGGGTGTAGCCAAACACCCGGGTGAAGGCGTTGTTGACGAAGCGGTACATACCCTGTTGCAGCACGACCACCGGGTCGGGGCACACTTCGACGAGCTGCTGGTAGCGGTCCCGGGTCTCGCGCAGCTCCACCTGGGTCTCCAGGTGCGCGGTGACGTCCCGCACCTGGGCCACGAAGCCCAGGGGCTCGCCGTCGGCGCCACTCAGCACGGCGGCGGTGAGCTCGGCGGGGAACACCGTTCCGTCCCGTCGCAGCATCCTGTAGGACGTGCTGTTGAGCCTCCCTTCGAGCAGCGTCTTGCGGGTGTTGTCGGCGGCCTGCTGGTGCTCCGCCGGGTGCAGGAGCTCGGCCGCGTTGCGCCCGATCAGTTCGTCCCGACTCGGAAATCCGTGCAGGGCCGCGGTGTGGGCCGACGCGAAGATGATGGTCCCTTGCAGATCCGTGGCAGTCAACGCGACTGGAGACGCCAGGGAGATGCTCTCGAGGAGCTCCAGGTACAGGCGCTGCACTGACGTCTACCTCCTCTTGCGCGATCCGCTCCGTGGCTTTGCCATAGTCTCCTGCGGGTTCACGGGCTGTCAACCGTCGAGCGGCGTCGGGTGCCGATTCCGCGGGATCGGCGCCCGCGCAAGCATCGACTTGGTTGCTTCCGACGGTCGACGTGTCAGGGGCAATGTCCTCGTCGTGGTTGATCACGGCGCCCTCCGTCGTGACCAAAATATTAGCCCTTCTCCGCCTCCCTTCCACGCCGCCGCCCCTCGCCCCGGCCCGCCTCCCCGCGCGCCAGCTCGATTGTCGACCGTTCGAACATGCGGAGGTGTCGGCAGCACTTCCCTTCGGTCCGAGGGATGGGGTAGGGTCGGCTCCTTCGCCCGCATTGGGTTCGTTGCTGAGGTTGTTGCGTATGGGTTCCACGTCCGAGCCACTGATTCTGGACGCCGCGCGGGTGGTGGATGGCGTGGGGTCCGTGGTGGGTTTGGAGGAGCGGGTGACGACGCTTGTGGCGAAGGGGTTGACGGTCGGAGAGCTGGGGATCGACTCCCTTCGAAGTCCGTGGCTGGGGAAGCCGGACCGGCGCGGGCCCGTGTTCCAGAGCGGCTGCGCGCCACTTCTGGCGCTGGCCCGGGCGCGGGAGTTGCTGTCGGACGGCACCGCAGAGGCGGTGGTGATCCGCGGAGACGAGCCCTTGCGCACCGGCTACGAGCGGTCCGAGCGGGACCGGCTGATGCGGGTCTACGGCGAGACCTCCATCCCGGAGGCCTACACCCGCCTGGCGCGTCTCCAGATGGAGCGGCTGGGGCTGGACGCGCAGGCGTATGGTCGGCTGGCCGATGCGTTGCTGCACAATTACGTGCGCACGGCCCGGCGTTTGGAGCTGCCGCCCCGTTCTGCCCACGGTGATCGGGCGGCTACGTCGCTGTTCAGGTATGCAGACTGCGCGAATCCGAACGTGGATTTTCGGGGGGCGGTGCTGCTCGGCTCGGTGCGGGCGGCGGCGGCGCTGGGGCTTTCCCTCGGCGCGCAACCGCGGCTATTGGGCGTGGCCGTGGAGCTGGTGGACGACGGTCCGGAGCACCTGGCTGCGATCGTGGATTATGCGCATCTGCGGCGGGCATACGACGGTGCCTGCGAACAGGCGCAGCTCGACTTCGGCGCCCGGTTTGACGCCGGGGAGGGGTTGCTCGAGGCCTACACCTGCTTTCCGCCGGTGCCCCTCGGCATGCTGCTGGTGACGGGCCTGGCCGAGAACCCCGCGGCCTTGGAAAGGCTGCTGGCCCGCCGCGAGATCACCGTCACCGGAGGCATGAACCGGGCGGGGGCCCCCTGGCACAATCCGGCTCTCAACGGGCTCATTGTGTTGTGGGAACGCTTGAGGTCGCCCGAACCCAGGGCGTCGCGGGTCGGCCTGGTGCACGGAAACGGCGGGCTGGGAGGCTACCAGGGTGTGGCCATCATCGGCGCCGGGGCAGCCTGACGCAGGCTTCGTCCCAGCCTCCGCGGCAGGCCTTTCGGAAAAAGCCCCGCGCCTTGCGCACGTTCAGGGGGCCGCCTCCGCCCTGTTCCCAGAGCACGCCAAGCTGGTAGCAGGCCTGAGCCAGGCGGTCCCGGCAGGCGGCCCAGAAGTAGCGACGGGCCCGGGTGAGGTCCACTGGAATTCCCTTCTTCCCGAGTCGACACATCTCTCCGAGATTCCAGCATCCCTTGGCCAGGCCGGCAAAACAGGCGGCCTCGTTGAGCGCGCGGAGCTTCAAACAACCGGGCGCGTGGCCGCCCTCGCAGGCCATCTTGAAGTGCTTCCAGGACTGAAACTTGGACTGCGGGTGGGTTTTGGCCTGGGCCCACTTCAAACCAATGGAATGGCAGGCCGCGGCCGCTCCGTCGTTGCACGCGTCGACCTCGCTTCGGGTGCCGACCGCCTTTCTGGCGTGGCGCGGCGGCGGCGCAGTCGCTTCGTTGCAGTGGCTGGCCGGAAGAATCCCGACCCCAATCAGCAGCAGCGCTGTTCTCCACATGGTGTCCCTCGGGTGTGGTTCCTATGATGGCACGTCCCACCGGTCAGATCCAGTTTGCGACTTCGCCCTGTGATCGCGCATAATCGCCCCTGTGATTCATCGTGAGACCAGGGCCTGTGGTTGGTGGCACTCTTGGGGAAGGGTGACGGCGGCCGGCGTTTTTGTGGTGCTGCTGGGAGGCTGTCCCCGGGGGCCGCGCTCCGGGGATCCGAGTGACCCCAAGGCGCTGTTGGAGGCGGCCGTGACGGCGGATCAGGCCGGGCACCTCGCCACGGCGGAGCGGCTCTGGGTCAAGGTGCTGCGAGGGGCGCGACAGCGTGGGGACGACGCCCTGCGGTTTCGAGCGACCCTCTCCCTCTCCCGGGTGGCCCTCTCCAGAGGGCGCCTCGTGGTGGGCCAGGCGCTCCTCGGCCAGGAGTTGGCCCGGGCCAAGAAGGCCCAGCATCGCCCCCGCATGGCGTTGGCCCACGCGGGGCTGGGGGACCTGTACCGGCGCGCCGGGCGGCTCGACCGGGCCCTGCGCGAATACAAGTGGGCCGCGCTGTACGCCAAAGCGGCCGGCGCGCGCTCCCTGTGGGCGCAGATCCTCGCGCATATGGCCGGCGGGGCGGCCCGGCGGGGCGACCTCGACGGCGCGGTTCGGGCCATGACCCGGGTCGTGATGCTGGTAGGGGGGCTGCGTTCCCTCGACGCGGCCCGGGCCGCCTTGGCGGCGGGTCGGGGGTTTGCGGTGCTCTCGGACTTCCGGCGAGCCCGAAAGTATCTCGGCCTTGCCCAGCGGAAGTTTCAGGCCCAGGGAGTTCTGGGGATGGGGGGGGAAGCCTCCCTGGATCTGGCGCGGCTGGCTGTGGCGGCGGGGGATCAATCAGCAGCCAAGCTGGACTTCGGGCAGGCGCTCCGGCAGCTGGCCGAGGTGGGCGCCCATCGCCGCCACGCCAACGCAGCCTGGCTTTTTGCCCGAGCCCTGGATTCCTGGGGCGACTCAAAGGCGGCGCGTCGGCAGCGGGACGTGGCGCGCGTCAGCCTGCGCGCTCTGGGTGACATCTACGGTGAAGCCCTGTTGGATCTGGACGCCGCCCGGGTCTTGCAGCGGCGGCGTCAGTTCCGGGACTCCGCCACGCGGCTGCGACGGGCCGCCAAGGTCCTGGAGAAGGCGGGAGACCGATTCAGCAGCGGGGAGGCGCGGATCCTGCTCGGCCGGGCCCAGGTGCAGATGGGCCAGGCCGCCGAGGCCGTGGGAGAGCTGACCCGGGCCCTGGATCACGCCACCGCGGTGTCGGCACCGGAGCTCTCCTGGCAGGCCTACGCCCTGCTCGGGTTTTTGACCGATACCCTGCTCGACCGCGAATCCAAAGCGGCACGGTTCCACAAGGGCGCCGTGAACGCCCTGGAGCGGGTGCGGGCCGGGGTGGACCTCATCGGGGGCACTGACACGGCGACCGAGGACAACGCCTATTACGAGCTGGCGCGGGTCCACGTGAAGCAGTGGCGGCGAGGCGGGGACCCCAAGCACCTGGACGCGGCGCTGGCCAGCCTCGAGCGGAGTCGCGCGCGTCGGCTGGTGGATCTGCTGACGCGCGCCGGGGCGAGCCTGGCTGACAGCCGCGGGGCCCGGGTTCGGGTGCGCGCCCTGTCCGGGGAGGAGCGCACCATCGCCGAGCAGCTCTCCACACCGGGCGTGGGTCTCGCGCTGAGGCAGCTGCTGTACAAACGACTGATTCAGATCCGGATGTCGCGGACACGGCTGGAGGGGGAGGCCTTCCGCTTTGCCGCCGCGCACCCCGCGCCGGTCAGCGTGGCCATCCTCAAGGGCGCCATCTCGGAAAAGGGGGCGGTGCTCATCTACCATGTGGGTCGCCGGAGCTCGCTGCTTTTTGCAGTGAACAACGAGCAGTCCGCGGTGGTGAACCTGCCGGGCCTGGCCGAGCTGCAAAAGAGTGTGCGCCGGTTTACCGAGGGGCTGTTTGGCACGAAGCCCGCGAGTGTGGCCGAAATCCGCCGGTGGGGCGCGGCGCTGCATCGCATGCTTATCGCTCCGGCGGCAGGGGTCCTCGCGGGTCGCACGCGGATTCATCTGGTGCTCTCGGGCCCGTTGTGGCGGTTGCCCTTTGCGGCCCTGCCTGAAGGCGCGCAGGGTTGGCTCGGGGAGCGGCGCGCTTTTGTGCGCATTCCGTCCCCGGCGGTGTGGCTCAAGCTCAAGGACACGCCCCGGGGCGCTGGGGCCGAGCTGGAGCTGTTGGCCGTGGCGCGAGTCAGCGGCGATGCGCAGGGCGTGGTGTCTCCGGTGCGGGACGCCCTGAGCGCGCGGGGGCACCCTCTGACACCGCTGGCCGGATCGCGAGATCGCGCGGAGCGCATCGTTTCGGCCCTCGGCGCGGAGCGGGCCGCCATCCTGTCCGGCGGCGGGGGCTCCGAGGCGGTCCTGCGCAAGCGCACCTTGACCCATTACCGCCGGATCCACTTCGCGGCGCCGGTGTTGCTGCCCGCGCAGATCCTCGGACCGACACAGCCGGCCATCGTGTTGGCCGGGGACAGTGACAGTGATGGACTGCTGCTGCTGCGGGAGATCATGGGGCTCAAGCTGGACGCGGATCTGGTCAGCATCGAGGGGCTGGACCTGGGCCGCGGCCGGCCCGACTGGCAGGGGGAAGAGGGCGTCGCCCGGGCGCTGCTGCTCGCCGGATCGCGCACCGTGGTATTGCCTCTGGCCCAGCCAGACCCGGCCTCGGCGGACCGGTTTTTCTCCACGCTCTACCGCGCCCTGGTCAAGGGCACGGACAAGGCCGCCGCCTGGATCGCCGCCCAACGGGCGGTGCGCAAGAACAAGGCCACCCGGCATCCGCGGCACTTTGCGAGCTACGTGCTGTACGGAGCGCTCTGAGTCGGGCTATTCGATGTCGCAGATGGGGATGCCCATGGGCAGAATGTCCATGGTGATGTCGCCGTAAGGGGTATTTGTGGGGTGGTACAGCAGCAGATCCGTGGCCTGCAGAGTCAGGGTGCCGCCGTCCAGGTCGGTGGTGGATTCGGCCGTCACCGCCAGGGTGCCGCCCGAGGCCACGGCCAGCACGCAGATGGACAGGCTGGTGACCTGATTGAACACGAAGACCCAGGGGCTCACGGACTCGGCCAGGTCGCCCGCGTCCACGGCGTAGCTCTGGTTCTGCAGGTCATCCGAGGGGAAGATCACGCGCACGTTGGGGTTGGCAGCGGTCTGATAACCGGCGTCCTGGTAGGAGCGCTGATCAAACTCGATGCGATCGCCGCGGTTGGCGTCGGCCACGAAGCGCTGGGCAAAGGCGAGGGTGTTCGTGGCGCTCGGTCCGGGAATGGAGGTCCCCGCCCCGTAGGAGCCGGTGGCCACGCCGCTCTCGGTCACGCCGGCGGCCCAGTTGTCGGACTGGTAGGTGGCGTCGGCGAAAAAACGTGCGCCGTCGAAGATGAAGGTCGTGGTGAAGTCGATGCTCAAGGTGCCGTAGGGCTCCAGGTATTGGTCGCACTCTCCAGCCACGCACTGGGAGTCGAAGGTGCACAGCACGCCGCATCCGCCGCAGTTGAAGCGGTCGGTCATCACATCCTCGCACACGCCTTCGCACAGCTCGTTGGTGCCGGGGCACTGGCAACCGCCGAGCTCACAGGTGGTGCCCGCCGGGCACACCGTCCCACAGCCGCCGCAGTTGAGCGGGTCCGTCAGGATGTCCACGCACTCAAAGTTGCATTCGACTTCGCAGGTGTCCGGCTCGGTTTTGCAGCCGCTGACGCCGACGGCCAACAGCAGCGTCATCACCCAAACTGCCAGTCTCTTCATGGTGTCTCTCCCTGTCCTTCGATTATCCGGCAGTCAGCGATCCACGTCAAATCCCTTGGTGGACAGGGACGGATTTCCCGGGGTCTGATATGCTGGGGGCGTCCTTGGATTCTGACCATGTTGTGTTCTCCACGATTAGTGGGCGCTGTGGCCCTGTTCCTGATGGCCTTGGGTCTGGGCTGCAACAGCCGATCCGTGGGCATCGAGGGAGACGCCTGCTGCGCGGGAGACCGGACGGCTCCGGGGGTTTGCGGCAACGGCGAAATCGAGCCTGTGTTGGCTACTTCGTTCGTCTGACTGGTAATCATAGTGCTTTTGCTGATCTGGCGCCGAGATTCCGATAGCATTGTCACCATGATTCGAATCCGCCATCTGCTTTCCAGAAACGTTCGTCGCACGCTCGAAACGAAGCTGTCGAAGCTGAGCATCCGCGCGGTTGCCGATACCGCCTTCGGGAGCGTGAGGCACGTTTGTCGTCAGCTGACAGACTGGACACGCCCAATCCGGAGCGCGGGCACCACTGTCATCGGCTCCCTCGGCGATCTGCGGCGTACCAAAACCGAGTTGGTCGCTGAGAACGCGTTACTTCGTCACCAGCTGGCTATCTTGAACCGCAAGGTTCGTCGGCCGAAGATCACCGCTCAGGACCGTCTGCTCACCGTCCTCCTGGCACGCTTGCTGCCGGGTTGGCGCGACGCCCTTCACATGGTGAAGCCCGCCACGGTCCTCGGTTGGCACCGTCGGTTGTTCAAGATCTACTGGCGCCGCAAGTCGAGACCGAGACCGCCCCGAATGGTGCGGGGCACTGCCGCACTTATCCGACGCATCGCACTCGAAAATCGAACCTGGGGAGCCGAACGAATCCGCGGCGAGATGCTCAAGCTGGGCGTCAAGTTCAGTAAGCGCACGGTCCAGCGCATCACGTGGAAGGTTCGGCGTGACGCCGACCCTGGTGTCGGCCAGAGTTGGCGCAACTTCGTCACCAACCACCAACGGCAGCTCTGGGCTTGCGACTTCGTTCAAGTGCACGACCTGCTGTTCCGGTCCGTCTTCGCGTTCTTCATCGTCGACGTGCCTACGAGGCGTGTCGTACACGCTGGCGTCACCCGCTGTCCGACTGACCGTTGGGTGGCACAGCAACTGCGCGAGGCGACAGCTTGGGACAAGGCGCCGAAGTATCTGCTCTTGGACAACGACGCCAAGTTCGGCGTCGAGTTCGATACCCTCGCCGTCAGCACCGGCATTGAACTGGTGCACACTGCCGTCCATGAACCCGTGATGAATTCCGTGTGCGAACGTTTCATCGGCTCGGTGCGGCGCGAATGCCTCGATCATGTAGTCATTCTGAGTGAGGCCGGGATGCGCCGCCTCGTTGAAGAGTACGTCCGCTACTTCAACGAGTCGCGACCTCACCAAGGACTGGGACAGCAGATTCCAGCGGCAGTGGCACAGGCTTCGAGCCCAACGCCACCGAAGCTGACGCTGGTGAGCTCGCACTCCGACAGCGCCCAACGCGTCGATCGTGGTGTGGTGTCGGTTCCAGTGCTCGGCGGTTTGCATCACGACTACCACCGGCTCGCGGCGTAGACCTCAGCGGTGACCCCGGCTAACCGGTTATTGCTGATTGGCGGCAGGGGACTGGAGCGTGCTCCGAAATGGGATCCATCGATCCGCATCCGCTGAACCCTCGATTCGTCGTTCCTCGCCTCCATCAAACTACTCGATCTGTGCCACGGCGCAGGTGAAAGCGTTGATTCGAATCTTCATTGACGCGCCTCATTTGCACCGACGTCCAAGGAGATTCTATGTAGGTCTCACAAACGCCGGGGATAGCGGAAGCACCGTGACAGCGCTGGTGCAGCGGATACGATCCCGGAGCTGTGAATGGTGAGTGGGGCTCG
>Ga0180009_10008378_pt1 | contig 10254 bp, 3 predicted proteins | sample OS_PC_MetaG_FD_123537 | JGI IMG/M metagenome (GOLD analysis project Ga0180009, IMG submission 123537) | Groundwater microbial communities from the Aspo Hard Rock Laboratory (HRL) deep subsurface site, Sweden - OS_PC_MetaG | ecosystem: Environmental > Aquatic > Deep subsurface > Groundwater... | reverse complement strand
GGTATGGGGAGACAACGGACGCGTGATGCCGGCAGCGAGGGCGTGGCGTTTGATCAAATACCAGAATGCCTGCCGCGTCATGCCAGCGCCACGGGTGGTGACAAACACTTCATCGCAGAGCTGTCGGTTCAGCAGCAGCGGGCGCGAATCTGCCAGATAGCGCCTGAGCCACTGTACGGATTCTTCACCCAGCGGCACCAGCCGATCCTTGTTGCCTTTGCCGGTCACGCGTAGCACGCCGTCGTTCACATTGACCGCGGTCAGCTTCAGACCCACCAGTTCCGATACCCGCAAGCCCGTCGCGTACAAGGTTTCCAGCATCGCCCGGTCGCGCAACCCTAGCGGCGTGTTGGTGTCGGCATTGTCGAGCAGGCGTTCGACGTCTTCCTCGGTCAGTGTCTTGGGCAACGAACGCGGCAGCTTGGGGCTGTCGAGATTGAGCGTGGGGTCGACGGCGATCAGTTTTTCGCGCAGCAGGTAACGATAAAAGCGCTTGAGCGTCGAGGTATAACGCGCTGCACTCCGCGGCTGCGCGTGCTGGCTAAAGCGCCACGCCAGATACGCCTCAACGTCCCCCGATACGGCGGCATTGAGGATTTTCTTCCGTTCTTTTTCCAGCCATCCCCCAAAGTGTGTGAGGTCGTTTCGGTAGGCCGCCAGCGTTAGTTTCGCCAGCCCGTCTTCCAGCCACAGATGGTCGCAAAAGCGGTCAACCAGTGTCGCGTTCATGATTGGGATTGGGCACTTTTCTCGTGATTCAGCAGCCAGGTTTTGACGTCCAGTGGCGCGCCCGTCGCGGCGTGCATGAAGCCACCGATCCCACTTGCGGCCACCACCCGGTGACACGGGATCAGAAGCGGCAAGGGGTTGCCTCCGCACGCCTGACCGACCGCACGCGCCGCCGTGCCGAGGCGTTTCGCCAATGTTCCATACGTCGTAGGATGCCCGACCGGTATGGTGGTCAGCGCATTCCACACCCGCAGCTGGAACGGTGTGCCTTGCGCAGCAAACGGTAAATCGAATGAATGGGTAGGGCTGTCCCAGTAAGCGTCCAGCTCACGGGCCAGCAGGCGTACACGTGCGTCAGAATTTGAAGCGGAAACAGCCGAATCGACCGGCAGGAAGTCCAGCCGTGTCAGGGTGTCGCCGCTGAAGCAAACACCGAGCGGACACATCGGGGCAGGGAGGATGGCATCGTACGGGCGCATCCTTTGATTCTAGTCGAGTTCGCAAAGCGTGCTGGTGCCCATTTTCCCCGGTTTTTTGGAGAAGTACCCGGCTACTGCTGGGGCGAAATCTTTTGGCCATCGCAACGGATTCAGATGGATTTTCTCCTCCCGTGGCCTTTTTGCGTAGTTCACGACGTTGCCCATGCAAAGCCATCGTTTGATGGCAGACGAGGCGACGCTTCAGCCATGTCAGGTGGGGCGTCGGGTTGTTGCAATCTTGAACCCGGAGTAAAAAGAGCCACAAGCAGGATATAAAAAGCCAACCTGAGGGAGTCGCGCTACATCGTTATGAAGACGAAATCCTGGACATTTCCGTTGCGCAGAAGCCTCATGCTGAAGAAGCTGCGCGAATGCGTTGCTTTCGCCTTGCTTGCGGGTTTGATTTGTCTAAGCGCTATTGCGCAAGCCCGGGCAGACAAGGCCTCGACACCGCGGCTCACTCTGGGCGCATCCGACCAAGCCTGGCTGACCGCCCATCCCGTGATTCGTCTGGGGATCGATACCGGCTACGGCCCCTACTCCTTTCTCGACGATCAAGGACGCCCCCAAGGCGTCGTCATCGAGTTTCTGAACCACCTCGGACCGGCTCTCGGCGTGCGTTTCGAAATCGTTTCCAACCTGGATTGGCCCCAACTGATGGCGGCAGTCGAGGCGCGTCAGATCGATGCCGTGGCCACGGTGACACACAGTCCACAGCGCGAGGCGCTTCTGGTCTTTACCGGCATGTACCTGCCCACGCCGCTGGTCATCATGACCCGCACCGAGACGCCCCAATTGCATTCACTCCAGGAGCTGGCCGGTTTGAGTATGGTGCTGGTGGAAGGCTATTCGTCCAGCAAGGACGTGATGAACTTGTACCCGGATTTACGCCCGCACTACGTCACCACGCCGCTTGATGGACTGAAAGCCGTGGCCTCGGGCGCAGCAGACGCCTATGTTGGCGCGCTCGGGGTGAACAGTTACCTCGCCGCGCAGAATGGCATCACCAATCTCAAGGCCAATGCCGGTTTCGACATGGCCGTGAATGGACAGCGCTTTGGCGTGCGCAAGGACTGGCCCGAACTGGCACGTCTGCTTGACCAGGCCCTGGCCAGCATGCCCGCCCAGCAAAAAAACAATGCGCTCCAGAAATGGCTGCCGCAGCATGCCAAAGAAATCCAGCGACTGAGCCAGCCAACCCTGATCACCCGGTTTTTCCCCTGGTTGCTGGGCCTTGCCACCTTGACCCTGTTGGGCTATCTCGCCACGCTGCTGTGGAATCGCCAACTCAAGCATGAGCTGGCCCGACGCCAGGGAGAGCTGCTGGAAAGCGCGCGTCGGCTCAGCGCAGCCGAGACCATCGCCCATGTCGGCAACTGGCAATACACCGTAGCCGACGGTTCCATCCGGTTTTCGGATGAGGCCTACCGTATCTTCGACCTCGAACCGCAATCGCATCCGATCAGTTATGACTGGATGAGCGCCCGACTCCATCCTGATGACCGGCTCGAACTTGACGCCTACCTGGCGCACCTGCTCGACCGCCACTCGGGTGACGACACCCCCGAGTTTCGCTTTCGGCTAGTACGCACCAATGGCGAGGTCCGCACAGTCAATGTGCGGACACGCATCGAATACGATCCCTTGGGCAACCCCCTCATCCTGTTCGGCACCCTGCAAGACATCAGCGCCCAGGTCCGCGCAGACGAAAGCATCACGGCCCTCAACCGGATTTATTGCGTATTGAGCGGCATCAACGAAGCCATTGTGCGATTACGAAATCGGCAGGCCTTGTTCGACGAGGCCTGCCGTATCGCCGTCGAGATCGGCGGTTTCCGCATGGCTTGGCTGGGCATGATGGACGCCGGCCAACACGAAGTGCGGCCCTTGGCTTATGCAGGCGTGGTGGATCAATACCTGGAAAATATGCACATCTCGCTTGGCGAGGATGAGCACGCCCGTGGCCCCACAGGGACGGCCTTGCACGCGGGTCAGCATGTGGTGTGTAACGACATCGCCAACGACCCCAGTATGGCCCCCTGGCGCGAGGCAGCCCTGGCCCTGGGCTATCGGGCCTCTGCCGCGTTCCCGATCCGGGTGGGAGGCGAGGTACGCGGCGCGTTCAACCTCTACGCGGACCGCGTCGGGTTCTTCGACGAAGACGAACTGCGCCTTCTGGACGAACTGGCCGAGGACATTGGCTTTGCGCTGGAATTTATCGAGACCGATCGCGCGCGGGAAACACTGAACCGGCACATGGTGGACCTGCTGGAAAGCATGAGCGACGGATTTGTCAGCCTGGATCGAACGTGGTGCTACCAGTACGTCAACCGCAAGGCGGGGGAAATGTTTGGTCGAGTGCCTTCCGAACTGATCGGCAAGCACATCTGGACCGAGTTTCCGGATAGCATGGGCCAGCCTTTCCAGCAGGCCTACGAGCAGGTCATGAATGGCGGCGAAATGATCCGGCTGGAAGATAACTACCCACCATGGGACCAGTGGTATGAAAACCGCATCTACCCCACGCAGGATGGCATTTCCATTTTCTTTACCGATATCACCGAACGCAAGAAGCACGACGAGGACCTGAAGAGCCTGTATACCATCCTGACTGCCCTGGTAGAAGGCAGCACGGATGCGATCTTTGTCAAAAATCGCGAAGGGCGATACCTCATCGGCAATCAGGCGTTGGCGGACTTGCTCGGCCGCTCGATGGAAGACATCCTCGACTCAGACGATTACGCCCTGTTTCCAGCGGAGTCTGCCGAGCGTTTCCGCGCCGACGACCAGCGCATCATGGATGAAGGCGTCACCCGCTCCTATGAGGAAGAGGTCAGCATGCCTGCCGCCACCTACAGCTACCTCACCACTAAAGGTCCACTCATCATCGACGGCGAGGTACGCGGCGTATTTGGCATCGCCCGCGATATCACCGACCGCAAGCTTGCCGAAACCGCGCTGGTGGAAAGTGAAAGCCGGCTGCTGCTCTTCATTGAGCATGCGCCGGCTGCGCTTGCCATGTTCGATCGCGACATGCGTTATCTGGCCGTCAGTCGTCGCTGGCTAACCGATTACCAGCTGGAAAGCAGCGACATACTCGGTCATTCGCACTACGAGATTTTCCCCAATATGTCAGCGCACTGGAAAGCCGTCCATCAACGTGGCATGGCAGGTGAGCTGGTGCGGTCGGCTAAAGATTGTTTTGAGCAGGCAGATGGCAGCGTGCAGTGGCTGCGCTGGGAAGTACGGCCCTGGTTTATGGCAGACAGTGAGGTGGGCGGGATCGTTATCTTCTCGGAAGACATCACCGAGCGCATCGTGTCCGAGCAGGCGCTGCGCGACAGCGAATCCCGTTTTGCCGCCACCTTCGACCAGGCCGCGGTAGGCATTGCCATCGTATCGCCAGAAGGCCACTGGCTGCGCGTCAACCAGAAGCTCTGCGATATCGTTGGATACGACGAAGCGGAACTTCTGAGCAAAACTTTCCAGGACATTACCCATCCCGACGATCTCAAGGCCGACCTTGGCTATGTTCAACAAATGCTGGCGCAGGCAATCAGTAACTATTCGATGGAGAAACGCTACATCCGCAAGGATGGCAGCCTGATCTGGATCAACCTGACGGTTTCACTGGTCTGGAAACCGAGTGGCGAGCCGGATTACTTCATTTCGGTAGTCGAGGACATCCATGCCCGTAAGTATGTTGAAGAGGCCCTGCATGAGAGCGAAACCCGCTTCCGGCATTTGTTCGAGCAGAACCCTGTGCCGATGCTGGTTTACGAACGCGGCAGCCTGCACATGCTGGCGGTCAACGCTGCGTTTGTGCGCCACTACGGCTACAGCCATGATGAAATATTGGCGATGCGTCTCACCGATCTTTATCCGGACGAGGAAAAACAGGCCATCTCCGACGTGGCCGCAAGCCTGACAGGACTGGCTTACGTAGGTGAGTGGCATCACCTGACCAAGACGGGCAGCCGGATCACCATCGAAGTGCGTTCACATGACATAGTATTCGAAGGCCGCACGGCTCGTGTCGCCGTGATTACCGACATCACCGAGCGCAAGAAGACCGAGCAAACCCTGCGGGACAGCGAGGCACACTATCGATCACTGATCGAGTTGGCACCGTTCCCCGCCGTGCTCACCCGCGTGCGGGATGGCATTCTGATGTATGGCAACCACCGTGCCGAAACCCAGTACGGCATCTCGCGCGAACAGGGCATCGGCCAGCCGGCAGAAAAATTCTACGCGGACCGCTCGGAACGGATGCGCTTTCTGGAGCCCCTGCAAAAAACCGGCAAGGTCGATGATCTCGAAGTGCGCATGCGAACTGCCGATGGGCGCCCCTTCTGGGCACTGGTTTCAGCTTCCATCGTGGAGTTCGACCATGAACCCGCTATCTTCACTGCCATCAACGACATCACCAAGCGCAAGCAGGTGGAAGCGGCGTTGCAGGAGCAGGAAACCTTCTTCCGCCTGATCGCCGAGAATATCGGCGACATGGTTGCGGTGCTGAATTTGGAAGGGCGACGCCTCTATAACAGTCCATCCTACCGAGCGTTGTTCGGCGATCCCGCAGCTTTGGTGGGCACCGACTCGTTTGCTGAAATTCATCCGGATGATCAGGATGAGGTGCGCCGGGTATTCATGGAAACCGTGCGGACCGGGAAAGGACATCGCATCAATTTCCGTTTCGTCCTGGCCGACGGAGAAGTGCGCCATATCGAATCGCAGGGGGGAGTGATACGCGGCGAAAATGGCGAGATCGATCGGGTGGTGGTGGTGTCCCGCGACATCACCGAGCGCATGCACATGGAAGAAGAAGTCCATCAACTCAACGCCGCGCTGGAAGATCGAGTGAACCAGCGAACGGCCGAACTCGCAACGGCAAACAAGGAGCTGGAGACTTTTACCTACTCCGTATCGCACGACCTCAAGGCCCCGTTGCGCGGGATCGATGGTTATAGCCGGCTGCTGCTCGAGGATTATCAGGGCAAGCTCGACAAGCCGGGCGTTCAGTTGCTGAACAATGTGCGTGACGGGGTGGCGCAAATGGGCCAGCTGATTGAGGACTTGCTGACCTACTCCCGCATGGAGCGGCGTAGCCTGCAGGGGCGCCGCGTTGACCTGTCGAATCTGGTGACCCGCGTCCTTGACACGTTGCGGGCGGATATTCAGGCGCAAGGCATGGTGGTGGAAACCTTATTGCAGGATCTGACCGCGCATGCCGACCCGGAGGGGTTGTCCATCGTATTGCGCAATCTGGTCGACAACGCACTCAAATTCACCCGTGACAGCCATCCGCCCCGTCTGTCGATCAGTGGCGTTGCGGGTGAAAAATCGATTACCCTGAAGTTCGCGGATAACGGAATCGGATTCGACATGCAATTTCACAATCGCATCTTCGAGATTTTCCAACGCCTGCAGCGCGCCGAAGACTATCCCGGCACCGGCGTCGGTCTAGCCATCGTCTACAAGGCCATGCAGCGCATGGGCGGGCGCGTCTGGGCCGAGAGTGCGCCTGGCCAGGGTGCCACGTTCTATCTGGAGTTGCCGCGATGATTCCTGATCAGAATTCCCGCCCCATCCTGCTGGTGGAAGACAACCCGGTCGATCTGGATCTGACCCTGCGCGCATTCGAGCGCCGCAATCTGGCGAATCCTGTTCTGGTGGCCCGCGACGGCCAGGAGGCCCTGGACTGGATACCACGCTGGGAAGCGGGCGAGCCCTTGCCTCTGGTCATACTGCTGGATGTGAAGCTGCCACGCGTGAATGGCCTGGAAGTGTTGCGCCATCTGCGTGAACATCCGGTGAGTCAGCACATACCCGTGGTGATTCTGACCTCGTCCAGTGAGGAACGGGATGTGAAGATGGCGTATCAGCACCATGCCAACTCCTACATCGTCAAACCCGTCAGTTTCGACAAACTGATCGAAGTGGCAACCCAGATCGAGTTGTACTGGTGCCTCACCAACCATCCCCCCGGCTAGGGCTTGTTATGCGCGTATTGTATGTAGAAGACAACGTTGCCGATGCAGACCTGACGCGCCGCCACTTGACGCGTCAGGCACCTGAGATCGAACTGACCCTGGCGACCAGCCTGGCCGAGGCACGTGTCTGTCTGCAGGCAGATACCAGCTTCGACGCAGCCCTGGTCGACCTGAAGCTGCCGGATGGGTCCGGTCTTGAGTTATTGAACTGGATGCGCAAGCAATCGCTGCCGATGGCGGTGGTGATGCTGACTGGCTCGGGTGATCAGAAGGCGGCAGTCATTGCACTCCAGGCGGGTGCGGATGACTACCTGACCAAGGGCGAAAATTCGCTGCAACATCTGTCCAGCACGCTTAACGATGCCTGCCATCGTTTCCGGAAATCCAATGTGTGCCGAACCCAGTTGCTGCGTGTGCTGTATGCCGAGCACCATGCCGCAGACATCGACCTGACCCAACGGCACCTGGCTCGCTATGCACCCCATGTTCAACTCACTGTGGTTGGCGATGCCAACCAGATTCTAGAACGCTTGCCCATAGACAATACGGCCCCGTCAGACTTTGATGTGGTGTTGTTGGACTATCGTTTGCCGGGCCTCGATGCCCTCGATGTGGTGAAGGTGCTGCGGGCTGAGCGTGGGCTCGATATTCCCATCATCATCGTTACCGGACAGGGCAGCGAATCGGTTTCCGCACAGGCCATTCATTTGGGGGTCGACGATTATCTCGTCAAGCATGCGGGCTATCTGCACGAGCTGCCTGCCACGCTTGAAAAAGTCCTGCACCAAGTTGAATTGACGCGCGAACGGATTCGGTCGCGTGAGATAACCGAACGATTGGAGCATGTGCTGACCACCAGCCCGGTAGTGCTCTATACCTTGCAGCTGGATCAGGGTGAGACCACGCCCAATTGGGTCAGCAGTAACATTCAGCGTCTACTGGGGTATTCGGAGACACAAGCACTGCAGGTAGGCTGGTGGTCAGAACACCTTCATCCGGACGACCGGGAGGCAGCGCTGGCACACTTGTACGAGTTGTCGGACATCGATCACGTCACGCATGACTATCGGTTCTACGATGGACAGGGACAGCTTCGATGGATACACGACGAGCTGCGTCTTGCCCGGCCCGGTGAGGGTCGCAGAGGCGAGGCGATAGGGGCCTGGCATGACATCACCGAGTCTCGGCTGGGCGAGCAGATACGCGAAACCCGAATTGCGGTGCTGGACGGTCTGGCGAGTAACCGCCCGCTACCTCATATTCTGGAAGAAATTGTCAGCAGCCTGGAAGCGCTCCATCCGGACATGCTTGTTTCCATCCTGCTCAGAGACCCCCACAGCGGCCTGCTGTTTACCGGCGCAGCGCCCAGCCTGCCGGCTTTTTTCAATGAGGCCGTAAATGGGCTGAAACCCGAGGTTGGGCAGGGATCCTGCGGCACCTCGGCATTCACGGGCGAAGTGGTTATCGTTGAGGATATCCGCGCCCATGAATTTTGGGCGTCTTACATCGATCTTGCGGAACGTGCCGGCCTGCGCGCCTGTTGGTCAATTCCGTTCAAGGATCAATCAGGCCAGGTTCTGGGCACCTTTGGCATCTATTACGCCCAGCCGCGTACGCCCAACCAGAACGAACTCGATCTGATCGGTGAATTCGCCCGCATCGCGGGGCTGGCAATCGAGCGGAGTCGGGCCGATGCCTCACAGCGTCAGGCAGCTGCGGTATTCGAGAGCACCCGCGAGGGCGTGGTGATCACTGACCTGCAACCCCGTATCGTCAGCGTCAACGCCGCTTACACCGCCATTACCGGGTATACGGAATCGGAGGTGGTGGGCCACAACCCCAGCCTGCTGCAATCCGGCCGTGAAGACCTGGCCTTTTACCGGACCATGTGGAACAGCATTCTGGAAACCGGCCATTGGCAGGGAGAAATATGGAACCGGCGCAGGAGTGGTGAACTGTTTCCCCAGTTGCTGACGGTCAGCACTGTTTACGATAGCGATGGCCTGCCTAGCAATTATGTCGGACTCATGACCGACATCAGCCAGCTCAAGGATTCTGAAGCCCGTTTCGAGCATCTGGCGCATTACGACTCTTTGACCAAGCTGCCTAACCGGTTGTTGCTGCAATCCCAGCTAAAACATGTTCTGGAGTCTGCCGAGCGCAATAAGCGTCGGGTTGCAGTGTTGTATATCGATCTGGATCGTTTCAAAAATATCAACGACAGTCTGGGCCACCCGGTGGGCGACGAATTGCTTGAGGCATTGGCTCAGCGCATGCAGGAAAAACTGCACGACGAAGACATATTGGGTCGCTTGGGCGGCGACGAGTTTCTGCTGATTCTGGAGGATCTGCAGCGCCCGGATGAAGCGGCGGACGTTGCGATGGAAATGATCCATATACTCGAGCAATCTTTTCTGCTGCCCAGCGGGCATGAGGTGTATGTGGGTGCCAGTATCGGCATCAGCCTGTTCCCGGAAGATGGCACCACGTGCACCGAACTGATCCAGCATGCCGATGTGGCGTTGTATCAGGCCAAGGAAACCGGACGCAACACCTTCAGCTTTTATACTCCAGGCTTAACCCAGGCGGTCGACGAGCGATTGGGAATGGAAGCGAACCTGCGCCGCGCCCTGGCCCAGAACGAGTTCGTGGTGCACTACCAGCCGCAGGTAGACATTCACAGTGGCAAGATGATCGGCTGCGAGGCCTTGGTGCGCTGGAACGATCCAGCACAAGGGTTGATACCGCCGATCCGTTTTATCCACCTCGCTGAAGAAACCGGTCTCATCGTGCCATTAGGGGAATGGGTGCTGCGTGAGGCGTGCACTCAGGCCCGGACCTGGATCGATGCTGGCCTGCCTTCACTTTCCTTGTCGGTCAATTTGTCTGCGCGCCAGATGCAGCAACCCGATATTGTCACGCGCATTGCAGCCATCCTGAAAGAAACCCGGCTGCCCCCCGAGTTTCTCAAACTGGAGCTCACCGAAAGCATGATCATGGGGCATGGCGAAGAGGTGGTGGCCTTGCTGTACACCCTCAAGGCACTTGGGCTG
>Ga0180009_10008377_pt1 | contig 10254 bp, 9 predicted proteins | sample OS_PC_MetaG_FD_123537 | JGI IMG/M metagenome (GOLD analysis project Ga0180009, IMG submission 123537) | Groundwater microbial communities from the Aspo Hard Rock Laboratory (HRL) deep subsurface site, Sweden - OS_PC_MetaG | ecosystem: Environmental > Aquatic > Deep subsurface > Groundwater... | reverse complement strand
TTGATGTTCGTGATCGGGATTGCGCTGCTGATGTCGCTCGTCGGCCTGTCCCCCGCGCTCGGAACCTTTCTTGCGGGCGTGGTGCTGGCCAACAGCGAATACCGCCACGAACTTGAAGCCGATATCGAGCCGTTCAAGGGGTTGCTGCTCGGTCTGTTCTTCATAACCGTGGGCGCGGGAGTGAATTTCGCACTGGCCTTTGAACAGATCGGTGCTGTGTTGTTTTGGACCGCGCTGGTGATTGTCGCCAAGATCGCGGTGCTGGCGCTGATCGCGCGGCTGGCCGGGGTCAGGAAGCAGGCTGGCTGGCTGTTTACGTTGAGCCTGGCTCAGGCGGGCGAATTTGCTTTCGTCCTGATCGCCCTTGGCACGGCAAGTTATGTCTTCAGCGAACCGCTGGCTGATCTGCTGTTGCTGGTCGTGGCGTTGTCGATGCTGATCACGCCGCTGTTGTTCATCTTCTATGACCGGGTGATCGCGGCGGCCTATTGCAAGGGTGAAGATGCGCCGCCCGATACGATCGAGGAAGTGTTTCCCATCATCATAGCCGGGCGCGGGCGCGTGGGCGGGATCGTTGACCGGATTCTGGATGCGGCGGGCCACAAGGCGACAGTGATCGACCATGATTCGCGCCATCTGGAAAACCTCAAGAAATTCGGGATCAGAACTTATTTCGGTGATGCAACGCGGCCCGACCTGCTCGAAAGCGCAGGAATTGCACACGCACGGCTGCTGGTGGTCGCGCTCGACAGCAAGGAACAGATTGACCGGCTGGTGGGCCATGTCGCGCGAACCTATCCGCACGTGCACATCACCGCGCGCGCGGTTGACCGCGATCATGTCTATAAGCTGTGGGCGCTGGGTTGCCGTGATATCATCCGTGAGACCTATGACGCCTCGCTGAGGATCGGGCGCTCGGCGCTGGAGGCGCTTGGGCATGATCGCCAGTCGGCACGCGCGATTGTCGATGCCTTTGAAGCGATGGACCGTTCATCGATGCGCGCGCTGGCAGACCTCTATCAGATCGATTTGCCTGCGCATGAAAACGAGCCCCTGATCGCCAAGGTGCGCGAACTTCGTTCCGAATGGGACCCGAAACTGCGCGAACAAATCGATGAAATCCTGGGCCGCAGCGAAAAATAGGCCCGCGATGGAGTTTGCCGCGGTGTTGGCGGACAGGGCACCCGCCTACAATGTTTCTAAAAAAATATTTTTATATTGATTCAGCGTAATATAGCAACAGATTCATGGTGCTCGCCTAAATGCCTTACAAAGCAACTTGCTCTCCCGAACCCTTGCGATAATCTGGATTCGCGTCAATCCAGCGCGCATCGGATCAGGGGCGGCGTGAACGCGTTTTGGCTTGCTCTCCTGCACTCACGGTCTAGATTCCCATCGATTAAAAGTTTGTTTGTGGGGGCTAAAATTATGTTCAGAGTATTCATCACATTCTGCGCTCTTGCTTTGTCTCAGTCTGCAAACGCTGAACCGGTGCTCTGGCGCTCCCTTGCAGCTGGCCAATCCCCAGATGACGTAAAAATGCAACTTGAGGCTATGCCAGAGGTTAAACGCGTCAAAAATGTTAAAAAAAAGGGGGTTTTTTCCAAACAAGACATCAATATGAATGACGGAAAAGTGCCTATCTTTGAGGGACATTTTGCGATTGAGACCGCTTTCAAAGACGAGCGCCTTTCTAGAGTCGTCTTAACAAGTGGGGCTGGTTGTCTTGACGATGGATATCCGTTTGCAGAAAAGATGCATGAAGAGCTCGCAAGAAAATATCCCATACTCGAATTGCCGTTCCCTTCTGCATCAGAATTTACACTGCGAGCCTTAGAATCCAGTGAAAGTCGGATGAGTTTTATATCTAGAGTTTATAATAATGACGAGATTTACGTCATATTTCGGACAAGCTTTGTTCAAGTGAATCCGCCAGTTTATTACGGTGGTTCGGCACTTGCCCGATCAATATACAATATTGCTCGCACATCATACGATGCGAGCGCTAGGGCGTGCGGGGGAGCCTTTTACAGAACCGCCCAATTTTCATTATCCTATGTGTCTCACAGTGACTGGAATGAATTGAAGGATGCATTCGAAAGAGAGGACGCAGAGGAACGTGAAGCTGCTGCGGAGAACATCTAGCACCAAACCTCTGAACACAGATATAACGCTGAATCTTAGCAAATATAGATTTTTTACTTATATATCAATGGATTGTGGCGGACAGGGTGGGATTCGAACCCACGGTAGGCTTGCACCTACGGCGGTTTTCAAGACCGCTGCCTTAAACCACTCGGCCACCTGTCCAATGCCGTGCCAGCTAACGCCGGGCAGCGTTATTGTCACCTGCGGCGCGGCCCATAAACCGACTTTTGCGCTAAGTCATCCCACTTCGGTTGTTGGGTATTCAGCCAAGGTGTGACATCCCTGCTGGCATGATTCCCCGACTGCTCCCCGCTGCCGCACTAGCTATTGCCGCGCTTGCCATGATCGGTGCGCCGCCTGCCAATGCTCCGGTCGCGGCGCAAATGGGTGCGAGCGACCCAATCAGCTTTGAAGCCTATCTCGAACTGCTGAAAGCGCGCGCGCGGGGCGAGGGCGTGAGCGAAGCGACGATCGATCGCATGACCGCAGGCCTCACCCCGAATGACCGGGTAATCCGGCTTGATCAGAACCAGCCCGGCAGCGCCACCACGAGCGGTTATCCGCCGATGTCGAACTATATTGCCAACCATGTTGACGCGGCACGAATCGGCGGCGGGCGGGCGGTTTTTGCCCAGCACCGCGATCTGCTCGCCCGGATAGAGAGCGACTACGGCATGCCGGGGCCGATCATCGTCGCCATCTTCGGGCACGAAACCAGCTATGGCCAGGTAAAGGGCAACTTTGACCTTGCCCGAAGCCTTGCGACATTGGCGTGGGAAGGGCGTCGGCGCGAATTGTTCGCGGGTGAGTTCGTCGCCTTGATGAAGGTCGCGGACAAGGGCTATCCGCGTTCGCAACTGGTGGGGAGCTATGCCGGGGCGTTCGGCAACCCGCAGTTCCTGCCAAGCGTCTATCTGCGCCTTGCCACCGATGGCGATGGCGACGGGCGGGCCGATATCTTCACCAATCGGGCTGATACCTTCGCCTCGATCGCCAATTATTTCCGCGATGCCGGGTGGCGGCCGGGACAGCCCTGGGGCGTGCGTGCCGCTATCCCTGCCGGGTTCGACGTGCAGGCCTACCGCACCCGCATCGCCGCGCCGCAATGCCCGCGCGTGCATGAACGGCTGAGCCGCTGGATGACCGTAGCCGAATGGCGCGCGCTTGGTGTGGTCGCACAGCGCGGGCTGGCCGATGACATCATGGTCTCGCTGTTCCAGCCCGATGGCCCCGGCACGCCCGCATGGCTGCTGACCGGCAATTACCGCGTGATCCTCGAATATAATTGTTCGAGCTATTACGCGATGAGCGTCGGGCTGCTGGCTGACGAAATCGTGAACTGAACAGGGCCGGTGCCTCGCCAAGTGCGGGGCGCGGGGTTATAGCCGCCGCTGTGAAAACCTCGATCCTGTCTCGATACACTGCCCTGCTGCTGCCCCTTGCGGCGGCGCTTGTTGCCGTTCCTGCCCACGCGCAGGTGCCCAAGTCTGAAAGCGGCGTGATTGTGCCCGCAGTGCCAACTGCCAATGAAGCCCCTGTGGCGTTGCTGGTTGATCTGACCAACGGGCAGGTGCTCCACGCCCGCAATCCCGACCACCGCTTCATTCCGGCATCGGTAACCAAGGTGATGACGCTCTACCTCGCGTTCGAGCTGATTGAAGCGGGGAAGCTTGATCCGGCGCAGGTGTTCACGATGACCCCGACGATCGCCCGTGATTGGCGGCGCAAGGGATCGACCATGTTTCTCGACATCAATGAACAGGTGCGGGTCGATGATCTGCTGATCGGCATTGCCAATGTCTCGGGCAATGATGGCGCGGTGGTGCTGGCAACCGGGCAGGCAGGGTCAATCGCGGCATGGACAGCCGAAATGAACCGCACCGCGCTGGCGCTGGGAATGACAGGGAGCCATTTCGGCACCCCTAATGGCTGGCCCGACGAAGGGCGCACCTTCACCACGGCCAATGATCTGGTGACGCTGGCCCGCGCCATAATTGCGCGCCATCCTGACAAGTTCGGTTATTACATCGGACGCATGGGGTTCGATTACAAAGGTATCGCGCAGATCAATCACGATCCGATGATCGGGCGGATTGCCGGGGCGGATGGTTTCAAGACCGGGTTCACCAATGAATCCGGCTTTTCCTATCTCGGAACGGCGCAGCGCAATGGACAGCGGCTGGTGCTGGTTCTGGCGGGAGTAGAGAATGGCAGGCTGCGCGGGCGGTTGGCACGGTCTTACATTGAATGGGGCTTTAGCGCATTTGAGCGTCGGCGGTTGTTTGACGCGGGCGCAGTTGTTGGCACCGCGCGGGTGCAGGATGGTTCGGCACGCCGCGTCCCGCTGGTCGCGCGCGGGCCGGTCGTGATCAACCTGCCGCGCTCAGCCACGGGTGATCTTGCTGCCACGATCCGTTACGAAGGCCCACTGCGCGCGCCCTTTGCTGCCGGAAAGCAGGTTGCGGTGCTGGAAGTGACCGCCCCCGGCATGGCACGGGCCACCATTCCGCTGTTTACGGCTGAGGCGGTCGGCACCGCAGGCCCGCTTGACCGCATCATCAATGCCGTTGCTGGACTGTTTTCATGACCACCGGGCACGGCGCATTCATTGCCTTTGAAGGCGGGGAAGGGGCGGGCAAGTCCACGCAGGCGCAGCTGCTGGCGGAGGCGCTCAGGGCGCGCGGCCTCACGGTCGTCACCACCCGCGAACCGGGCGGAACTCCTGGGGCCGAAGCGATCCGCGATCTGCTGCTGTCGCCGCCGGGTGCGGGCTGGACTGCCGAGGCCGAGGCATTGCTGTTTGCCGCGTCGCGGGCCGATCACGTTGCCAATCTCATCCGCCCGGCGCTGGCGCGCGGCGAATGGGTGCTGTGCGACCGCTTTGTCGATTCGAGCCGCGCCTATCAGGGCGGGGCAGGCGGGCTGGGCGATGATGCAATCCTTGGGCTTCATGATTTCGGCAGCGGAGGCTTGCGGCCCGATCTGGTGATCCTGCTCGAAGGCGATGAAGCCGCGCTGTCCGCGCGCCTTGCCGCCCGCGATGGTGATGCCAGCGATGCGATTGGCGGTCGGCCTGCGGATTATCATCGCGCGGTGGCGGCAGCATTCCACGCCTTGGCCGAGCGTGACCCCGAAGGCTTCGCCAGGATCGATGCCATCGGCGCACCAGAAGTGATCCACGCGCGCGTCCTCGCCGCTATCGCTCCGTTGATTCAAGGCCCGCGCGCATGACCCGTTGGCCCAATCATGGTGAGGCATGGCGGCAATGGCGCGATGCCATTGCGGGCGAGCGGATGCATCACGGCTGGCTGCTGGCGGGCAAGGCTGGGCTGGGCAAGCGTGATTTTGCGATGGCGGCCGCGCGCGAACTGGTGGCTGAGCCGGGAACTGCGCAACCGGCGGGCGATCACCCTGATATCATCGTGCTCACCTATGGGCCAAAGGACGACAAGGGCGAAAAGGCGCAAGCCGAAGGCAAGCCGTTTGATCTCGCGCGGTCGATCCGCATCAAGCAGATCCGCGCGATGCAGAAGCGGCTGATTACGCGGCCCACCTTGGGCGCGCGACGTGCCATCATCATCGATCCAGCCGATGATCTGGAAAAAGCCGCCGCCAATGCGCTGCTCAAAAGCCTGGAGGAGCCGCCCGCAGGCACGTTCTTTCTGCTTGTCACCCACCGCCCGGCGCGGCTGCTGCCGACGATCCGTTCGCGCTGCCGCACCTTGCGGTTTCCGGTGTTGAGCGATGCGCAACTGGCAGCGATGCTGGAGGATGCAGGGATTCCGCCCGATCCGGGCGCAATCGCCGCAGCGGATGGATCGTTCGGTTCAGCAATGCGGTTTGCCGCGCAGGATCTGGCGCCGGTTTCGCGGGCAATCACCGCGCTGATTTCCGGCGGTGAAAGCGGCGTTGCCAAACGCGGCGAACTGGCACGGCTGATCGGGCCGCGCGCGGATCGTGAACGCGTGCAGGCGGTGCTCGATCTGGCGCAGGCGCTGGTTGCCCGCGCCGCGCGCGAGAATGGCGATTCCGCGCAGCGCGCGCGCCTGATCGACACCCACGCCGCTTTGGTGAGCCTTGCTGCAGAGGCACCCACCGCCAATTTCGATCCCGGCCTGTTGCCGTTCGAGATCGGCAGCTTGCTTGTCGCCGCCGCGCCCGCTAGCGAACCGGCCCATGGCTGACATCGACCCGCGTCCGTTCTACATCACCACCGCCATCTCTTATCCCAATGGGCGGCCGCATATCGGCCATGCCTATGAGGCCATAGCTGCCGATGTCATCGCCCGGTTTCAAAGGCTGCGAGGCCGCACCGTGCGGTTCCAGACCGGAACCGACGAACATGGTCTGAAAATGGCCCGCAAAGCCGCGGAGCAAGGCCGCAGTCCGCGCGATCTTGCTGATGAAATGTCAGGGTATTTCCGTGAGATGTGCGATGGTTTGAATGTGTCATATGATCGTTTCATCCGCACCTCCGAACCCGATCATCACCGCGCCAGCCAGGCCATCTGGCAGGCGATGGAGGCCGCGGGCGACCTTTATCTTGACCGCTATGAAGGCTGGTATTCGGTTCGTGACGAAGCCTATTACGACGAAGGCGAACTGGTTGCGGGTGAGGGCGGTGAAAAACTCTCACCGCAAGGCACCCCGGTTGAATGGACGGTCGAGGAAAGCTGGTTCTTCCGCCTGTCGAAGTATCAGGACTATCTGCTTGGGCTGCTGCGCACGCCCGGTTTTCTTGAACCGGCAAGCCGCCGCAATGAAATGATCGCCTTTGTCGAACAGGGCCTGCGCGATCTGTCGGTCAGTCGCACCAGTTTTGATTGGGGGGTCAAGGTGCCCGGCAGCGAAGCCCATGTGATGTATGTGTGGGTAGACGCGCTTACAAATTACATAACGGGGCTGGGCTATCCCGATGATATTCCGAACGGAATGAACACGTTCTGGCCCGCCGATCTGCATCTGATCGGCAAGGATATCGTGCGTTTCCATTCAATTTACTGGCCCGCGTTCCTCGAAAGCACAGGGATTCCCGCGCCGAGGAAAGTGTTCGGGCACGGCTTTCTGCTCAATCGCGGACAGAAGGAATCGAAATCGCTCGGCAATGTCACCGATCCGCTGGAATTGGCGGAGCGGTTTGGCGTGGACGCCCTGCGTTACTTCCTGATGCGCGAAGTCGCCTTTGGACAAGACGGCAGCTATTCACCCGAAGCCATTGTTTTGCGAGCCAATGCTGAACTGGCAAACAGCTTCGGCAATCTTGCGCAGCGCACGCTGTCGATGATCGTGAAGAACATGGACGGGCGGCTTGAAACGTTCAAATCAGATGCGGCGGACGATGCGCTCCATGCGATTGTCAATTACGCCTGCGCAACCGAATTACCGCGCGATTTCGAAGCCTTGTCCTTCTCCACCGGGATCGAGGCATGGCTGCGCGCGGTCTATGCCTGCAACCAGTATGTCGATGAGCAGGCACCGTGGGCCTTGAAGAAAACCGATCCTGAACGGATGAAGGCGGTGTTGCAGACGCTGTTCGTGGCGCTGCGCGATCTGGCCATTGCGATCCAGCCTGTGGTGCCGGACAAAGCCGCCGCGCTGCTCGACCAACTCGGCATCCCCGAAAGCGAACGCAACTACGCGGCACTAACCGATACGGAGTGGTTCACCCGCCTTGTCGCCAGCGGCTTCACCGTCGCCCCGCCAACGCCATTGTTCCCCCGGCTTGAACTGCCTACCGATGAAGCGATGAGCGCCTGATGCTGATCGATAGCCACTGCCACCTGGAATACAAAGGTCTGGTCGAAGATCAGGCCGGCGTGCTCGCCCGCGCGCGCGCGGCAGGGGTAGGGGCGTTCCTCAATATCTCGACCCGGCAAAGCGAATGGGATCAGGTGGTCGCAACCGCTGTGCGTGAGGCCGATGTCTTCGCCAGCGTCGGCATCCACCCGCACGAGGCCGACGCGCATCAGGATCTGGGCCGCGCAGCCTTGTTGACCGCGACCGAGCATCCCCGCGTGATCGCGATTGGCGAGACAGGCCTCGATTATTATTACGATCATTCGGATCGCAGCGCGCAGCAACGCCTGTTCCGGATGCATATTGATGTCGCGCGCGAAACGCAGTTGCCGCTGATCATCCACACCCGTGATGCCGAGGATGATACTTTTGCGATCCTTGCCGATGAGATGGCGAGGGGGACGTTTCCGGCGCTGATCCACTGCTTCACCGCTTCGGCCGAGTTCGGGGCAAAGGTGCTGGAACTGGGCCTGACAATCTCGCTATCGGGTATCGTAACCTTCAAGAATGCCAAGGCCTTGCAAGACGTTGCAGCGACTGTTCCTGAAGACCGGCTGCTGATTGAGACAGACAGCCCGTTTTTGGCGCCCGTGCCGCATCGTGGGCGGGTTTGTGAACCTTCCTATGTTGCTGACACGGCTGCATTTATCGCCAAACTGCGGGGAACCGATACGCAGGCTCTGGCAAAACAGACCACCGCCAATTTCGCGCGCCTGTTCACGAAAGCGGGTCTGTGAAGCTGGTAATGCTTGGCTCTGGCACCTCAACCGGGGTGCCGCGACTGGGCGGGCCGGACGGGGCGGGCGATTGGGGCGATTGCGACCCCGATGAACCGCGCAACCGCCGCACGCGGGTGTCAATTCTGGTGGAAAGCAATGATGGCAGGCGGTTGCTGATCGACACGTCGTCCGATTGCCGTGCGCAGTTGCTGGCCAACCGGATCGATAGCGTCGACGCGGTGTTCTGGACGCATGATCATGCCGATCATTGTCACGGGATCGATGATTTGCGGGCGCTGCGATTTGGCCGTGCGGGGCCGATCCCGGCCTTCGCTGAAACCGAAACCGTGCGGCGATTGCGCCAGAGGTTCGGCTATGTGTTTGCCGGGCAGGATGGCTATCCGACGATATGCACCCTCGACACGCTGGATCGGTTGCGGATGACCGCCGGTTTCGGGGTGGATTGGTGCCAGATGGAACATGGTGACGGTGAGACGACGGGCTACAGGTTTGAAGCTGATGGCAAGTCTATTGCTTATGCTACGGATTTTAGTGCGATTTCCGATGAAATGATCGATCTGTTTTACGGCGTCGACATCCTCGTGAGCGATTGCCTGCGCCGTGAACCGCATCCAACCCATGCGCATCTTGCGATGGCGATTCAGTTTGGCGAACAATGCAAGGCTGGCCGCGTAGTGTTAAGCCACCTCGACAAGAGCATGGATTACCGCAGCCTGTGCGACGAAGTTCCAGACTTCGTGGTGGTCGGTTACGACGGTTTGGAGATTGTCGCATGAACCCAGAACTGATGTTGCCGATCATCGCGAGCATTGGATGGTTGATCCTGGTTGGTGCAGGCCTCGCATCCTACCGGCTCAAGTGGAGTCAGATGGTCAAGATGGCGTTGCTGTGGATTGCCATTTTCCTTGGCCTTTACCTGCTGGTGGAGTGGTTCATGATTGCGCGGAACACCACCAGCGCACTGATTTAGATTTTACATAATATATATTATCCATCTTGAGGATCGGGATGAGCGGCACCCCCAATAAGTCCCCCATTGCCCATCTGCTGGCAATCATGGCGCGCCTGCGCGATCCGCAGTCTGGTTGCGCATGGGATCTGGCGCAAGATTTCGCGAGCATCGCTCCCTATACCATCGAAGAAGCGTACGAAGTCGCTGACGCCATAACGCGTGGTGACATCGATGATCTCAAGGATGAACTCGGCGACTTGCTCCTTCAGGTCGTATTTCACGCTCGCATGGCTGAAGAAGCCGGACATTTCGCTTTTGACGATGTCGCCGCCGCGATCAGCGCAAAAATGGAAGCCCGCCACCCGCACATTTTCGGCGACGCCAGCGGGACTATGGACGAAAGACGCTGGGAAGATCTCAAAGCCGAAGAACGCAACGCCAAAGGGGTCACGAGCGCATTGGACGGCGTGGCACTGGCGCTGCCCGCGCTAATGCGCGCGCAAAAACTCCAAAAACGCGCCGCGCGAACCGGGTTTGACTGGCCAGATCCTTCCGGTTCCGAAGCCAAAATTCACGAAGAAATAGAAGAACTAAACACCGCCTCTTCAGAGCAGGACA
>Ga0180009_10008376_pt1 | contig 10257 bp, 10 predicted proteins | sample OS_PC_MetaG_FD_123537 | JGI IMG/M metagenome (GOLD analysis project Ga0180009, IMG submission 123537) | Groundwater microbial communities from the Aspo Hard Rock Laboratory (HRL) deep subsurface site, Sweden - OS_PC_MetaG | ecosystem: Environmental > Aquatic > Deep subsurface > Groundwater... | reverse complement strand
CCGCGAACGCGGGGATGAACCGCGGGCCGCTGGTCCGCATAATCCGCCCATCATGTGTTCCCCGCGAACGCGGGGATGAACCGGGTTAATTCTTGCTTTTCTTGCTTTTCTCATGGTGTTCCCCGCGAACGCGGGGATGAACCGGTATAGGCAAAGGGAAAATATATTTTATCGGGGTGTTCCCCGCGAACGCGGGGATGAACCGGATTACCAGCATTTCAGGTCCACCTTGTTCATGTGTTCCCCGCGAACGCGGGGATGAACCGGGCGACGACCCGGAAAACCACGAATTCCGGATGTGTTCCCCGCGAACGCGGGGATGAACCGGAGTCGTCGGGATGGGTCGAGGCGCTTGATCCGTGTTCCCCGCGAACGCGGGGATGAACCGCCCTTGCTGGCGAAATATTCGACCGCCTCTTCGTGTTCCCCGCGAACGCGGGGATGAACCGGCTGCGATGCCTGTACTCGAGTGCGTCTTATGAGTGTTCCCCGCGAACGCGGGGATGAACCGCCTGCAAATCCGCCAGGATCAGTTACTCACGGCGTGTTCCCCGCGAACGCGGGGATGAACCGCTGATTTCGGCGAAGGTCGCCCATTTCAATCGGTGTTCCCCGCGAACGCGGGGATGAACCGAGCGGCCGGAACAACCGGAAACTGCATCAGCTGGTGTTCCCCGCGAACGCGGGGATGAACCGTTCTGGGTCCAGTTCGCGGAAAAGTTCGGCATGTGTTCCCCGCGAACGCGGGGATGAACCGATTCCCACCTCGAACAGCCCCTGGATGAATTCGTGTTCCCCGCGAACGCGGGGATGAACCGCTGGTCGACGAGCTGACGCCGGCGATCGACCAGTGTTCCCCGCGAACGCGGGGATGAACCAGGTCGATTGTCGCCGATTCGAATTGCAGGGATGTGTTCCCCGCGAACGCGGGGATGAACCGTTCGATGGGAAATGGCAATCAAGGGCGGAAGCGTGTTCCCCGCGAACGCGGGGATGAACCGAAATACGGCAAGGACGAAATCGGAGGGGGTGAGTGTTCCCCGCGAACGCGGGGATGAACCGATCGGCTTTGGGGTCTGCTGAGGACCGATTTTGTGTTCCCCGCGAACGCGGGGATGAACCAGGCCGGGATCATATTTGGTTTTCCCGTAATTTGTGTTCCCCGCGAACGCGGGGATGAACCGTATTGCAGTCCTGGACCTATCTGGCCGCCGAGGTGTTCCCCGCGAACGCGGGGATGAACCGTCGTCAAACGCCATTATAATCAGTAGATCGGCGTGTTCCCCGCGAACGCACCGGGCAGGTCGGGCTGAATCAAGCAAAGCGTGTTCCCCGCGAACGCGGGGATGAACCGCACATGGCTCCGGTACGGGCTCATCGCAATCCGAGTGTTCCCCGCGAACGCGGGGATGAACCGGTTTCGCCCGGCTGTGAGCGGTGCTGGGCCGAGTGTTCCCCGCGAACGCGGGGATGAACCGGAACTGCTGGAGCACTTCCTGTTTTTGCGGCTCCGTGTTCCCCGCGAACGCGGGGATGAACCGGCCGAGGTCTGACCGGCATGATTCAACCGGGCGTGTTCCCCGCGAACGCGGGGATGAACCGCGTATACCGGCCTTGGGCTGACGCACATTTATGTGTTCCCCGCGAACGCGGGGATGAACCGGATCACTACGATGCCGTGCCAGCGTTCCGAGGGTGTTCCCCGCGAACGCGGGGATGAACCGTGGGCCGACTGGGGCAATCTTGACAGGTCATGGTGTTCCCCGCGAACGCGGGGATGAACCGTTGTCAGGCGATATGGCACAGATCAGGGCTTTGTGTTCCCCGCGAACGCGGGGATGAACCGCAGATCGAGCTGAGAATCAAACGGCGGATGCTGTGTTCCCCGCGAACGCGGGGATGAACCGGCGTATGAAAATGAGTTTCGTGCAGGTGGCCAAGTGTTCCCCGCGAACGCGGGGATGAACCGGCGTCGATGGAACGCCGCGGGGCATTGTTAGGCGGCCGGGTCGTTCTACTGTTTTCTACTGTTCGGGGCTTGATATGGCCTGAAATTGAACGGCAGCTCGATTTATTATATATTAAAAACAAGTAGTTATATTATTTCAATTCAGTATTGCCTTCTGGCGCAAAAATGCGTTTCCCACAAAGCCGGGAATCGATTTTTATGCTACACTGAAAACAAACGACAGCCGGCCCGGTCCCTTCCTTTTTCCGGGTCCGGACGAGGAGGATCGATATGTGTGAAGACGTCAGTCAGGTTCCCATACTGGTCCGCCGGGAGATCGAGGCCCTGATCGCCGCCCCCCTCATCCAGGCCTACGCCGATGTTCTGGGCGAGGAGCGGGCCCTGGCCATTGCCGAAGGCGTGGTCAAGGACCTGGCCCGAGGTCAGGGGCGGGACCTGGCCCGACTGGCCGGCGGGGACAGCCTGGAACACCTGATTCAGGGCATGGCCGCGTTCAGTTCCGGAGGCGCCCACGAGATCGAGCCCCTGGAGGGGGGCCCCAACCGCATGGACTGGAACACGACCCGGTGCCGGTACGCGGAGATGTACCAACGGCACGGGCTGGAACGGTACGGCTATCTGCTGTCCTGCGGCCGGGACTTCGCCCTGTTCGAAGGCTTCAACCCCGCCATGAAGCTGGCCCGGACCCAAACCATCATGGAAGGCCACGACTTGTGCGACTTCCGCCTGGAACTGAAAACCGAATGACCCGCCCTGGAGGTGGAGAGCATGTCTGAAGAAAAAGGACTCCGATACATCACGCCGCCGGACCGCGCCCCTTCGAAAATACCGTACACGGCCGGAGTGGCCGCCGGCGGTTTTCTGTATATCTCGGGCCAGGTGCCCCTGGACCCGGCCACCGGCAAACTCGTCGGCGGGGACTTCAAGGCCGCCGTCCATCAGGTCATTGGAAACCTGCGGGACGTGGCCCGGGCCGCCGGAACGGACCTGGACCGGATCGTCAAGGTCACCGTCTTTCTGACGGACATGGGCAATTTCAAGGCCCTCAACGAGGTGTACTCCGAGTATTTCAACACCGACCCGCCGGCCCGTTCCGCCATCCAGGTGGCCGGACTCCCGCTGGGGGCCGAGGTCGAGATGGAAGCCGTCGCCCTGCTGCCCGAGTAAAGGGGACGACGAGAAAGAGAGAGCGGCGTGAAAAAATCCCTGGGCGCCCAAACCCTGGTGCAGCCCGTCCCGGTCTGGATCATCGGGACTTATGACGAAGCGGGCCGGCCCAACATCATGACCGCGGCCTGGGCCGGCATCTGCTGTTCCCAGCCGCCCTGCGTGTCGGTTTCCCTGCGCAAGGCGACCTATACCTACGGAAATATCGTGGCCCGGAAATGCTTCACCGTGAACGTGCCTTCGGCCGAACAGGCCAAGGCGGCCGACTACCTGGGCATGGTTTCCGGACGGGACACGGACAAGTTCGCCGGCGCCGGGCTGACGCCGGTGAAAAGCGAACTGGTCGATGCGCCCTGGGTCCGGGAGTTTCCCATGGTCATCGAGTGCAGCCTGATCCATTCCCTGGAGATCGGACTCCACACCCTGTTCGTCGGCCGGATCATGGACGTCAAGGCCGACGAGGAGGTTCTGGACGGCCAGGGCCATCCGGACATGGAGCGGGTCTCCCCCGTGGTCTACAGCCCGGGAGCCCGGACCTACTACCGGGTGGGACAACTCATCGGTCCCGCCTTTTCCATCGGCAAGGACCTCTGAGCCAAAGGGCGGACCGGAAATAAAAAAGGCCCGTCCGGGACGGGCCTTTTCGACGGCCGATGGAACGCGGCCGGTTCATCGGGCCAGGAGCCGGTCGAAGACCATCCGTTCGAAGGAGGCGCGGGGCCCGGTGTTTTTTCTGACCTTCATTCGCAGGATGGTTCCCTGCCAGGCGTTGAGAATGAAATCCGCCAGGAGTCCGGCGTCCAGCGACGGGTCGATTTCGCCGGCCCGGCGGGCCTCCTCCAGAACCCCGGCCATCTTCCGGCCCAGGGTTTCGAAAACCGTCTCCAGCTTTTCCCGGAATGATTCGTTCCGGTCGGCCATCTCCTGAGCCAGATTGCCGAAGGGGCAGCCGCCCATGAAGTCGTTGGCTTCCAGGGCGGAGGCCATCCAGGCCAGGTGCCGCCGAATCTTGTCCAGGGGAGAGCCGGCCGGCCGGTCCAGAAACTCGGCGGCCTTGCCGAGGTAGAAATCGGCGTAGTAGTCGATCAGTTGCAGGCCGAAATCCTCTTTGTTCTTGAAATGGAAATAGAAGGAGCCCTTGGGCACGCCGGCGGCGGTCAGCAGTTCCTGCAGGCCGGTGTCCTGGAACCCCTTGCGGTGGACGATCTGGGCCCCGGCCTTGAGAATCCTGGCCTTGGCGTCCCGGTTCACATCCCTGCTCACGGTCGGTTGGCCTCCAGATACGGCTCGTCCTCCGTGTCCATCACGTCCAGGATCGCCTTGTACGAGACCTGCTTCATGATGCCCACGACCTTGCGGTCCTTGTTGTACCCCCGGGCAAAGGTCATGACCTCGTCCATCAGGTCGTCCAGATGGCAGGCCTTGACCACGACGTGATGGGCCTCGCATTCCGAGGCCGTGTAACGGCCGCCGGACAACTGCATCTCGATGAGCTTGTACCGCGGGATGGCCTTGCGCAGGATGGCTTCCATGCCGGGCATGAAGGGAATCTGGATGTCGACCTCGGGCACGCAGAAAAAGCCGCGGTCCGAACGCATGAAGCGGAAGTCGAAGGCGCAGGCCAGGACGACGGCGCCGGCAAAGACGTGGCCGTTGATGGCCGCGATGGTGACCATGGGATAGGTCAGGACCCGGCGCAGGAGCTTCATGAGGGCCAGGGGAAAGGTCCTGGCCGCTTTCGGATTCCCGGCCACGGCGGGCACCAGCCAGTCCAGGTCGATCCCGTTGGACCAGATTTTTTCGTGAGCGCTTTTGACGACCAGGACCGTGGCCGGGGTCTGGTTTTCCAGTTCGTCGAGCAGGTCCAGAAAGGCGGCGATAAATTCGAAGTTGAACCGGTTTTCACCGCTGTTCATGGTCACCAGGGCCGCGTGGCCGTCCAAAGTGTACTCGAACATGCCCATGCCGGATATCCTTTCCTTTTCGGGACCGTCCGGGTGCCGGCGGCTTGGGAACGGTCCGGGAACTGGGCTCCCCCGGACCGTATCGCCCGGGTCTCAGGAAACCAGTTCCTCGATGATGTCTTTAACAGGTTTGATGGATTTGATCAAGGCGCTGACCTGACCCCCGCCGGCCGGGAAGAGGTCGAAGTCGCCTCCGCGCCAGGCCTGTCCGGCGTTCATCATGCTGTATTCCTTGGACAGGTCGGCCCCGGAGGCCATCAGTTCGCCCAGCTTGGGATTGATAATGGTCCGCATGGCCATGCCGCCCATGGGCAGCAGGGTGGTCCCCCCGTCGCCGCAGGAGACGATGGCCTCCTTCCAGGCCTTGGAGGCCGGGCTTTCCTCGGCGGCCAAAAACCTCGTCCCGATCTGGACGCCCTGGGCGCCCAGGGCCAGGGCCGCCCGGTAGCCTCGGCGGTCGGCGATGCCCCCGGCCGCCACCACCGGGATGTCGACCATGTCGCAGACCAGGGGGACCAGGATCAGGTTCGACGACTCCGGGCCGGTCGTGCGCAGGCCGCCGGACTCCGCGCCGGAAACCACAACGCCCGCCGCCCCGGCCTCGGCCGCCTTGGGGGCCAGGGGCGCGGCCAGCAGCACGTGCAGGGCGTTCATGCCCAGGGCCTTGACCTTGGGATAGATTTTCTTGGGCGAACCGGCCGAGGTGGTCACCGTCCTGACCCCGGCTTCGGCCAGAAGGTCGAGGATCGCTTCGTTGGCCGGGTTCATGGCGATCATCAGATTGGCCCCGAAGGGCTTGTCCGTGAGTTCCTTGACCCGGGCGATCATATCCTTGATCCGGTCCAGGTCCTGGGTGAAACCCAGGGCCAGCATGCCGAAGCCGCCCGCCTCGGACACGGCGGCCACCATCTTCGGGTCGTTGAGTTCACCGATGGGCCCCTGAATGATGGGATAACGGGTGCCTAGAATCTCCAGTAGCGAGGACATGCTCTCTTGACTCCTTTTCCGGATACGGCCCGGCCGGGCCGCTCCTGTTGTTCGGGTCCGGGTTAAAACGGTTCAGGCGCCCTTGTACCGGGCGGTGAACAACGCCTCGGGCCGGGGCGGCGGTTCGACCTCCGACCGCAAGACCAGGTCCAGGGCCTCGCCCGCGCAGGTGGGCGTGCAGACCCCGCAGCCGATGCAGCGCGCTTCGTCGACTTGGGCCACGTCCTCGTCGCCCAGGGTGATCGCGCCCATGGGGCACCGGTCCTGGCAGACCCCGCAGCCCAGGCAGGCCTCGACCTCGACCCGGGCCGCGTAGTTGGAAACCGACATGGTCCGCAACCCCGTCCTGTTCATGGTCTCGAGGAACGCGCAGCAGCAGCCGCAGCAGTTGCAGATGGTGCCTAAAATACCTTCCATGTTCTCCACGGCGTGGACCAGGCCCTCTTCGTGACTCTGCTTGAGTATCTCCAGGGTCGCTTCGGCATCGATCTCCCGGGCCATGCCCTGCTCGACCAGGTAACGGCCCATGCTCCCGAAATGCAGGCAGTTCTCCAGACTGTGATCGCAGCCCTCCCCCACGTACCGCTTCATCCGGCGGCAGGGACAGTAGGCCACGGCAAAAAAGGACTGGGCCCGGACCATGGGTTCGAGCGCATTGTAAGGAAGAACCTCGGTCGACTCCCGCAGAGTCCTGGAAACGGGCAGGACCCGCATGACCGGTACGTCACCCCGGGCCAGTTCCGCGCCAAAGGCCTCGTCCCGATAGCGGAGCCACAACGGGGCCAGCTTGCGGGCCTCCGGCGTGTCCAGTCCCGCCCAGAACGGCGCCTCGGCCCATCCTTCCACCGAAGGCAGCAGACGGTACTTGCGCTCCCGGCCGGGGCGCCGGCTGGTGAAGACCGTGCCCCGCCTGGCCATGCGGGTCAGGATGTCCTCCAGGTCGGGCCGGTCCGGAAACAGGGGCTGAAGTTCGGCCAGACTCTTGTTTTGCATGGGCAGGTTCAGGGCCACTTCGGCCTCGACGCCCGGGAACATGATTTCCAGAATTTCCATGAGCGCGGGGGAACGGGGGCTGCCGATCAGCCCCTGGTCGATGTGTCGGGCCAGTTTTTCGTACAAGGCTTTTTCGGTCATTGGGGACCTCCGGCTGATTTATGGGAGAGCGGGCCGATAATAGACCGGTCGTCTATGAAATGTCAAGGCCTTTAACCACGCCCCGAAAACCGGGCCGGAAAAGGCGGCCCGGACGCCGAGCCGGACGGATCACGCGCTGTTCTTCCGGCGCTCGAAAAAACCGCGCATCTGGTCCTGAGGCTCGGAGGTCCGGTAGGCCTGGCCAAAGGACTTGATGCCCTGTTCGATGGCCTGGCCCAGGGGCAGGGTTTCCCACCGGCTCAGGAGGGCCTTTTGAAGCCGGATGGCCCGGGGGCCGGATGCCAGAATGGCCTCGACCCACTGGTCCGCGGCCTTGTCCAGTTCTCCGGGAGAAACCACCCGTTCGACCAGTCCGGTCCGGAGGGCTTCGTCGGCTGAAATATTCAGCCCGGTGTAGACCAGTTCACAGGTCTTGCCCCAGCCGATGAGGCGGGGCAGCAGGGCGGCCTCGATGACCGAGGGGAGCCCGACCTTGACTTCGGGCATGCCGAAGACCGAATCGGACGAGGCGACTCGCAGGTCGCAGGCCGCGGCGACTTCGAGTCCGCCGCCCAGGCAGTATCCCGAGACGCGGGCGATGACCGGCACGGGCAGGTCCCGGATGGCCTGGCACAGGCCGTGGAGCCGGGTGATGAAGTCTTCGGCGGTCGATGAGGTCAAGGCGTTAAGCAGGTTGATGTCGACCCCGCCGATAAAGGCGCGTTCTCCGTACCCGGCCAGGACCATGACCCGGAGTTCCTCGTCGTTTTGAAAACGGGCCACGGCCTCGGTCGCCTTGGCGATCAGTTCGTCGTCCACGGCATTGAGGCGGTCTCGGTTGTCGATGGTGACCGTGGCGACGCGCCCCCGGCTGCCGTGGTCTTGCAGGTCCACGATGACGTCTGGCATGTCAGGCTCCTTTGGCCGATGTTTCATACTCGAGTTCGCCCCGGCGGCGGAAATAGGTTTCGAATCCGAGAATCAGGGATGTGAACAGGGTCGGGTCTTCGATTCGGTCTCCGGCCCCTATCGGCTCGTCGGCCAGCCGCTCGATGATCTCCCCGGCGGTCAGGCCCCGTCCGAACATCTCCCGGAGTCGAGCCGCCCAGACGGCAAGCTGGTCGACGGTCTGTTCGAGAACCCAGCCGGCCCGGCGATGGATGCCGAAGTGTGAAAAGCAGATGGTCCCGGGAGAAATCCCGCCGACCCGGTCCACGGTCTTCAGGTTGGCTTCGAGGTCGAAGGCGGGCGGGGTGACCGCCGGCAGCAGTATCCCGGTATCGGGGTCGAACATGCCCAGGGCCTCGCCGGCGAAAAAGCATCCGTTTTGAGGGTGGTAAATGCCCAGGTGGTGCGGGGCGTGTCCGGGAGCATCGATGATTTCCAGCCGGAGGCCGTCCAAGTCGAGCGTGGTTTCCAGGACCCGGACCACGTTTTCGGCCGGGACGGGGAAGACGTCGCCATGGTAGGCCCGGATGCCGTCCAGATCGCCGTAAACCAGTTTGGCGCTTTCCATCAGCCGGGAGGGGTCCTCGAGATGAGGCGCGCCGCGCGGGTGCACATAAACCTTCAGGTCCGGGCGGCGCCGGACCAGCCACCCGGCGCCGCCGGCGTGGTCGAGGTGGACGTGGGTCACGATGACGGCCCGCACGTCATTCAAGCCGAAGCCGATGCTTTCGAGGGCTTCGATCAGAGGGGGCAGGGCGAGACTGGTTCCGGTTTCCACGAGTATCAGGCCCTGATGGACGATGATATACACGCCGCTGGAGCCGGTCGACCCGCCCATGCGGGAATCGAAATAATAGACGTCCGGAAAAACACGGGACAGGTAATCGCCTGGGTTCATGCCGCCTCGTCCTTGGGGGTTTTATTTTGGCAAAATAACCGGGCCGGCCCCTTTGGTCAAGAAGGGATTCCGGCACAGGCTCTCTTTCCCAAGGCGGCCGCCAGGTGACATGTCGGGAACGGGACCGTTTTTTCTTGACCTGGAAAAGAGTTGAAGGATTTAATATGGAAAAGGACATGGAAGGGGAGGGCCGATATGGATGCCATGTTTTACAACGGCAGGATATGTACGCTCGATGACGCCGGGACCGTTTGCCGGGCGGTCGGGATTTCCAACGGCATGGTCGAGGTGCTGGGCAGCGAAGACGAGGTCAGGCGTTCGTGCGGCAACGGGACCGAGGCGATCGACCTGAAGGGTGGGGTCATGTTCCCCGGCTTTATCGAAGCCCACAACCACCTGCCCATGTTCGGCTACCTGACAGCGGGCATCGACCTGTCTCCGGCCAGGGCCTCGAGCATGTCCGACGTTCTGGATGCCGTCAAGGCCGAAGCGGACCGGCTTCCGCCCGGGACCTGGATCAAGGGCTCCCGGTATGCCGAGTACTTTCTGCGGGAGAACCGCCATCCGACCCGGCGGGACCTGGACCCGGTCTCCCCGGACCATCCGGTCATCATTTTTCATACCTCGCTTCACGCCTGCGTCCTGAACGGCCGGGCCATGAAAGAGATGGGCGTGACCCGGGAGACACCCACGCCGCAAGGCGGCCTGATCGAAAAGGACGAGACCGGTGAACCGACCGGCGTCCTCCATGACAACGCCATGATGGAGGTATTCAATCGCCTCTACTTCTCGGACCTGACGGCCATGACCACCGGGGAACGGATCGACCTGTGCCGGCGTACATCGAAACGATTCGCCGAACTGGGGTTTGTCATGGCCGCCGACGCCATGACCGTCCCCGTGACCCTGACCATGTACCAGGAGGCCCTGGCGGCCGATAAACTGCACGTCCGGGTTTACACCATGAACCTGGCCGATCTGGCCGAACCCCTGGTCCAGTCCGGCATTCGGACCGGCTTTGGCTGCGACCGCCTTCGCATCGGGCCGATCAAGCTGTTCGCCGACGGGGGTATGAGCAACCGGACCGCGGCCGTTTCCGAACCCTATCTGACCCCGCCGCACGGCACGGGCCTGAAAATCCAACCCCTGGAGGAACTCAAGGCCAAGGTCCGCCGCTACCACGACCTCGG
>Ga0180009_10008375_pt1 | contig 10257 bp, 12 predicted proteins | sample OS_PC_MetaG_FD_123537 | JGI IMG/M metagenome (GOLD analysis project Ga0180009, IMG submission 123537) | Groundwater microbial communities from the Aspo Hard Rock Laboratory (HRL) deep subsurface site, Sweden - OS_PC_MetaG | ecosystem: Environmental > Aquatic > Deep subsurface > Groundwater... | reverse complement strand
TTCGTTGAGCTCACGGGCCATTTTTTAAGCCACCACTTCCTGAAGTCGTGTTGGGCCGTGGGCCCTCCGCAGGGGCGGCGCTTGCGCCGGGTCGCATTGCTCCCGAATCGCCTGCGGCGATCGATTCAGCCGGGCAGTTCGTCGAATGACAGCGTGAATGTCGAACCCTTGCCGATTTCGGAGGCAATCGTCAGGTCGCCGCGATGGCGGGCCATGATGTTCTTGACGATCGCCAGTCCCAGACCGGTGCCGCCCTTGGCCCTGCTGGAGGCGGCGCTGACACGATAGAAACGCTCGACAAGGCGCGGCAGATGGTGGGCTTCAATGCCGGGACCGTCATCGGTCACTGAAACTGCAAGCCTGGAAACGGTGTTACCGCTGGATGCAACACGGTTTACCGCAATTTCCACGCGCCCTTTGTCGCGGCCATACTTTATGGCGTTGTGGACAAGGTTCTGAAGCGCCTGGACGATCTCTTCGCGGTCAGCGCGAATCGGCGCCGCCCCCGCAAGACGCGAAACGGCGATTTCAACTCCGTGCTGTGCGATCAATGCATCCAGCGATTGAACCACTTCAGCCGCGATCTCGTTCAAATCGGTCCTGCCCTGCGGGATGATGTGGGCGCGCATCTCGACGCGGGACAGCGACAGCAGATCGTCAACGAGGCGCGTCATCCGCCTCGCCTGGGACAACATGATGCCAAGGAATCGTTCGCGTGCCTCGGCATCATCACGAGCGGGGCCCTGCAAGGTTTCTATGTAGCCCTGCAAGGCCGCCAGCGGCGTGCGCAATTCGTGGCTGGCATTGGCGACGAAGTCGGCGCGCATCCGCTCGACCCGTTCGTTCTCGGTGAGGTCACGGAAGGTGACGAGCAGTACGGCCGATTGCAGCGACGGGTCCAACCGCGTGGCCCTCGCCTCGATGGTGCGGGCAATCGGCACGCGCTCGGTGAACTTCAAGGACATGGGCGCACCTGGCGATGCGAGAGCCTTTTCCAGCGCGGTCAGCAGGTCGGGGTTGCGCAAAAGCTGGCCCATCGGGCGGCCGACGCCCATCTCGGGGAAAAGTCTGCAGATAAGATGGTTCTGGTGGATGACGACGCCTTTGGCATCGAGCGTCAATGCCGCATCGGGGAGAGCGTCGACGAGGGTCCGCCAGGTTTGGTCGCTTGCCCTTGCCGGCGAGCCCATCCCGGCGGGCGGCTCGGATGCGGAACCCGATGTCGTCTGAACGCGGCTCGCGGAACCGCTTAGCGTGGTGGGCAACCGCATTGCTTATTTCTTGCTCCAAGCCTGTGATCGATGAGCCGGCAATGGTTGCGCAGCTCAATGCAGCGTTCGCATTCTACCGCAGTTGAGCGCTGTCCGCACCCCGAAGCACCGAAAAACGGGGCGTACCCGTTGCAAGCAGCACGCGCAGGGTTAAGACTGTGGCATGCTTCGATGACGGTTCGTTGACCGGACCAATGAGGAAACGCGGAAAATGGCGGGTGGAAAAAAAACGAGTAAGGCAAAGGGCGCTGGGGCGCCTGCTGGTGCCTCCGATTACAGTTCATTCAAGCTCGACCAAGCCAAACTGCCGGGATGGATCGAGGACAATGCGCTCAGCTCCGGCGGCTATCCCTATTCGAAACGCCTCAAGAGAGAGCAGTACGAGGAACAATTGCGGCTTCTGCAGATCGAACTCCTGAAGCTGCAAAGCCATATCCGGCGCACGCGGGAACGCATCGTCGTGGTGTTCGAGGGACGCGACACGGCTGGCAAAGGCGGCTCCATAAAACGGTTCATGGAGCACCTGAACCCCAGGCACGCGCGCGCCGTCGCACTGACCAAGCCGACCGAAACGGAACAAGGGCAGTGGTACTTCCAGCGCTATGTACCGCACATGCCGACCAGCGGCGACATCGTGCTGTTCGACCGCTCCTGGTACAACCGGGCCGGGGTCGAGCGGGTCATGGGTTTCTGCACCGAGGAGCAGCTCGCCGATTTCCTGCGCGAGGCGCCGCAGTTCGAAGCCCTCCTGGCGCGCGACGGCATCCACCTGTTCAAGATCTTCTTGACGATCGGCCGCGAAATGCAACTCAAACGGCTGCATGAGAGGCAGCACGATCCGTTGAAGCATGGGAAGCTGACGCCCATCGATCTTGCCGCGCCCGAGAAATGGGATGCCTACACGCAGGCGAAGGAAGACATGTTCCGTTTCACCCATACGACCGAGACGCCGTGGACGGTGATCCGCGCCAATGACAAGCGCAGGTCAAGGCTCGAAGCAATTCGCCTGGTGCTCAGCCGGTTCGAATACGCGGGCAAGGACAAAGCAGCGGCCGGCAAGGCCGATGAACTCATCATCGGTTCGGGGCCGCAGTTCTTTTATGGCGATAACGGCGGCGGAACGGAGTGATCGTGGGGCAAGCCCGCAGAGGTGCCGCAACCTGCTCATGACGCCTCGGTTGCGGACTTTTACAGGCGACGCGCACAGGCGACATGCCGACGTGCGCGGCCGGCTCTGCAACCGCCTTGGATCAGCGGCGGGAACCTTTCTTGATTCCCCGCGCTGCATTCAAGCCACGCATGAATGCCGAAGCCGTAACCTGAAGTGCGCCGAACATGTCGACAGCCTCCCTTGCTTCCGCATCAACCGCATCGGCCAGATCTTCGGCCGGTGTAGCGTCGTGACCCCGAGCGTGCTGGGCGAACGGCTCACGCTTAATCCGCTTGCGGTCCTCGTTTCGATCGCGTTCTGGCTTTGGCTGTGGGGGCCGGTCGGTGCATTCCTGGGGGTGCCGATCTTGATCGTTGCGACGATGATCTTCTACCACGTCTCGCCGGTGTCGAATTCGCTCGTTGCAGAACAACGCCCGTTGGAGGAACCTGCAATCGGCCATGCGCAACCAGCCTGAAGGAATTTGCGGCGGCCGCTTGCATCTAACGGCTGGGTGCGAATTCGCCGACAACAGGAAATGCATCAGATGGCTCAACGCAAACCCGATGACACTCAGATCCTCGCCGACGTCGTCGACCAGCTCAGCAGCAACACCAGCGGTGACCAGGTGTCGGTTGGCGATGTCTTGGATGCATTCGAAGACCGAAGTATTGGCGCACTGTGCGCGATCATCGGCGTCATCGCCGCCACGCCGCTCGTCGGCGCCATTCCGGGCGTCTCGATATTGACGGGGATGCTCGTCATTCTCATCGCCAGCCAGTACGTTGCCGGTCGCGACAGTCCTTGGATCCCGGCTTTCCTTCGGGCGCGATCGATTGCGAGGGACACGCTCAAGGAGGGCATGAAGCAAATTCGCCCATATGCCGTATGGGTGGATCAATACATCAAGCCGAGAGTAAGCTGGATTATTGCCGGTCGGGTGCAGAGACGGGTTGCTGCAGTGGCGATGTGCTTGCTTGCCCTAACAATGTTCCCGCTCGCGCTCGTGCCCTGGGGCGTTCAGGCGCCGGCGACGGCTATCGTCATGTTGGGCGTAGCGATGATTGGGCGCGACGGATTGTTCGCCTTGATCGGGTATGTGCTGAGCGTCCTGACAATCTTCGTCATGATTTACTTCTGGGACAGCGTCAGCGCGTTCCTCGTCTGGCTGGGTGCTGGCTGAGAGATGCAATCGCGACTATCGAAGGCCGCAGATAACCTTCTTCAGCGTCTCGCTGGTGAACGGCTTTGTCACACAGGGAATGGATCTGAACCGCTCCGGAAAGTCACCTTGATGACTATAGCCCGTGGCGAAAACGAACGGTATCTGTCTTTCATTCAATTGGTCGGCTATCGGGAAACTCGTCTCTCCCTCGAGCTTCACGTCAAGGACCGCCAGCGACGGCGGAGACCCAAAAATCTCACTCAGCGCATCGAGCGCATCCCTGACGCGCGCTGCAATCGTGACGCGTTCCGCGCCAAGCTCGGTCACCAGCGCCTCAATGTCCATTGCAATAATCGTATCGTCCTCGACCAGGAGGACGTGACGAAACAAGTCACCTAATTCGCCATTGCCTGACAGGCATTGTACGCTCATGGCTTTAGTGGTCCTCCAACCGCTACGGGAAACGGTGCGCGGTACCTGTAAATTACAATGGCGTGGCTGGCATGTCCCTGTCTTTTGATATGATTGAAGAAATAATAGTCGCTTCGGCAGTATCCGCGACTTACCCAATCAGTTCGCTTTCAGAACCGACACCAACCGTCTTCGCCTTGACCGGCTACTCACGGAATTGCGCCAGTTTGGCAAGCCGGTCAGGATCTCGAACGATAATTTCTCCATCGGACCAGGCGAGCAGGTTTTCCCGCAGCAAGCGGGCCAATGTCTTGTTGGTGTGAACGAGCGACAGTCCTACCGCGCTCGCGAGCAACGGCTGGTTGAGCGGAAACATCATGCTGTTATCGGCCGCGAGGACCGCTGAAGTCGGCGGAGGGATGCTGATGTCCTCGGCGACGGGTCTTAGCGACGGGCGGCTATGAAACGATGGGTTATTTCGCGTCAAGCCGCAAACGACGATTGGGAGATTTCGAGACGAGCGGTAATGCCGGGCTTCTGCTCATCTATTTCGACTTTGAGTGATCCCCCCAGGGCCGACGCGGCGAGCCTCTCGGCCATCGGCAGGCCAAACCCTCGGCGGAAACGATCGGCCGGCGCGGCTTTTGCGCTGGCCTCTTTCCACATGATCGCCAGATGACGCGTATCGGCTTTGGATGAGCCATCATCCGGCACGATTGTTTCCCAGGAAATCTCGAGCGGACCGGCTGAGGCTTCAAGCGCACCGGTCTCGTAGGAGTTGAGAGCGAACTCGTGCAGAACGAGGTCGAGGTTCTGTACTGAGTTGGGCATAATGCCGATGTCGGGGCCGTTGAGAAGGATTGTCGGGTTATTTCGGGCAACTTTCGACACGTAGGGTTCGAGCTGCGCTTCAATGAGCCGCTTCAGGGGGGCAACGTTCCAATCATGCTCAACGAGCACGTCCTGACAGATGGACAGGGCCCGCAATCGAGCTTCGAATGCCGGCAGAAAAACCGCCGTGTCGGGCTTGTTCTCCGCGAGACGGCGCGCAATGCTTATCATTATGGCAAGCTGGTTCTTGGTGCGATGAGAAACCTCTCGCAACGTCTCCTTGAGCAGTTCCTCGCGCTGTCGTTTTTCGGTCGTTTCGACGCCGACGCTCAACAGACCCCTCAATTCGCCGGCGTCGTTGTAATAAGGCTCGGTCGTCAGGTCGAAGTAACGCGTTTGGCCGCCTTCCACCTCCGTCTCGATGCACAATTCGATGGTCACGTCCTCGCCGGTTTCCATCGCCCGCTTTTTTGCATTAGTGGATAACCGCGCCACGTCGGCTGGGAGGAAGTCTTCGTCCCGCTTGCCGATGATGTCGGGCGCGTTGAAACCGTCGGGAGCGTTGCGCATCCAGACATACCTGAGATCCGGGTCCTGCATCGATACGGTGATGTTGCTGTCGCGCAGGGCAATGCGCAGCCGCTTTTCGTGCTCGTGGACTTCCTGAGTGCGTTCCTTGACCCTACGCTCGAGTTCACCGCGTGAACGGCGGAGACGATCGAGTGTACGCCTGTGGGCTTCGACACGGTGATGCAGGGTCGATAGCAGATGCGACTGAAAGGCAGTGTGGGCGAGCACGCCACTGGCGCCGGCTGCGAGTGCGGCCCCTAATACGGCGGCGATGTTGGCCAGCCACGAAATGCTGCCGTCGGCTCCAAATGCCAGCGCAAAATCGAAAGCAGAAATGGCCGCCAGGCCGACTCCCAGAAAGATCAAGGGCAGCTTAAGCTGGTTTCCGAAGTTCGGCCGCAATAGCGCGAAGGCAATAAGCAACGCGGCCGCGAACCCAGTCATGAGACCCACGGTGATGTGCGCAACGTCCTGGGCGGTTGCCATATCGTTAATTTCCTGGGGCGTCATGCATTCTCATCTGCGCGGGCTCGTTGTTGGGAGGCGTACCATGTTTTGCAGTGCCTGTGACCTGCTGCGCATGCAATTCGGCCCATTGGCGATTTCCTGCGAACCGCGCTGTATCAGCGGAACCCGGTTGAATTGGCGGAGCGTAGAAGACGATATCGGCTCCTTGCTACAACACATCGACTGGCAAGTCGGTTCCCGGATCAGCCGCCGCAGGAATAGAAACCTTTATTTGTAGTAAATCGTTCTATGGTTATCGCCCACACAACGTATGGTGAGCACGCCTTATGCCCAAAGAGCCGCCTTCCAAGACCACGCCATGCAAAAAGTGTCCGCTGCGGACGAACCCCTGCTATCGCGCGTTTGAGGGAACAGAGCTCAAGTTCATCGAAGGCTTCAAGTCCGGGGAGCTTGTCATCGAGGCCGGCGAACAAGTCTTGATCGACGGCCATGATTCGGCCCACCTCTATACCGTTCTCGAAGGGTGGGCGATCCGATTGAAATATCTCCCCGATGGCGGCAGGCAGATTCTCAATATGGCGATGCCAGGCGATCTGCTGGGGCTGCAGTCGTTGCTTTTTGGCTCTATGCAGCATTCGGTGGAGACATTGACCCGCGTCAAGCTGTGCGTATTTCCGCGCAGCCGGCTCTTCGAACTGGTTGCAGCCTATCCGGGTCTCGGATTCGATATCACCTGGCTTGCAGCCCGCGAGGAGGCGATGCTGGCCGAGCACCTTGTCAATGTCGGGCAGCGCTCGGCGTTCGTTCGAATGTCGTATTTCTTCGCCCACCTCTTCGACCGGGCCAAGCAGGCAAATCTCACCGAAGGCAACAAGGTGGCGCTGCCGCTCACGCAGGAGCATATCGCCGATTCTCTTGGGCTGTCGGCCGTGCATACCAATACGACGCTGAGGAAGATCCGCGCGACGAGATGCATTGACTGGTCGCGCGGAGAATTGATCGTCAACGATTCCGATATGCTTCACGAGCTTGGCGGATACGAGCCGTACGATGGTCCGCCACGTCCGTTCATTTGAACGGTGCGCCACATGAAGTTGCCCTGGCGCCGCACAATCGCAGAGCCAGGGCGGCAGGATCATTGCGAAGCCGGTCAGCGGACCGACGAGGCTCCCCGCTGCAGCAGGTGCATTACGAGCATTGCCGCGAAGACGACGAGGAAGACGTAGAACAAAAGCTGCGCGATGCCGGCGAAGGCCGATGCCACGCCACCAAAACCGAGGAATGCTGCTACCAGTGCAGCAATGAGAAATGCAATTGCCCAGCTGAGCATGAGAGGTCTCCTTCCAAAATTCGCATTACTGGAAGGACAACAGCGCGAACCACGACCGGTTCCGCGATGGATCGATTTTTCTGTCCTGAAAAAAAGGGTGACAGCCGCTGCTACGGCGTATTCCCGTTGGCGATCTTCTCCTCGACCAACGGGGCCAGTGGAACTTCGAACTCGTAACGAAGACCATCTGCCTCGTAAGTCGTCGTGGGGGGATTGATGGCCCCGTGCCCGATCAATTGTCTCAACAGGGTTTGCCCGAAGCCCTTCGAAGTCGGCTGCTCGACCTTGGGGCCGCCTGATTCCTTCCAGCTGAACTTCAAGGTCTCGCTTCCATCGGCACCCTGGATCGACCAGCAAAGATCGACGCGCCCCGAAGCCGACGATAACGCCCCATGCTTGACGGCATTGGTGGCCAGTTCATGAACGACCAGTGCGAACATCTGTGCCGTATTGGCATTCATGGCGACGTCCGGACCGCGCAGGGACGCACGCGCGCCGAACGGCTGCAGTTCGGATCTGGCAAGCTCCAACATCGACACTCCACGCCACGAGTTCTCAACAAGATGCGTATGGGCTCGTGCAAGGGCGTGCAGACGCTGTGAAAAGATTTCCCTTGCTTCGGAAAGCGGCCGGCCATCGACCAGACTCCTGGAGGCAATGGACTGAACAACGGCAAGAGAGTTCTTGACGCGATGTGCAAGCTCACGCGTCAACAGTGCCAACCGCACATTGCTCATGTGGGCTTCCTGCTGCCGCAAGGCCGCCGAAGCTACGAGGCCGGACAAGAGCGTACTGAGCGCCAGCCCGACAACCAATGCTGTCCACGCGGGCAGGTAATTGACCGACTGCTCGAAAGCGTCGGTCGAGGCAGACCGGATCTGCCAGGAAACGCCATGAACCTCAACGATATCATTCTGTATGAATTTGGAGGCGCCGGTGCCGGCAAGTATTTCCGGATTCGAGTGGTAGATGACGGTCGCTTCTGAATTCGAGCCTGGTGCGAAGATCTTTATTTCGGCATTTTTCTGGATGTCCTGCCGCTCGCGCTCAAGGACTGATTCTATCAGGTTGGAGATCCTGAAAGGGCTATAGACAAACCCCTTGATCGACTCGCGGCGCTCGGCCTCGCTGGCCGGCTCCGGATACTCTTCGTAAATCGGCAGATAGAGCAGGAAGCCTGCCTGGGCTTCCTGGTCCGTCTCCTGCATGAGCCTGACAGCTCCCGAAGCCGCCGGCCGGCCCGTATCGCGTGCCCGTTCCATCGCTGCCCGGCGCACCGGCTCAGCGAACATGTCATAGCCGAATGCGCGTTGATTTCTCCAGTCGAACGGCTCCAGAAAGATGATCGCTGAATAGACGTCTCGCTTGCCATCGGGGTGAATCGCTAACTCATCGAACCCCTCGTCGCGGATTTGTTTTTCGAGGGAAGTCTTTGCACTCGCCGGAATGACTACGGCATATCCGACGCCCTGCAGACCCGTATACCGCTCCTCGACGTTGACCGATCTGAGGTACTTTCTGAATTCCTTTCGGGTCAACTCGGGGTGCGTCTGCACCAGCGCTGCTGCGCCCGACAATACCTGCTCGTAGGCGGTTATCGAACGTTCCAACTCGCCGGTGAAAGCAAGCAGCAGACCGTCGAACGATTCCTGCGCCGCTGCATCGATGCTGACGACGAAAAAGCGCCACGCGAGAATTGTTGCCAGCAACGATAACCCGAATACCAGCCAGCTCACACGGAAGACCGGCGTCAACAATTCGCGACCAATTTCAGAAAGCCGGCGGGTAACGGTCGGCAACACTTAGGTCTGCGCTCCATCAGGAAGTTGGCGGCATGATCAAATTCGACCGTCAGAAGGTGAAAATCGTTCTGGCCCGGGTGAAGGGTTGTCGGATTGGGCGACTATAATGCCAACGACAGTCGCGCAAAGTGTCTTTCTACATGTTTGCCACCAATGGAGTCCTAATCACCGGAACCTTCAGCGAGAGGATGCGTATCTCCTTCAGTTCCCTTGTTCTCAGGCAATGAAGGAAACCTGATATGATTAAAATTTCCGCAGCAGTGACGACCTCATTGCTGGCAATGCTAAGTAGCGCAAACGCGCAAACGGACGTAGCCGCACCTGTCGCCAACGCTGGAACGCTGATCTGCACGCTCGCGCCGGCTGACGAGGCGCCGTCGGGCGCCCGAACAGAAGCCGCCGTTTCGTGCCGGTTCAACGCGATCTCCGGTGCAGGCTTCGACTTGCAGGGGCGCATCGTGCGGTTGAGCACTGGAGATGCGCGAAAGACGAAAGTCGTGGTCGCATGGTCGGTTGTAGGGCCTAGCCCGGATATATCGCCGACGGACATGTCCGGGCGATACACGGGAACGCTTGCGGGCGATGAGGCGCGTAGAGCGGATAATGATCCATCGGCTCCGCGCGGCACACTTTTCGGCTCGAACGACAGCGGAATCGAGCTGCATCCCGTGGACGGCGCCGGACGCGAAATCGTTCCCGACGCAGGCTTAACGATCCTCGAACTGGAAGTGTCCGCGGTAAAAGTTTAACGCAAGGGCCATTTGGAACACAGGAACCAGAACAACGCTGTTGCGTTCTCCCTGCATCGTCTTTCGACATTCAAAGGAGGATCCCATGCTTGGTTGGGCCGTAACATTTCTCGTCGTCGCGCTGATCGCGGCCGTACTCGGATTCGGAGGCGTTGCCGCCGTTTCGGTGGAACTCGCGCAGATCGTCTTCTGGGTATTCCTGGTGCTATTCGCGATTTCGCTGGTCTACAGCATGGTAACCGGGCGCCGTCCCCCGGCACCATAGTCGAGTCGATAGCTCAAGCACTGAAAGGCCTCCCGGTTCAAACCGGGAGGCTTTTATATTCTCGTCCGCACAGGGGGCTTGGCTCGCAACATGCTGGAGTTCCGACTCCGACACTTCGCACTCGAAGTGTCTACGCCGGAACACCAGGCTCGTTTTTGTTTGTGCTCTGGATTCACAGACGCTTGCCGACCTTCGCCCGCAGGCAAGCGTCTGATCCAAATCATTAGCGTTCCGACTCCGACACT
>Ga0180009_10008374_pt1 | contig 10258 bp, 12 predicted proteins | sample OS_PC_MetaG_FD_123537 | JGI IMG/M metagenome (GOLD analysis project Ga0180009, IMG submission 123537) | Groundwater microbial communities from the Aspo Hard Rock Laboratory (HRL) deep subsurface site, Sweden - OS_PC_MetaG | ecosystem: Environmental > Aquatic > Deep subsurface > Groundwater... | reverse complement strand
GTTCCCTGCCGGGAACCTGAATGTCAGCCCGGAACACTAGGCAACCTTTTGATTGTGTTCTGGATTCACAAACATTTGACGACCTCCACCCGGGAATCAAATGTTTGATCCAGAACACTAGAGATGCCGTCATCCCACCGCTTTCTGTGGCGATGCAGTCGTCGACCAACCGACACGACGACAAGGAGTCACGATGACCATCACTCCCATCATATTGTCCGGCGGAGCTGGCACACGTCTGTGGCCGCTGTCGCGCTCGCTCTACCCCAAGCAGTTCTTGAACCTTGGCGCGAACGACGACCGCAGCCTTCTGGAAGCAACCTTGCAGCGGCTTCCTTCGAGCGATGGATATGCAGCCCCGGTCATCCTGGCCAACAACGACCACCGCTTCCTGATCTCCGACGCGGCAAGAAATGTCCGCGTCACGCCATCTGCAATCATCCTCGAACCGGTCGCGCGCAACACCGCTCCGGCAATCGCGGTCGCGGCCGCAGCCGCGGTCAAGACGGACCCCGAGGCAATCCTCGTCGTGATGCCGAGCGACCACGTCATTCGTGACGAAGCCGGTTTCCGCAATGCGGTCAACGCCGCGGCCAAAGTCGCCGCAGGCGGCCGGCTGGTGTTGTTCGGCATCGCCCCCGACAGCCCGCACACCGGCTACGGATACATCCGCAAGGGCTCGCCGATTGATGGCTTCGAGAAGTCCGCCTTCAACGTCGAGCGGTTTGCCGAAAAGCCCGATGCGGACACCGCCCGGAGCTATCTCGCCGATGGCAGCTATTATTGGAACAGCGGCATCTTCGTACTTCATGCCGCCACCTTCCTCGCGGAGATGAAACGCCTGCAGCCCGAAATATTGGCCTGCGCCGAGAATGCGTTGGCCGGCGCGCAGCCCGATCTGGAGTTTCTGCGGCTCGATGAGAAGAGCTTCGCCGAGAGCCCATCGCTGTCGATCGACTACGCGGTCATGGAAAAGACCTCCAAGGCCGCGGTACTGCCGATCGACATCGGCTGGAGCGACGTCGGCTCGTGGTCGTCTCTGGCCGACCTCGGGTCGCCCGACGAGCACGGCAACGTCGCCGCCGGCCATGCCAAGGCGCCCGGGCAGGTGGTATTCGAAGACACGACCAACTCCTACGTCTACTCGACGCGCAGCCTCGTCTCCACCATCGGCCTCGACAACATGATCATCGTCGAAACGCCCGATGCGTTGCTCGTCTCCGACAAGAACCGGGCCCAGGACGTCTCCAAGGTGGTGCAGCGCCTCAAGCTCGGCGATGGCCGCCATCACGAACAGCACCTGCGAAACCACCGCCCGTGGGGTTTCTTCGAGCAGCTTGCCTCCGGCGAGCGCTTCCAGGTGAAGCTATTGCACGTCAAACCCGGAGGACGCCTGTCGACCCAGATGCACCACCACCGCTCCGAGCATTGGATCGTGGTGAAGGGCACTGCCAGCGTCCTCATCGGCGAGGACGAAAAGCTCGTCCGCGAAAACGAGAGCGTCTACATAACCGCCACGCAATGGCACCGGCTCGAAAACCCCGGCAAGGTCCCGCTCGAATTGATCGAGGTGCAGATCGGAACCTACCTGGGCGAAGACGACATCATCCGCTCCGATGACATCTATCATCGCGCCCCCGAAGAAACCAAGTGACGGCGGCTACCGCTGACAGACGAACATTGTACGAACACTTCCATCGCCGCAGGCGATCGGGGAACAAGGCGCCCTATAGCGCCCCGGCACCAGTCTCGCCGATGCGGAGGCTTTCGGCCCGTCAGCTCGAAGAATGATGCGCTGATTTGGATTTGCACAATTGGAAATCGATCAGAATAAGTCATGACGAAATCCCTCGTTGAACGCCAGTTCGGACCAGCGGCGCGGGCTTATGCCGAATGCGAAGTCCACCGCAGCGGCAAGAGCCTCACCCGCCTGGTCGAGCTGTCCGCTCCACAGAAATCCTGGCGCGCACTCGACGTCGCCACCGGCGCCGGCCACACCGCAGCGGCGTTCGCACCGCACGTCGCCAAGGTTCTTGCCAGCGACATCACCACCGAAATGCTCGCTGAAACCGCGAAGCTCGCCACCGAACGCGGCCTGTCCAACCTGAAAACCGCACCGGCGGAGGCCCAAAGCCTGCCGTTCGCGGCGGCGAATTTCGACCTGGTGACCTGCCGCCTCGCCGCCCATCATTTCCCCGACATCGAACGCTTTGTTAGCGAAACTCGGAGGGTATTGCGCCCCGGTGGGATACTGGCAATCGTCGACAACGTAGCCCCTGATTCAGAGAATCTTCCTGGACTGGATGCCGCCAAGGAGGCCGCGGCTGGCGAGGCCTATAACGATTTCGAGCGCCTGCGCGATCCAAGTCACGCACGGGCACTCAGCACCACGGAATGGAAAGGAATATTCACCCGCCAAGACTTTGGGCTGCGCGACGAAGAACTCATCGAGAAGGAAATGGCCTTCGAACCGTGGGTTGAACGGATGCATTGTTCTGCCGAAACTGTTCAGAAACTGCGCAAGATCCTCGACGAACCCTCCCACCTGTCCGCATTCCTGAAGCCCAGGGTGCTTGAAGGCGCGCCCCAGATCACCCTGCGTGAAGCGATCTTCATTGCCGTGAAGATATGAGTTCAATTCTGACTGACATCGGCCGTCACACCGCAGTTAGGCAACTTCGGACCTCAAACGCCCGAAAATCTGGATCAAACAGTGTTTAATCGTCGCCATGGCTTGAACTGACGGGCATTTCAGGCCAGCATGCGCAACTACGACGTCCGCCGTACCGGGACAACAGGCGGCGACTGCAGGATTTTTCAGGGGCGAGTATGCAATCATCCAAGCTTCTAATGCAGCTTGCTGCGATTGCGGTCGGGTTTGCCCTGGTCACATCCTTCTGCGTCATTCCGGTTTCTGCCGACAATCCCCCGACACCGGAGGAGTATGTCGAGTATGTCGGCGGAGACGCGCGTATCCTGCCGGCTGGCGGCCTGAAACTCGACGGCGATACACAGCTCTGCGGCAGGCGCCCGACCGTCCTCGACCCGAACCTCGACGACTACGGCGCGGCATACCCGGGCTTCCTGATCATGAACCCGAAGCTTCTGTCTCGCGTTTCCACGCCTGTGAAGAAATGGATCTACGCGCATGAATGCGGCCACCAGTTTCGTGGCCCCGACGAAGAAACCGCCGATTGCTTCGCCGTGCAGCGCGGCCGCCGCTACGGCTGGCTGAACGATACCGGACTTGAAGAGATCTGCAGCTTCATCGCACCGGCCAAGGGCGACATGATGCACCTCGGCGGCTCGCATCGATGCGTATATATGCGCCGATGCTATGCCGACCCTTCGGTGCGCTGAATCGATCGAGCTGAGTGATCGCCGACCTTCGACACCAGTGGACCGGACGCCCGGTGACGGCGGCACTTGCCCAGGTTGCTTATCCCCGCTTGAACACCGCCGATTAGACTTTCCTGATGAAGGAACGTTTTAGCGGAACCATTCCCGATGCGGTGGGCCGACGTTGCAAAGAAACTTCTGAGCCTTGCGGAAGTCATCCACCGCTGGATTGACGCCTTGTCCGACATCGAACCCGAACGACGCCAGCGCATCGCCGCCTACGCCGAAGCGATCGCCGACACCCTGGCACGCGCCGCCGAAGCGTTGTCCCAGCTGGAATCCGGCCGGGAAAACCAAACCGGCGAGGCAACACCGCCCTCCAGCCCTCAGGCCCGCACTGCCCGCCGCGCCGCCAGCCGTGAACTCGGCCGCATCCACGGATACGTCGCCACAATGGTTGACGTCCTAGAACACCGCCTTGACGGACGCCGCCTTGCTGGCGTTAAAAGGCGTCTTGAATCCCTCGACCGCGGAGCACTCAGCCGGCTCGCAAGTCAGCAACCGGACGCCGACCAGCTCCGCATCGACGATCTCTACGCCGCCGAGGGCTATTTTCGCGCACTGTCCGACGGACTGCGGGTCTGAAGAAACACGCCGGGGCCTCGCCGAAGAGGCACCCTTTCGGGAGATAAGACATGGACAAGTTCCTGACGCTGACCGGCGTTGCCGCTCCGCTGCCTATCCGCAATATCGACACCGATATGATCATCCCGAAGCAGTTCCTGAAAACGATCCAGCGTTCGGGCCTCGGCAAGTCGCTGTTCTTCGAAATGCGCTTTGATGAAGCCGGCAAGGAGAACCCGGATTTCGTTCTCAACAAGCCGGCCTACCGAAACGCCAACATCCTGGTCGCCGGCGACAACTTCGGCTGTGGCTCATCCCGCGAGCACGCCCCGTGGGCGCTGCTGGACTTCGGCATCCGCTGCGTGATTGCTCCCGACTTCGCCGACATCTTCTACAACAACTGTTTCCAGAACGGCATCCTGCCGATCCGCCTGCCCCAGGCAGAGGTCGACAAGTTGATGGACGACGCCCGCCGCGGCGCCAACGCAACCTTGACGGTCGATCTCGAAGCGCAGGAAATTCGCGGACCCGACGGCGGCGTCATCAAGTTCGACATCGACCCCTTCCGCAAGCATTGCCTCATGAACGGCCTCGACAACATCGGCCTCACCTTGCAGAAGACCGAGAAGATCGACGCCTACGAGAAGCAGGCCGAACAAAGCCGTCCTTGGCTGTGAGGCTTTAGCGATCCCGGCTGCCGCCACTGCGCCCACGATTTCCGTGGCGGGCTGCCGGAGTACACGGCAAATAGTGACGTGAAGCGCAACTTGACCAGGATCGTCAGATAAAAACAAAGAAGCCTGATCGCATTTGGCAATCAGGCTTCTCGCATTTCTAATATCCAGCTCGCAAATCTGATCAGACTTGCGCGGACTGACTTAGCTGGCGTCCTTCGCGGTGCCGGCAGTCGTCTTGATTGCAGTCGTCATCGAATCCGTCATCTGCTTCATCATGTTGAATGGATTGAATGCATTGTATTTGCCCCAACCCTTGTCAGATACCATGTTGGTCGTAGCCGCGGTTGCGAGCTTCATGTAGCTGGCAGGGTTGAAGATCTGCACGTAGCCATTCGGATTCAAGCCGTGCATGTAGGCACCAGGCTGGGACCAGTACTTCATCGTTTCCGGGTCAGATACGACCTTGACGAACTCGCTGTAGGAAGCAGGATTTGCCAAGTTCATCCATGCGGCGGGATCGGCAAACTGCATTGCGAATTCGGGCGTCATGTATTGTGCATAATGTTCCGGGTTGGTCGCGGACATATGCACGATCGAGTGTGTTTTCGGGTTCGGAATTTTCGCCCAATCCGCCGGCTGGATCGGGTTGAACGTCTCGACGTGACCAGGCTCGACAGGCCCTGCCGCATCATACCAGCCCGAGGTGTCAATGACCGTGCTCAGGGCATCCTTTACCGGATTGGCATGCGCTGCATGTGCATGAGCATTTGCAGCCGGAACTTCACTCGTTTTTGAAGCTGCTTCTGCCTCAGCGGCGAACCCGTTGCCTGCGCTAAGCAACAATGCGATCGCAGCCGTAGTCGCCAATGTTTTCAATGACATGGTAGTTTCCTCCTCGATCAAGCCGCGGCGGCGGTCAGCGCTGAAACGCAGAATGCCCAAGATTCGCGGCTAAACATCCAATGATTGTTGTTCGATCATTCACCGACCCCCGACCTGTTCGGTGACGCTGACGATATAATTCTAATATTCGAATATATCTATGTGCGCAATATATTTCGCCTGCGACATCTCGACGGTTGTTGGTGCAGCGCTGCGATATCGAGGATCATGACAACTCGTGTTGCTATAACCGAGCCCTGCAATCATCAACTCTGATCGGCAGCCATCCGACGCGTCTATGAGCCCAGGGCTCGTTCCACGAACAACGCCGTCCATTGCGTCCATGGACAAGTTGCTATGCAGGCGAATACTCCGATGGATAACTCGCAGGTGAGCCTCAGATTGAAGCCGGGCAACCTCGACTCACGCCTCCGGCCCGCATGCCACCCGCCCCGCTTCCCAGCCAATCAGCGCAAGCTTGCGGGTCACGCCCCAGTGATACCCGCCAAGCCCGCCATCGCTACGCAGCACCCGGTGGCAAGGCACCACGAACGACAGCGGATTGCGTCCGACCGCCATGCCGACCGCCCGCGCCGCCCGTGCGGTGCAAACGCGCTCGGCGATATCGCGATAGCTGGCTGCATGACCCATCGGAATTCTCAGCAACGCTTGCCATACCTTCACCTCCCATTCCGTGCCGATCATGACGAGCCGCACCGGCTCCGACGGCGACCACCGCGACGGATCGAAGATTCTTTCGATATAGGTCCGTGTGACGTCAGGCGCTTCGTTGCACCGCGCCCGCGGCCATCTTTTCATGAGGTCGCAAAGGGCGTCGTCTGCTGTCTGCCCCTTGTCTTCATCGACGAACGCCAGGCCGGCAAGCCCCCGCTCCGTCGCCACCGCCACGGCAATTCCGAACGGCGTGAGGTGCGCACCCCAGCCCATCGCGATCCCCTCTCCGCGCCGCTTGTAGTCGCCCGGTGTCATCGCTTCATGGGTTACGAAGAGATCGTGCAGCCGACCCGCTCCTGACAGCCCGCTCGCATGCGCCGTCTCCAGAACGCTGGCGTTGCGCTTGAGCAGCCCGCGCGCATGATCGATTGCAATCGCTGCAGAAAACTCTTTCGGAGACAACCCGCACCATCGCTTGAACAGCCGCTGGCAGTGCGATGGCGAGATCCCCAGGTGCCGCGCAAGCCCGCCAAGCCGGGTCGCTTCGGACGACTGGGCAGCATGTTCCCTGAGATAGGAAACGGCCCTGCGCACCATCTGGTAGTCACGGTCCTGCACGCCGTCGCCCAATGTCGGCACGCGACGTATATCGGCTTTGGCAGCGTCATCCATTTCGGCAATCTCCCGAGCCCGGCGATTGTTTCACTGTTGCCGTTGAAATGGATTCGCGCGACCCGATTCTTGCTCGCAGCCGAAAGTCGGGCGGCCTCCATCAACCCGGAACGGTGCGCGCCGTCGTCAGTGCCGAACCGAGCGCCGCAACGAATTCGCGGCGCTCCTCGTCGGAGAGAAAATGACCGAACACCATCTCGCGGCCATGCGAGGCAAGCCACATGATCGTGCGCCCGTCATGCTCCTCGTTGAGACCGACCTTGACCCAATAGGGATTGAAATCGAAGCTCACTTGCTTTCCTTTGGGATCGACCTTCGTCAAACGCAGGCGTTCGCGCGACAGTTCGACTTTTTCGTAGGCGAGGCCATCGCGGTAGTTGAGTTTGAAGGCGTAATAGATGAGCAGCACGTCAAGACCGAAAAATCCGAACACCGGCCACGCTCCGAGCATCAGGAAGAACAAGCCCACCGTAAAACTGACCAGCGAAATGACCGCCATCAAAACGATGAACCCGAACGGACTGAGCGACCTGTGAGGCGTCAGAATAGCGTTGAACGTGAACGCCGAGTCGGGTTCCTTTTGTGCCTCATCCATGTTGGGGGATTCTCCGAATATCTCCGCCCGCTCGCAACCACGGACCAGAAAAGCTACCGCCAATGAAAGCCCACAAAGTCGACAAATCCAAGGGCCCCGCGACAATATCCCGGTCTGCGAAGAAAGTGGCCGCCAAACCCGATGGCAACAAGTCCTTGAAGGCAGCCAAGCCGAAACCGGCGGAAAACGCCGCCGCTCGAAAGCCGACCGCAACAGCCGCCAAATCCGGCAAACGCCGCAGGCCGTCAATCGACCCGGCAACGGTGAAGGCCATCTTCGAGAGGTTCGCTGAAATAGAGCCTGAACCCAAGGGCGAGCTCGAACACAAGGATGCCTACACCCTGCTGGTTGCAGTCGTTTTATCGGCGCAGGCCACCGACGCCGGTGTCAACAAGGCGACCCGACACCTGTTCGCCGCCGCAGATAATCCCGAAAAAATGGTTGCCCTCGGCGAGGACAAAGTCCGTGAGCTCATCAAAACGATCGGCTTGTTCCGCAACAAGGCAAAAAACGTTATCGCCCTCTCACAAAAACTGATCGACGAGTTCGATGGCGAAGTGCCCGCGGATGCCGCGGCACTCGAAAGTCCCCCGGCGTCGGGCGCAAGACAGCCAACGTTGTCATGAACGTCTGGTTCGGCAAGCCGGCGATGGCCGTCGATACCCACGTCTTTCGGATCGCCCACCGTCTCGGGTTTTCTTCAGGCAAGACACCCGGCGATGTCGAACGCGATCTGTTGGCAATCGTTCCAGGGGAATACGGCGTTCCCGCCCACCACTGGCTGATTCTGCACGGGCGCTACCTGTGCAAGGCGCGCAAACCCGAGTGCTGGCGATGCCCGATACGGGAGCTGTGCCCCATGGAAGACAAAACGCCGGCGCCCAGGAAATAGGAACCGGCGTTCGTCATATCCGTGAGCCCTTCGAACCGAACCGGCCCGTGAGCGAAAAACAACCCGTAGAGCCGCAGGCTCCGGGAGCAAGGCGACCCGCCGCTGTTCAACACCAGCTTGCTGAGTGTTGACCATAAACACTTCTCAACACCAGCTTGCTGAGTGTTGACGAAACGAGCGGCGCCCCCGCGGAGGGCCAGGGCACCCACCGGGTGCCCGAACCGGCCCGTGAGCGAAAAACAACCCGTAGAGCCGCAGGCTCAGGGAGCAAGGCGACCCGCCGATCCTTCGGCGCCCCCGCGGAGGGCCAGGGCACCCACCGGGTGCCCGAACCGGCCCGTGAGCGAAAACTAGTGCCAGATGACCGCAAGAAGGCGGTGGCCTGCCTTCGTCTTCAGTTCATCGCACTCGATCGTGCGGTCGCCGTCGCGGTTGGCGGCGTAGAAGCGCGCCTTGACGAGACGGGTCCACTCGACGCGATCGAGACCTTTTCGCTTGATCCTATTGTATTTGTCGAACGTTTCCGGCCCGATGCGGCCGCTGACTTCGGACGGCTCCAGCGTACGGTCGCCGTCCTTGTTGATGGCAGCGAAGACGGCCTTACCGGCCCGCTTGGCTTCGAAAACGTTGAGCTTGCCGTCGCGGTTGCGGTCGAACTTGCCGATGATCGAGCACTGATGGTGCCCGGCTTCGACGGCCGGAGCGGCCGCAAAGGCCATGAAACCTGCGGCGGCAACGCCCGCCAGGCCGACTGCGATTTTCGACTTCATCAATGTGGTCCTCCTGTTACGCGAACCGGCACTGAGCACGAAGCAGGAAGCGCTCACGCGCGACCGGGCCGCAACGGGCCTCCACGCCGGTTCAAGTTGCAGCTGAGCCTTACCACCTTAAGCGCTTATGGCAAGGCGCAATATTGCGACGCAACATTTCGCCGCATTGGCCCGGAACGGCAGCGTCAACGGCTTCAATCCCTCAATCCACGCCATCCATGCGCATGTCGAGCCCGGCCTTCGCCATATGTCGCTTGGCTTCACCGATCGTGTGCGTGCCGAAGTGAAAGATGGATGCCGCCAGCACCGCGCTCGCATGTCCGTGGCGCACGCCATCGATGAGGTGATCGAGATTGCCGACGCCGCCTGAAGCAATCACCGGAACCGGCACGGCATCGGCGATTGCCCGGGTCAGGTCGTTATCGAACCCCGCCTTGGTTCCATCGCGGTCCATCGACGTCAGCAGGATTTCACCGGCCCCCAGCGCGACGACTTCCTTGGCGTAATCGATGGCATCGAGCCCGGTTGGTTTGCGCCCGCCATGCGTGAAGATTTCCCATTTGTCCGGCTCTCCCGGCCCCGAGACTTTCTTGGCGTCGATCGCCACGACGATGCATTGCGCACCGAACTTCTCGGCGGCTTCCTTGACGAACTCCCGCCGGTTCACGGCCGCAGTGTTGATCGACACCTTGTCGGCACCAGCTTCCAGAAGCTTGCGCACATCCTCGACCGTGCGCACGCCGCCGCCGACCGTCAGCGGCATGAAGCATCGTTGCGCCGTCTCTTCGACGATGTGGAAAATCGTGTCGCGGTTTTCGTGGCTGGCGGTGATGTCGAGAAAACAAAGTTCGTCGGCCCCGGCCGCATCGTAGGCCGCCGCTGCCTCGACGGGATCGCCCGCGTCGATCAGATCGACGAAGTTGATGCCTTTCACGACGCGTCCATCCTTGACGTCGAGACAGGGAATGATGCGGATCTTCAGTGTCATCTGGAAACCGGTTCTTGAGCCAGTGGCCTGTCTCGCCTAAATCGGCGTGCTGGCCGCAACCGCTGACGATTTAGGCGAGACATGAAGGCCACTAGCCAAAACAATGGCTTAGTGTGGCGTTCAGCGCGCCTCAATTGACAACTC